>JACCDW011379616.1_pt1 | contig 25958 bp, 23 predicted proteins | sample 7449781 | NCBI WGS metagenome assembly JACCDW01 (sample SAMN15323449, study PRJNA562643) | freshwater metagenome | isolation source: river surface water | place: USA:Blue River Watershed | collected 2017-08-18
CCAAACTTGGCCGCCAGAACGGTGGCGATCGCAGCTGTCAGCGTCGTCTTACCATGGTCAACGTGACCAATCGTGCCCACGTTTACGTGCGGCTTTGTACGTTCAAACTTACCCTTTGCCATTTTTAGACCCTCAAGTCGAAAAAATAAAAGACACAAAAAGACGATACGCTATCCGAAATCACCAGAAATCCACCAGAATTCTGGTGCCCATGGGCAGGATTGAACTGCCGACCTCTCCCTTACCAAGGGAGTGCTCTGCCACTGAGCTACATGGGCCAATTCCGAACAGTCGAAGCACCGTGGAGCGGGTGAAGGGGATCGAACCCTCGTCTTAAGCTTGGAAGGCTTCTGCTCTACCATTGAGCTACACCCGCCCGGCCAAACCGCAGCACGGAGAAACCGCTGTTCATTCTGGTTGTTGGTGGAGGGAGAAGGATTCGAACCTTCGAAGGCAGAGCCGACAGATTTACAGTCTGTTCCCTTTGACCGCTCGGGAATCCCTCCGCGAACCAGAACCGAGGATTATTCCCGAAACCGTATGATGCTGTCAAGCAGCATTTGCGATTTTTTACAAACTGCCGCTTTCGCCTGTGGCCTACCCGTTTTGTTGCTTCGCCCACATTTGGCGTTGCAACACCGAAAACCGCAGCGCAGTGATACAGTGAGACCGACTTATTCGGGAGCTGATGATTATGCCAACAACCAGCACCACTCATACCGGCCTGACACCCGATTGCGCCCACCCGGCCGACCCGGATCTGCTCAACCGGCTTTTTACGCATGGGCGGACGTTCAGTCATTGGCTACCACGCCCCGTCGATGATGCGTTACTCATGCGCGCCTGGAATCTGTGCAAGCTTGGCCCAACCTCCGCCAATTGCCAGCCCTTGCGCATTCTTTTCGTACGCACGCCGAATGCCAAAGCCCAGCTGAAGGACTGTCTGGCACCCGGCAATGTCGACAAAACACTAGCAGCACCGGTAACAGCGCTCTTTGCTGCCGACACCCGCTTCTATGACCACTTGCCGAGACTCTATCCGCATGCCGATGCGCGCAGCTGGTTTGCCGGCGATGCCCTCAAGGCAATGGCCGATGCCACCGCCCAACGCAATAGCACCCTGCAGGCTGCCTACTTTATGATGGCCGCGCGCGCACTGGGGCTTGACTGCGGCCCAATGTCAGGGTTTGATGCGGAACGCCTGAACCAGACTTTTTTCCCTGACGGGCGTTTTACGATCAACTTTATCTGTAACCTCGGGCACGGCGATCCGCAATCGCTGCACCCCCGTTCACCGAGATTGGAATTTGAGGAAGCATGTCGGATCATCTGAATAGCACCACCAACCCACCCGCTCACACCATTCCAGAGTTCAAGGTCCGGCCGGTGACGCTGACGTATCTACTCGTTTTACAAGGTCTCCCGCTGCTTGGCGTTCTGGCACTTGGCGTACCGAGTTACGCTTTGTTCAACCAACCGATTCCCTGGATGGAGATGTCGCTGGTCATTGGCGGCGTCGCGTTCTTTCTCACCTACCTGTCGAGCTATCCTTGGCGGTATCGCATTATTGAAGGGTTGCTCGCGCCGGCCACCTGGCTTGTATTGCACCTGGCTGGGCGCATTTAACGACGCCAGGCTTTTGCTATAGCCCCGGAAGCCCATCGACCTCTATTGGAGATACTCACATGAGTGACAATACCAACAATCCGCTGAACTTTCTGCAAGGCATGTGGAATCAGATGGGCTTTCAACTGCCGGGCATGGTTACCCCCACCCTCGATGAAGGCGAGCTGGACAAGCAGATCAAAGATCTCAAATCCGTCGAGAACTGGCTGCGCATGAATCTCTCGATGCTGCAAATGACGATTCAGAATCTCGAGATGCAGAAGTCTGCACTGGGCACCTTCCGGACGATGAGCTCGCATTTTACCCATCCGGAAAAACCCACCGAGACCCCGGAAAATCCATTCAGTGCTTTCTTCCAGGCCGCACAACAACCCGGGCAGACCGCCTCACCTGCACCTGTCGCCCCGGCATCCCCCGCGGCCGACCCCAGCGGAGCGGCACCCGACGAAGCTGCGCTGGCCAAGGCCGCCATGTGGCCCTGGGAAATGATGAACGACATCAATACGAAAATGCAGGAACAACTGGCCGAAGCCACCAAGTCGGCAACTGCGAAAGCTGTCGGAAAAGCCGCTGCCGGCACCAAGGCAGGTGCCGGCAAAAAAGCAGCGGCAAAAAAACCCGCGGCTAAAGCTGCGGCCAAGAGCCGCGCCAAAAAAAGCGCCTGATTATCCTGCCGCTTTGGCGGCATCAACCATTTGCTCGGCAATCCAGGGGCCGCCGCCATACAGCAGGGCGGCCGCTCCCATCAGGAGCAGTGTGCCAAAAAAGATCTGCAAGCGGGTTTTGCGCAAGCCTTCCGGAAATGCGCGGCAGAAAAAGATCGGGCCAAAAATCGGCAGAAACACGACCAGGGCCGCCCACCACCAACCCCTGGTGATGCTGGCAGGAATGACGACGATATAGCCCACCAGGAGCATGACCGCACCCACCGCAGTCATCAGGGCAATCGCCAGCACAAAGGCAAAAAACGCAAAGTCCATCAGAATCTCTCAATCTATTTTTTTTGTTTGACGGGGCGTTGCCAGCCCGTCAAAGTGAGTTGTTTTGCACGTGATACGGTCAACGCATCCGGCGGCGCATCTTTGGTCAGCGTGGTGCCAGCGCCCAGGGTAGCGCCACGACCCACAGTGACCGGCGCAACCAGCTGCGTGTCAGAACCAATGAATGCATCGTCTTCAATGACCGTTCGGAACTTATTGGCACCATCGTAATTGCAGGTAATGGTGCCTGCACCAATGTTGACACGATCACCAACTGTCGCATCACCGACATAAGCCAGGTGATTGGCCTTGGAGCCATTGCCCAGCTGGGTGTTCTTGAGCTCGACAAAGTTGCCTACGTGCGCACCAGCACCCAGCGTGGACCCCGGGCGTAAACGGGCATACGGCCCGACCACGGCATCCGGGCCAACCTCCGCCTGATCCAGATGGCTGAAGGCATCAACGCGTGCACCTGCTTTAACGGTGGCATCGCGAAGCACGCAATACGGGCCGATCTGGACGCCCTCTTCAAGCGTGACATGGCCTTCGAACACACAACCAACGTCAATACTCACATCACGCCCGCAGGCCAGAATGCCACGCACATCAATCCGTGCCGGGTCTGCCAAACGGACACCGTCAATCATCAGCCGCTCGGCCTGATGCTGCTGCCAGACGCGTTCCAATGCCGCCAGCTGCACTTTCGAATTCACACCCGCAACTTCCCAGTCATGTTGCGGGGACACTGTATGCACCGGTACCCCGGCCTGCACGGCCATGCCAAGCAAGTCGGTCAGGTAGTATTCGCCCTGCGCATTGGCATTGGATAACGCACCAAGCCAGCCAGCCAGATGGCGGGCAGGTAGGCAGAGAATGCCCGTATTCACTTCCGTGATTTTGCGCTGTTCGTCGGTCGCGTCTTTTTCTTCCACATTGCACACAACCTCACCCGCCGCATCGCGCACGATGCGTCCATAGCCGGTGGGATTGGTCAGCTGCTGGGTGATCAGCCCGACACCGTCACCGGCCGCCTGCAATAGCGCCTTGAGTGTTTGCGTCTGGATCAGCGGTACATCACCGTAGAGAATCAGCACCTGGCCATCTTCCGGCAAAGGCTGCAATGCTGGCAAAGCCATCTGCACCGCATGACCTGTTCCCAACTGAGGTGACTGCACGGCAAACTGCACACCCGTCTCGGCCAAGGCATCTTCAACAACCGGGGCGCCGTGCCCGATAACGGTAACGGTTCTCTGCGAATTCAATGCGGCGGCAGCGGCAATGACATGACGCACCATCGCTTGACCAGCAATCGGATGCAGGACTTTCGGCAATCCGGAGCGCATGCGTGTGCCCTGACCCGCGGCAAGAATAACGACCTGCAAAGGACGAGGATGACTCAAAACCAACTCCATTCAATGCTTTTCAGAATACCCTCAAGGATACCGGAAGCCCAAAGGCAAAGGGCGGCCGAAGCCGCCCTTTTGCACATTAAACCGCCTAGTTTAGCGCGGCAGCAAGGTCGATCCCATTAGGAAGGCATCGACTTCACGTGCACACTGACGACCTTCGCGGATTGCCCAGACAACCAGTGACTGGCCGCGACGGACATCACCGGCGGCATACACCTTGTCGACGTTGGTCTTGTAGCACCCTGCACCATCTGTTGTTGCTTTGGCGTTCTGGCGCGCATCCTTTTCAACGCCAAAAGCGTCGAGAAGACCACCCACCGGATTAGTGAAGCCCATAGCCAGGAACGCAGCATCGCAGGGGAGCTCGAATTCCGAACCAGCAACCTCGGTCATCTTGCCAGCCTGCCAGTCGAGACGAACCGCCTTCAGCGCCTTGACGTTACCGTGACCATCGGTCACAAATTCCTTGGTGGCGACGGCAAAGTCACGCGAACAACCTTCGTCATGCGAAGTCGATGTGCGCAGCTTGATCGGCCAGTACGGCCAGACCAACGGCTTGTCTTCCTGCTCCGGCGGCATCGGCATCAGTTCGAACTGGGTCACCGAGGCGGCGCCATGACGGTTCGATGTGCCCACACAGTCAGAGCCCGTATCGCCACCGCCGATCACGATGACATGCTTGCCCTTGACGTTAATGGGATTGGCCTTACCTTGCTGGACTTCCTTGTTCTGCGGAATCAGGAATTCCAGCGCCGCATAGATGCCATTCAGCTCTCGGCCGGGCACCGGCAGGTCGCGCGGGACTTCCGAACCTGCCGCCAGAATGACGGCGTCGAAATCCTTCTTGATCTCGTCGGCCGACACAAAAGTCTCGGCGTCATTGTTAATGCCAGCCGGCAGATCCTTGTGGCCAACCAGCACCTTGGTCTTGAAGGTCACGCCTTCGGCTTCCATCTGCTTGACCCGACGATCAATCAGCGTTTTTTCCATCTTGAAGTCAGGAATACCGTAACCCAGCAGACCACCGATGCGATCGCTCTTTTCGAAAACGGTCACGTCATGACCGACGCGTGCCAGCTGTTGCGCTGCCGCTAGGCCGGCAGGGCCGGAGCCAATAATGGCCACACGCTTGCCGGTCTTGCTTTCTGGGGGTTGCGGCAGCACCCAGCCCGACGCCCAGGCCTTGTCGATGATGGCACGCTCGATGGACTTGATACCCACCGGCGCCACATTGATACCCAGCGTACAGGCAGCTTCACACGGCGCCGGACAGATACGACCGGTGAACTCAGGGAAGTTGTTGGTCGAGTGCAGCACATTGATCGCATCCTGCCACTGGCCGTGGTAAACGAGGTCATTCCAGTCTGGAATGATGTTGTTGACCGGGCAACCGTTGTTACAGAACGGGATGCCGCAATCCATACAACGTGCACCCTGCTGTTGTGCAGCCGCGTCGTCCAGTACGGCTACGAATTCACGGTAGTGTTGTTTACGCGCTTCCGGTTTTTCGTACGATTCGCTAACGCGCTCGAATTCGAGGAATCCAGTCGGCTTTCCCATTACACAGCCTCCTTCTGAGCATTTTTCTTGATGTCAGCCAGAGCACGACGATATTCGTGCGGCATGACCTTGATGAACTTGGCGCGATGCTGATCCCAGTGGTCGAGGATGTTCTTCGCATACTGCGAACCGCTCCACTTGACGTGCTTGGCGATCAGTTCTTTGAGCAGCTCTTCATCCGTCATCGTCAGGTGACGCAGATCCACGGCGCCGTACTCGGTGTCTTCACCAAATTCGGAAGCGAGTGCAGCAGCCTTTTCAGCTGGCAATGGCTCCAGCGCAACCTGTGCCATGTTGCAGCGGCTGGCAAACTTGCCGTCGACGTCGTAGACATACGCGAAGCCACCCGACATGCCGGCACCGAAGTTGCGGCCGGTCTGTCCCAGCACAACGACGGTACCACCCGTCATGTATTCACAGCCGTGATCACCGACGCCTTCAACAACCGCCGTGGCACCCGAGTTGCGAACGGCAAAACGCTCGCCACCGACACCGCTGAAGTAGGCCTCGCCATCGGTGGCACCGTACAGTACGGTGTTACCGACAATAATGTTGTCCTGGGTTTCACCGCGGAATGCCGCCGGCGGACGCACGACGATGCGACCACCTGACAGACCCTTGCCCACGTAGTCGTTCCCTTCGCCTTCGAGCACAAAGTTCACGCCCTTGGCCAGGAAAGCACCGAAGCTCTGGCCGGCCGTGCCGTGTAGACGGATCGTCAGCGTATCTTCCGGCAGACCGGCTGCCCCGTAGCGCTTGGCGATGTCGCCTGACAGCATGGCACCGACCGAGCGGTTCAAGTTGCGGATCGGGAAATCCAGTTCCTGCTTTTCCTTGCGGGTAATCGCCGGCTTGGCCGCACCGATCAGTTCGTGATCCAGCGCGCGTTCCAGGCCGTGATCCTGCGTTTCGGCGTGGCGGATCGCCACTTCATCCGGCACCGCCGGCATGTGGAAGATGCGCGAGAAGTCCAGGCCTTTCGCCTTCCAGTGTTCGACACCGGCACGGGTATCGAGCAAGTCGGCGCGGCCCACCAGGTCGTCGAAACGGCTAATCCCCATGGAGGCCATCAGCTTGCGCACTTCTTCGGCGATGAAGAAGAAGAAGTTGACCACGTGTTCCGGCTGGCCACTGAAGCGCTTGCGCAGCTCCGGATCCTGCGTGGCAACGCCGACCGGGCAGGTATTCAGATGACACTTGCGCATCATGATGCAACCGGTCACGACCAGCGGCGCCGTCGCAAAACCGAATTCATCGGCGCCGAGCAGAGCGCCGATCACAACGTCACGACCGGTCTTCAGCTGACCATCCGTCTGCAGGCGGACACGACCGCGCAGACGGTTGAGCACCAGCGTCTGCTGGGCTTCGGCCAGGCCGAGTTCCCACGGCGCGCCGGCGTGCTTGACCGACGAGATCGGCGAAGCGCCCGTACCACCATCGTGGCCGGCGATCACGATGTGATCGGCCTTGGCCTTGGCAACACCGGCCGCCACCGTGCCAACACCCACTTCGGCAACGAGCTTCACGGAAACCGAGGCCACCGGGTTGGAGTTCTTGAGATCGTGGATCAGCTGCGCTAGATCTTCGATCGAATAGATGTCATGGTGCGGGGGCGGCGAAATCAGGCCAACACCGGGTACCGAGTGACGCAGGAAGCCGATGTATTCACTGACCTTGTGACCCGGCAGCTGACCACCTTCGCCCGGCTTGGCACCCTGAGCCATCTTGATCTGGATCTGATCCGAGTTGGCCAGGTATTCGGCAGTGACACCGAAGCGACCCGAGGCCACCTGCTTGATCGACGAACGCAGGGAATCACCCGCTTTCAGTTCGATATCGCGTTCGATACGACCCTTGCCGATGATGTCGGAGAGCATTTCGCCCGCCTTGACCTTACGGAAACGACCCGCATCTTCACCGCCTTCGCCGGTGTTCGACTTGCCGCCGATGCGGTTCATGGCGATGGCCAGCGTGGTGTGTGCTTCGGTCGAGATCGAACCCAGCGACATGGCACCGGTCGCGAAACGCTTGACGATCTCGCTGGCCGGTTCGACTTCGTCGATACTGATCGACGGGCCGGCCGGCTTGATTTCGAACAGACCACGCAGCGTCATGTGACGCTTGGTCTGATCATTGATGATGCGGGCATACTCTTCGTAAGTCTCGAACTTGCCGGAACGGGTTGAATGCTGCAGCTTGGCGATCGCGTCCGGTGTCCACATGTGCTCTTCACCACGGACACGGAAGGCGTATTCGCCACCCGTTTCCAGCAGGTGATCCAGCACCGGATCATGTGCGAAAGCACGATCATGCACGCGCAGCGCCTCTTCTGCGACTTCGTCCAGGCCAATGCCTTCAACCTGGGTGGCCGTACCCGTGAAGTACTCCTTCACGAAGTCCGACGCCAGGCCAATGGCTTCGAAAATCTGGGCGCCGTTGTACGACTGGTACGTCGAGATACCCATCTTCGACATGACCTTGCGCAAGCCCTTGTTCACCGCCTTGATGTAACGCTTGCCAGCTTCATAGGCCGACAGCTCTCCCGGCAGTTGAGCTGCAACATCAGCGAGTGTGTCAAATGCCAGCCATGGACAAACCGCCTCAGCACCGTAACCGGCGAGCAGCGCGAAGTGATGCACTTCACGGACCGAACCCGAGTCCACGACCAGACCCGTCGAGGTACGCAGGCCGGTCTTAACCAGATGCTGATGAACGGCACTGGTAGCCAGCAGGGCCGGGATCGGCGCACGCTGACGATCCACATTGCGGTCCGACAGAATCAGCACGTTATAGCCTTCACCGACGCTGGCTTCGGCTCGATCACACAGCGCTTCCAGGGCGGCCTTCGAACCTTCGGCGCCTTCGGCAGCCGGGAAGGTGATGTCCAATACCAGGGCACGGAACTTACCGTTGGTGAGTTTGTCGATCTGGCGCAGCTTGGCCAGATTGGCCGAGGTCAGCACCGGCTGATCCACTTCCAGGCGCAGCGGTGGCTCTTCGCCCGGCTTCACATCCAGACCCAGCAGGTTCGGACGCGGGCCGATAAACGACATCGTCGACATCACGATCTCTTCACGGATCGGGTCGATCGGCGGGTTCGTCACCTGCGCAAACAACTGCTTGAAGTAGTTGTAGAGCGGTTTATCCTTATCCGACAGCACCGGCAGTGGGCTATCGTTACCCATCGAACCTGTGGCTTCTTCGGCATTGCTGGCCATCGGTTCGAGAATGAACTTGAGGTCTTCCTGCGTGTAACCAAAGGCCTGCTGGATGTGCAGCAGCGACTCGCGCAGACCTTCACTGTCTTCCACTTCCGGCAGGTTTTCCAGATGCTGACGACTCTGCTCGATCCACTGACGATACGGACGGGCGCTCGAAATGTTGCGCTTCAGTTCTTCGTCATCAATGATGCGACCCTGCTCAAGGTCGATGAGGAACATCTTACCGGGCTGCAGACGCCACTTCTTGTTCACTTCTTCTTGCGGGAAGGTCAGCACGCCCATTTCCGAGGCGAGCATAACGATGCCGTCGTCAGTGATCTGATACCGCGCCGGACGCAAACCGTTACGGTCTAGCGTGGCGCCGATCATGCGGCCGTCGGTAAATGCCACGGCGGCGGGGCCGTCCCACGGCTCCATCATCGCAGCGTTGTATTCGTAGAATGCACGGCGCTCTTCGTCCATCAGCGGGTTTTCGGCCCAGGCTTCCGGAATCAGCATCATCATGGCCTGCGGCATCGAGTAGCCACCCATCACCAGCAGTTCGAGCGCGTTATCGAAACAGGCCGAATCCGACTGGCCTTCAACGATCAGCGGCCACAGCTTGTCCAGATCTTCAGCCAGCCAGTCCGAAGCCATCGCCTTCTGGCGGGCACGCATCCAGTTGACGTTGCCGCGCACGGTGTTGATTTCACCGTTGTGGGCGATCATGCGGAACGGATGCGCCAGATCCCAGGTCGGGAAGGTGTTGGTCGAGAAGCGCTGGTGCACGAGGGCAATGGCAGACACCAAACCCGGATCCTGCAGATCCAGGAAGTAGGCGCCCACCTGATTGGCGAGCAGCATACCCTTGTAAACCATGGTGCGCGACGACAACGACGGCAGATAGAACTGCTTTCCGTCATCGAGCTTGAGCTTGCGCACAGCATGTTCGGCGCGCTTGCGCACCACGAACAGCTTGCGCTCAAAAGCATCCTGGTCTTTCAGCGATTCCGGGCGGCCAATAAAGACCTGACGCGTGACGGGTTCAAGATCACGGGCAGCTTCGGCCAGAATGGTGTTGTCGACCGGCACATCGCGCCAGCCGAGAAATTCGAGACCTTCTTCATGAATCACACGGGCCAGTACCGATTCACAGGCTTTACGACCGGTGATGGATTGCGGCAGAAAGACGTTACCGACCGCATAGTGGCCAGCCGGCGGTAGGCGCAACCCCTGTTTGGCGCGCTCGGCACGCAGAAAGGCGTCCGGCAGCTGCAGCAGAATCCCGGCACCGTCGCCGAGTTTGGGGTCATAGCCTGTAGCACCGCGGTGGTCCAGGTTTTCAAGAATGAGCAGGCCTTTTTCTACGATCTCGTGGCTCTTCTCGTTCTTGATATGCGCGACAAAACCAACGCCGCACGCGTCGTGTTCGTTAGCCGGGTTATAAAGACCCTGGCGTTCTGGTGCTCCCATGTGCTTATCCTTCTATCAATCCATGAACCCGCCGGCAAACCGGCCATGCACAAAAGTGATGCTCGCTCGGGTGCGATGCACCAAAACGAACCGGCCAATATACGCCCAAACCCCCTGTTAATTCAAGACGCTGCACCGCAAAAACAGGCAATTTCCAGAATTTTTTTGGGGGAATCGCGTGAATGCCACAGTCCAATACGCAATGACCGTGCCAAAAGCTCCTAAAAGGCCGCTTGTCGTGCCTGACGCAGCAGAAAAGGGGGTTTAAATGCCTGTCGGCGGCAGCGCGGCCGGATCCGGCCGGGAAGCCAGCCCAGACACAATGGCCCCCAGAATGGCCGCATCATCGGCTTCAGCCGACACGACAGCCAACCCGATCGCCTTGAGCAACACGAGGCGCATCACGCCGGCGCTGACCTTTTTGTCGTGGCGCATCAATTCCAGGTAGCGCCCGGCCGATGCTTCCGGCGAACTGGCCAACCACGGACCCGCGACTGGCAGCCCCACCCGCTGGAACAATAACTTGATACGTTCAATGGCAGCATCATCAAGCCAACCCAGCTGCTTCGACAACAAGGCTGCCATCACGGTACCCGCAGCAACGGCTTCACCATGGAGCCAACTACCGTAGCCCATGCCCGTTTCAACCGCATGCCCGAACGTGTGACCGAGGTTAAGCAGCGCCCGCTCACCAGCTTCGCGCTCATCTCGTGCAACGACCTCAGCCTTATGCGCACAGGAATGGTGCACCGCCTGAGCCAGCAGGGTTTTGTCCCGCTGCATCAACCCCTCGGCATTCTGTTCCAACCACTGGAAGAAGGCCTCATCACGGATCAGACCATATTTGATCACTTCCGACAGCCCGGCCGCCATTTCCCGAGACGGCAACGTATCCAGCGTATCCAGATCCGCCAGCACCAGTTTCGGTTGGTAGAAAGCGCCAATCATATTCTTACCCAGCGGGTGATTAATGGCCGTCTTGCCACCCACGGACGAGTCGACTTGCGACAACAGCGTCGTCGGCACCTGGATAAAGGGCGCACCGCGCTGATAACAGGCTGCCGCAAACCCCACCAGATCACCAATCACACCGCCACCCAACGCGATCAGCGTGGTACCACGTTCGCAGCGGTTTTCCAGCAACGCGTCAAAAACCGTATTCAGCGTTTCCCACGACTTGTATTCCTCGCCATCCGGCAAGATGACTGAAAATGCCGGGCACCCCAGCGAGGCCAGTGTTGCCATGACCTTGTCTAGGTACAGCGGCGCCACCGTCGTGTTGGTGATCACGACGGCACCCATTTTCGGGTTTAGATGAGGGCGCCACAATTCGGCGTTACCGAGCAGGCCACAACCGATATGAATGGGGTAGCTGCGCTCATCCAGCGCAACGGTCAGAGTCTGATGTGTCGTCATAATGGCTATTCTAGGGCGCTAGCGGTCAATTCGCATCATTTCGGACAGAATCGCCTGCACCACCTGTTGGGGTGCGCCCCGGCCGGTTTCCACAATGGCATGTGCGACCTCACGGTAAAGCGGGTCGCGGACGGCATGTAACTGGCGCAAACGTGCTAGCGGATCCTCCACGTTCAACAGCGGGCGGCTCCGGTCATGTTTAGTGCGCTCCGCCAGCAACTCTGGGCGGGCGTTGAGGTAGACGACAAAACCATGGTTACGTAGCGCTTCACGATTCTCCGGGCGCAACACAATGCCGCCCCCCGTACTGAGCACCAGCCCCTGTTCCTGCGCCAGATCCGCCAGAACCTCCTGCTCACGCCGGCGGAAGCCGTCTTCGCCTTCAATCTCGAAGATCACGGGGATCGTGACGCCATTGCGCTTTTCAATCTCATGATCAGTATCAACAAAACGCTTACTCAAGCGGCGGGCCAACAACCGGCCGACCGTAGACTTGCCGGCCCCCATAAGGCCAACGAGAAAGATATTTTCAGGAAGTGCGATGCTCATGCGTTCATGGAAAACAAAGATCAAGGGCCGGTCGTCGTGCCCCCCGCCACGATTTGTGGCGAGATGAACACCAGCAACTCGCGCCGCTGTTCAGTCGTTGACCGGTACTTGAAGAAACTGCCGATAAAGGGGATATCCCCCAGAAAGGGGACCTGCGTGACGAGATTATCCACTTTCTTGATGAAAACCCCGCCAATCGAGACCGTTCCTCCGTTCTCAACGAGAACATCGGTGGTCACCACTGTGCTCTTGATCGGTGGATTCGTGGAGCCCGGTATCAACTGCATAGCGGCATAATCCGGCTCTTCTTTCCGAACCACGAGTTTGAGCCGTATCTTGCCGTCCGGGGTAATTTGAGGCGTCACCTCCAATGACAGCACTGCTTTCTTAAACTCCACCGTCGGGATTGTTGTCCCTCCAGTTTGGGCCGTGGATAAATAGGGGATTTCCGTGCCGTCTTCAATCACCGCTTTGACATTGTCTCCGGTGACCACCTTGGGACTAGAAATGATTTTCCCCCGGCCATCAGATTCCAGCGCAGAAATTTCGACATTCAGGATGCGTGAACCTGTCGGGCTCAACAACGCAAATGCCATCGTTCCTGCAGCAGCGCGCGTTGTCGGCAGATTCACCGAGCCCAGGGTTTCGCTCACCGAGAAGGGCTGTCCATTCACACTATTCAATGTCTGGTAGGTCGGCGTCCCGCTACCCGGAACAAGACGGTTGTAATTGAGTGCCTGTGCCGCCTGCGTTGGAGGCACATACTGCCCACCTCCCACTTGTAAACCGCCACCGCCCATACGCACCGTATCGAGGGCGCCCAGGCGAATGCCCAATTCTTCATTAAAGGTCTCATTCGCTTCAACAATTCGCGCCTCGATCAGCACCTGCCGAATCGGTTGATCAACCTCGTGAATCAGGGTTGCGATTTCTCCGATTTTCATCCCCGTATCGTTTACAAACAGGGTATTGGTTCGCGAATCAACGCTGACCTTGCCACGAGCAGTCAATTGCTCTTTGACCAGCTTCTCCAGATCAACCGCCTGGGCAAAACGTAATTTGAAAGCCTGCTGACGCAAGGGGCCCATCGTTTGAACCTGTTGCTGCATTTCCATTTGCAGGCGCTCCTGCTCGGCAGCTTCCGCTTTAGGCCGAACAATCAGAATGCCATCTTCCATACGAGAAGTCAGGCCACGCTGTTGCAGTATCGATTGCAGGACTTCCGAAGCCGGCACATTGTTCATAACCACGGTCACCTGCCCACGAACAGCATCGCTCGCGACAATATTGAGACCCAGCTCGCGTCCGACAAACGCCAGCACCTGACGAACATCACCGTTTTGAATGTCCACAGTAATTTTTTGCCCGGATGATTTGCTGGCCGAATGGGCGGGCAGCGTTGCACCATATGCCAGTGCCAACGCATACAGCACGGCTCTTCCTGCAGTTAACACCAGATCTTTTAGGCCGCTCATCGTCTAAGAACTCCGTTTAGTGAACTTCAACAAGGTATTTCTCCCATCTGACAACCGCGCTAAAACGCCTTGACTTGATACGGCTGTCACTTCTGCCTGTTCCCGGCCAAGCACATCTCCGACCCTGATGTTTTCGTACCGCTGTCCGTTGGATACCAATGCAACCGTTACATCGTCATTTTTCAGCAGCCCGATCAGTTGCAATGCATCCAGATCAGTTCCCGGGAAACGCGCCCGCGGATTGTCGACTAAAGCATCGGATGTCGCCCGAACATAGACAGATGCAGGCCGCGCCGAAAAAGGATCTGCGAACCCAGCCGGATCATAGTTAACCGGCGGCGTATCAACGATATCTGGCAGAGATGGCAACGATGCTGATGTCCGGCCCGCACTTGCCGCGGATTCAAGCCAGCGATGTGCAGCATGGCTACCTGCGTCAGAGCAGCCCATCACAAGGATGGATGCTCCCAGTAGCGTGGCATACAAGGGCAATTTCATAACATCATTCCATTAGCTTGCCAGGATCGTTGTAACGATAGGCCTTGAGCAGCGAGGCCAGAACAAGCTGTTCCTGCTGTGTTGCCGAAGGAACGATGACGACATCGACGGTCACAAGATGTCGCATACGCGAGATCTGCTCCATAAATCTGGCCAGCCCATGGAAGTCACCCACTAAACGAATCTCGACTGGTAACACCACATAGTAGGTTTCGGTCTCCTCACTGAGTGGCTTGAATCCTTCCAGACGGACTCCGGAGGCTTTGGCCGCCTGATTGATCAGGTTGAGGACGTGCACCGGCTCCAACGTTTCAGGGACTGCATCCAGCAAACTACCAAACTGTTTCCAAATGCCATCCACCTGTAGCTGATAGTACGGAGCTTCGTCTATGATCTGCCCCTGACGCAGGTAGCGAGATTCCAGCAGCAAGCGTTCAGAATCCAAGGCTTGGTGTGCCGACATTTGCACCGGCCAGAACAAGAGTCCGGTCAGACCTAATGCTGTGGCAGAGCAGACCCCGAGGATGCAGATTCGCACGGTTCCGGACCACTGTTCGATGTCCTGCAGATTGCTAAGCGCGCTCAAAAACCCATTGCCGGTCTGGATTTGCCTGAAGGCTGTGAGCAACTCACTTATATCGTAACGCCACCAGGGTTTTTCGAAGGGCGTTCGTACCGAAGGCTTGCCATACCGAACAAGCTTTTCTCTGAATATACGCCGCAAAGCGGCAACGTATTGCCGACCTTGTTGTTGAATTTGTTGGAGCCGACTTTTCATGGTCGCAAGTCCGCCCCAGCAGCTGGAGCCGCATCGAAAAGATGGACTTTGCCGTGCATAGAAAACCCATACAGGGTCCCAGATGATAGTGTGAGAAGTTGAACCTCTTCGAGAACCAGACCCTTCACATTGCTGGTCTCGTTCATCTGCTCAAAAAACCTGGCGATTGATGCCGCGGTGTCCGCTTGTCCTTCCAGCCTGAATTGATCGCCGTTTTCCTCAAACCTTGTCAGGAAAAGCCCTTCCGGTCTAGCCCGAATCACATCATTCATGATCAGGACGCTCGTTGTGCGTCTCGCATCAACCCGCTCTAGGATTGCTTTCTTTTCGATCAATGCTGCGCGCTCTGCAAGAAGTTTCTGTGCACGGCTGTAGGGCAGAGCACGTTCCACTAATGCGGTATTTAATACCTGGTTATAAGCCGACAGATACGCACTACTATGATCGATGGCTAATGAGCCCAGCAAAGCCAGAACGGCGCCCGTGACGGTTGCTAGGAATACCTGCCGACCCAGAACACGCAGTGACCACTGTCGCTTGAGCTCGCGATGCGGCAGGAGATTGAAGCGCCGCGTCATGGGTTATGTCTCAAGCCCATGCCCAACGCAGTCATGAAGGCAGATACAGGAATATCACGTGGTAGTTCTAAACGCCCTAAAGGATCCAGATGGCTGAATTCAACACCCTGGGCTTTCATGTCTGCAATATCGACAGGTGCGGAATCCGGGTTCTGCAACACCACAATGCGCACCAGCCCATTAGCAGCTACGCCTGATCGACGTACGCAAAGTCCAATCTGCTCCGTTAGGTCAATATCTCCGTTTGATATGACGTAAGAGACAAGATCCAACTCATTCAGCGCGACAATCAACGATATCGGCTCTGTTTCCACAAGAATCGCGAACGGATAACCGCCTTCAGAAAATTCCCCCGCTTGTGTCAGCCATAGTGTCGCATCGTGGATTGCCTGGATATTACGATCAACAATGGCGAGCGATACACCTGCATCTTCTGCGGTCAGTATCAATTCATCCACAATTTCCCGACGACAAAAGGCAATTTTTACCGGCGCTTGGGTCTCCCCATCTGGCGCTACCTCACACAGAAAATCCGCACATACCTCCTCTGGCGGAATCGGCAGATTGACAACGGCCTCCACCAGACAGAGTTGAGCTAACTCTTTGTCATTCAGGCCCAGCGGGACAGACGTTGTCTTTGTAAACACTTCGGCCGATGGAACACCCAGAGCCAATCTAACGGGCCGAAGGCCCAAGCGCTCTAGCGCCACTCTCAGCGCATTTTTTAAACCCGAATTCTGATAAGGCTCGAGAGATGGCACTACCGACACAACGGGCTCGTACGAGCAGGTTACCCGTGGCAATACATCTGAGTGATCAACATGGACCAGACAGACAGCGGCCTCATCCCACCACGCTCCGACTAAATGAGGCGGCGTTCCAGAAAGCCATCGTAGGAAAGCATTTTGCATTAATGAACCCTGAAGTTAATCAGAGTTTACCAATCATTAATGCATTAGTTTAAAGCAATGAAAAATTTGTTATCGGCTTAAACCCGCCAACAATTAAGCATGCAATAGAAGCGTAGACATCTCCGCCCAGACCTCATCCGGCGTAATGCTCATCAGGCATTCGCTGACCTTGCCGCCGCCACAGCCATCCAGCCCACAGGGCCGGCAATTGAACTGGGCACTGCGCGTGACAACATGGTGTTCACCCTCGCGCGGTTGACCCCAAGGCCCCCAATGACCTTCGCCCGACGGCCCGAAGAGCACAACAACTGGCGTTTTCATCGCAGCAGCAATATGCATCGGTGCCGAATCAACCCCGGCAAACAGCTTTGCCTGCCCTGTCAACGACGCCAGTTCTTTCAGCGACAAGGCACCGGCCAGGCTCGGTGCCGGGGCTTCGCCCCGTGCGGCTAATGCCTGCTGGATGCGGTCAATCAGCTGACCTTCTTTATCACCCGGCGCCGCTGTTAACAACACCGGCCAACCGGCTGCACGGATGCGGCTAATAATTTCTGCCCAGCCTTCGGCTGTCCAGCATTTGAAGTGCCAGCGTGACGGCGGGTGTAGGTGCACAAAACCGCCAGGTTTCAGCCCTAACGATTGCAAACGCACAGCAACATGTGCGTCCGCATCCGCCCCAGGCACCATGGTCAGGGCGCGCTTATCTGGTGGGGGCTGAATGCCTAAACGTCTTAGGGCATCCAGATTCTGTTCGACCACGTGTCGACGGCCGCTTCCCATGATGGGCGAGACAAAATGCGTAAAACTGTTCTTCCAGAAACGACCGCGGCCATTTACCCGGGGGGCCACCGACCAGCGCGGCTTGAGCAAACGGGACAGCCAGGCACCGCGCGGATGCTCTGTCAGATGAATGATCAGATCATACTGGCGCGACTGCATGTCTTTGAACAACCCCCACTCGGCCGAGCCCTGACCGACTAGACCGAGTTTTTTCCAGCCACGATCAATGCAATGCAGCTGCGCCATATCCGGGTGATCTCGCAACATGTCAGCGGTATCCGCATACACTAGGGCATCAATCTCGACATGCGGTGCAGCGGCCTTGAGCGCGGAGAGTACCGGCGATGCCAACAAAACATCACCATGGTGACGTAACTTGGTGACGAGAACACGGTGGACTTGGGAGAGATTGATGGCGTCAGCGGGCATGGTGCTATTGTACCGGTGCCATGTTGATTTGCTCTGTCGTGAATTCGAGTTGAACCACCTGCCCATAGTCGTAACGTAGAACGAGCCAGTCTGTGCCGGGCAACGATTGCTGGTGCGCCTGCAGCGCCCGCATGACCCCTGCATGCGTCACTACGACCATATCCGTATGCAGACGGCTCGCCTCACGCAACCATTCGAGTGCCCGCTGCTGCAGTTCGTAGCCAGTTTCACCCGCCGGCGGCCGAAATCCGGCCAGATCATCCGCCCAGGCATCCAGGGCTGCCGGGCCAATGTCATCCCAGGATTGCATCTCCCACGCTCCGAAATCCAGCTCGCGAAGCCTGGGATCGTGGGCCACGTGATCACTCAAGGCCAGGGCAAGTTCGGCGCAACGGCGCAGTGGGCTGCTGAACACCGGCAGGCCTTCGGGCACATTTTGACGGATACGATTCACCATCTCCGCTTGTGCCTGCAACGGCACCGCCAGGGGCAAATCTGTTCTGCCATAACAAACCCCCGCCGATACTGCCGGCGGCAAATGCCGAACCAACCAGAGACGAACCCGGCCCAATCAGGATTTTTCCGAAACGCCAGCCGATGCGAAGCTGGCCATGTCATTCAGAAATGCAACGGCGGCCTTTACCAACGGCCAGGCCAGTGCGACACCGGTGCCTTCGCCGAGGCGCATACCCAGGTCTAGCAGCGGCTCAGCACGCATCGCAGCCAGCTGATAGCGATGCCCCGGCTCTACGGACTGATGACAATAGACACAGTAATCTCGAACTGCCGGGTACAAAGCACAGGCCATCAGTGCGGCAGCCCCCACCACAAAACCGTCAATCAATACCACCATACGTTTTTCCGCAGCCGCCAGAATAACGCCAACCATGGTGGCGATTTCGAAACCACCAAATTCCTGCAAGACCCGCCAGGGGTCATCCAGTTTTCCGGTACGTGCCACGGCCACCCCCAGCAACTGCTGCTTGCGACTCAATCCGGCATCATCCAGCCCCGTGCCTCGTCCTGTGCACGCATCTAGCGGTTGACCCGTGATGCAGTGCGTAATCAGCGTTGCCGAGGCTGTGTTACCTATGCCCATTTCACCGAGGCCGATGACGTTGGACCCTGCCTTAACATATCGCGCGACCAGAGCTACGCCATTCTCGACAGCCTGTGCGCATTGCGCAGCACTCATCGCCGGTGTTTCCAGATAATTCTGCGTGCCGTTGCCAATCTTGGCATTGATCAACCCCTCGCGCGCACCGAACTCATGCGCCACACCACAGTCCACCACGGCCAGCGGCAACCCGTGGGTGCGGGTAAACACGTTGATCGCCGCACCACCCGCCAGAAAGTTTTCAACCATTTGCCAGGTCACATCCTGGGGATAGGCTGATACACCCGCCTTGGCAGCACCATGATCCCCTGCAAAAACCAGCATCTGCGGTGCCGTCAGCTGTGGTGATTCCGTTCGCTGAATCAGACCAATCTGCTGTGCCAATCCTTCCAGCTGGCCTAAGGCACCCAATGGTTTGGTTTTGCCATCGATTTTGGTTTGCAGTTGCTGCGCCAGAAGCCCCGCCGTCGATTCGATATTAAAAGGTCGCATATTTTTCCTGAAATTAGCCGCGTAAGCTGAGTGGCAGCCCTGCGACCGACAACGTCACACGCTCGCACAATGCGGCGACATCCTGATTCAATCGTCCCTGTTCATCAGCGAAACGGCGCGCCAGCCGGTTTTCAGGAACGACACCCGATCCGATTTCATTGCTGACCAGAACGATCTCCCCCGGGAGCTGGGGCAAGCGCGCCAGTAACGCTTGTCGCTCTGCCCAGAAACGCGCGCAGGTCAGCGGCGAGCCTGCTTCCAGCTGAGCACCGCCCTCGCCTTTGAAAAGCAACGCAGAAAGCCAGAGCGTCAGACAATCAACCAACAGACAACGATCTACTGCTGCATGTCGCTCCAAGGTCGTCGCCAAGTGCAAGGGTTCTTCCACCGTTACCCAATGTGCAGGCCGCCCGGCACGGTGATGCGCAAGACGATCCGCCATTTCGGTATCCCACGCTTCTGCAGTGGCGACATACACCACCGACATCCCCCGAGCCTCGTATTCTGTCGCCCGGTTTTCGGCCAGTCGGCTTTTACCGCTGCGGGCACCTCCCAGGATCAGCTCACGCATGACGGCTCTCCTGCAATACCTTGTCTACAACTTTCCAATCCAGATGTTGTTCAACGGCATCTGCCAGGCGATTCAAATCTGCCTCACGGCGTGCCACAAAATCAACCTCGGCCGCACCAGCACAACCTGCCCAGGACAATAGGGCTGAGAGTGCTTCTGGATGATCAAACAGCCCATGACAATAAGTACCCGCAATCTGTTCATCTGCTGAACGGGCACCATCTTGCCGGCGATCATTCAATGTCACGAGTGGGCGCTGCAAATCCGGCCCATAACTGATACCCAGATGAATTTCATAGCCCGTCATCGCCGGCGTACCCGGTAGGCAAAGGTAACCCTGCACGTTATGCAGCTGCTTCTCGGCCGCCAGCGTGGTGTCAATGTCCAGCCATCCCAGCCCTGGTGAGGAGCCAGCGCTACCTTCCAGACCCTGCGGGTCATGCAACTGCTTACCCAGCATCTGGAAACCGCCGCAAACTCCGATGACTTTACCGCCATAGCGTAAATGCCGTTCGATCGCTTTATCCCAACCTTGTGCGCGCAGCCAATCGAGGTCGGCACGCACGGCCTTGGAACCCGGCAACACAATCAGATCAGCCGGTGGCACGGTCGCATTCGGGCCGACCCATTGGAAATCTACTTCAGGATGAAGACGTAAGGGGTCCAGATCATTGTGATTCGAAACGCGCGGATAAGCCGGCGCAATCACTTTCAAACGTATCTGTTCCGAGGTCTCCTGACCACCGGCAATCGCGTCCTCGGCATCCAGAAACAAGCCGTGGAGATAGGGCAGCACACCCAGCACGGGTTTTCCGGTACGTTCTTCCAGCCAGCGCAGACCAGGTTCCAGTAACCCGATGTCACCACGGAAGCGGTTTATCACGAACCCTTTGACACGTGCCTGCTCACTGGGAGAGAGCAGATCCAGCGTACCCACAAGGTGCGCAAACACACCACCCCGGTCAATATCTGCCACCAGGATCACCGGGCAATCCACGGCCTCGGCGAATCCCATATTCGCAATGTCGCGATCTCGAAGGTTGATTTCGGCAGGGGAACCCGCGCCCTCAACCAGAACGGCCTCGAACTTTTGTGTCAGGCGCTGCCAGGAATCCAGTACGGCACCCATCGCCCGCGGTTTGTAGGCATGATAATCCTTGGCATTCAGGTCCGCTGCCACTTGCCCCTGAATGATGACCTGCGCCTTGCGATCTGTCGTCGGTTTAAGTAATACCGGATTGAAATCCGTGTGCGGTCTCAAGCCACAGGCATAAGCCTGCAAGGCTTGCGCGCGGCCGATTTCGCCGCCATCTTCGGTGACGGCGGAATTGAGCGCCATGTTCTGCGGCTTAAACGGGGCGACACGCACACCACGACGTTGCAAAACCCGGCACATGGCTGCAACCAGTGTCGACTTTCCGGCATCCGAGGTTGTACCCTGAACCATCAGGGAGGCGCATGACATATAAAGAATCCTGGCGATAAAAAAGAGGTGGTCGTAACCGTAATTACGATCCCTTAATCGTTTATTATCCCATGCCTGACAGGTATTTACGGCACCATGACCACTTCAGAAGCCCCCTCAAGCCACCCCTTTTCCGAGGCCGCCCGCGATGCGGTCTATCGAGCTATATTTTCGCGCCGGGATGTGCGCAGCCAGTTTTTGCCTGAAGTCATACCTGACGAGGTCTTGGGCCGCCTGCTCATGGCTGCACATCACGCCCCATCGGTGGGCTTTATGCAGCCATGGAACTTTCTGCTGATTCGTTCAGCAGAAACCAAGGCACGTGTGCAGGGGCTCTTTCGCAAAGCCAACGAGGAGGCACGAGATCAATTTGCCGAAGGGCGAAAAGATCTTTACAGCCGCCTGAAGCTTGAAGGCATTACAGATGCACCCATCAACCTGTGCATCACCTGTGATCGTGAGCGGACGGGGCAAACCGTGTTGGGCCGCACGCACATGAAAGAAATGGATCTGTACAGCACCGTCTGCGCCGTGCAAAACCTTTGGCTGGCAGCCCGTGCCGAAGGCATCGGTGTCGGCTGGGTCAGCATCTTTCATCAGCACGAACTCAAGGAAGCCTTAGGCATCCCCGAGAACATTGTTCCAATCGCTTATCTGTGCCTGGGTTATGTGAGCGAATTCCTAGATCGACCCGAACTTGAAAAGGCGGGATGGCTGTCCCGTTTGCCACTGGAAGGCTTGGTATTTCACGACCACTGGGGACAAACCGCTGGCGACAAAGACCCTCTCGCCAAAACCTATCAGGCATTAAGACAGCAATACGGCTATGCTTGAGCACGGTGGGCGTTTACGCGCAGCGGCGCAACAGTATGGTGTGCCTTTAGAGCAGTGGATTGATCTGTCTACGGGTATCAGTCCATGGCTTTACCCCATGCCGGATATTCCGACGACGTGCTGGCATCGCCTGCCAGAACCGGACGATGGCCTCGATACCATCGCCGCACAGTATTACGGCAATCACCAACTACTGGCCACGGCAGGGAGCCAACCCGCCATCCAACAATTGCCCAGTTTATTCGCCCCCTGTCGTGTTGCCATCATCGGGCCGACCTACAACGAGCACGTTGCTGCATGGCGACACAGCGCACATGAACTACGACTGGTGGACTCACTCGCTGCAGCACTGGCAACCGATGCCCGCATCATCATTCTTTGCAATCCAAACAACCCCACGGCGATGCAGTATCCCGCAGAAGTACTACTGCACGCGGCGGCACAACTACAGGCACGCGATGGCTGGTTAGTAGTTGATGAAGCCTACGGCGATGCTTACCCGGAATACAGCGTGACACCGGTGGCTGGTACGTCCCGCGCCCCACATCTGATTACGCTGCGTTCACTAGGCAAATTTTTTGGCCTGGCCGGCGCCCGCGTCGGTTTTGTCTTCGCAGACAGCGCGTTGCTTGAACAACTAGCCGACCAACTAGGCCCATGGACCATCAGCGGCCCCGCCCGCTGGGTGGCGCAACATGCCCTGGCAAACACGGCCTGGCAAACCAATCAGATCACACATATCAAAGATGCCGGCGTCCGACTCAAACTTCTGATGACGCAAATCCTCGCCCCTGCAGAGCCGGTACAATCGACTGGGCTGTTCAGCACATGCCGCTTACCGAATGCCCAAGGTCTTTTCAAGCATCTCGCCGAGCGCGGCATTCTGGTGAGGTTATTCCCGAATGAATCGCTAATCCGGATCGGTATCGCCGCTGACCATGAATGGAAACGGCTGGAGCTGGCGCTGCGCAGCTGGAAGAACACATAACAAACATCCTCACCCCATTAGAGACTCACATGACACAAGAACAAGATCAAGCGACCGACAGTGGCCGCAACGAACGGCATGAACAACGCATGATTCGCAAAAAGGGCATTGTTGACGAAAAGATTGCCGCCGCACAAACCGAAAAAGGGCTATTGCTGATTCACACGGGTAATGGCAAAGGCAAATCTTCGTCCGCATTTGGTGTACTCGCACGCGCTATCGGTCATGGGATGAACTGTGCCGTCATTCAGTTTGTGAAGAGCCGTTCCGACTCCGGCGAGGAGGCTTTTTTCCGCAAGTTCCCAGAACAGCTCACCTGGCAGGTGATGGGCGAGGGCTTTACATGGGAAACCCAGGATCGCGAACGCGACAAGCGCGCTGCCGTGGCTGCCTGGGATGAGGTCTGTAAAAAACTGGTCGACCCATCCATTAACCTCGTGATCCTTGACGAGTTCACCTATGCCTTCAAATTTGGCTGGCTGGACTTGGAACCCGTCATTGCCGCCCTACAAAGCCGCCCACCGATGCAGCACGTCATCATTACCGGGCGTGCTGCACCGCCAGCGCTGATCGAGATTGCGGACACCGTGACAGAAATGGGCATGGTGAAGCACGCATTCCAGCAGGGCATTAAAGCCATGCCTGGCATCGAACATTGAGCCTAGCTATGACCGATACCATTCAATGCCCGGCTCTGATGATCGCTGCCCCAGCCTCTGGCCAGGGGAAGACGATGATCACCGCCGCTCTGGCGCGCTTACACCGGCGCCAGGGACGTCGCGTCAAAGTTTTCAAATGTGGGCCCGATTTTCTGGACCCCCAGATCCACGCCATCGCCAGCGAAGCACCTTGTGAGAACCTGGATTTCCGCATGGGCGGCGAAGCCGACGTCGCCTGGCGGCTAGCACGTGCCGCGCGCGATAACGATGTCATCCTGATTGAAGGTGTCATGGGTCTCTTTGACGGTGATCCCTCTGCGGCCGACCTGGCCAGACGCTACAACCTACCGATTCTGGTCGTCATTGATGGCAGCGCCATGGCAAGGTCTTTTGGTGCTATCGCCTTAGGCATGAAAACCTATAGACCCGACACCCGGGTCGTTGGCGCACTGGCTAATTGTGTCGGCTCGGCCTATCACGCGCAATTGCTTGAACAGAGTTTGCCGGAAGGTATCGCCTGGTTCGGGGCCATTCCAAGAAACGCCGAATCTGCCTTACCCGAAAGACATCTCGGCTTACTTCCAGCCGCTGAAATCGCCGATCTGGCGGAGCGTATTGACCAACTCGCTGATCGGATTGCCGAAACCGCCGCCGCAGCCTTACCACCAGCAGCGACATTTCCAGTCGCCCCAAACCCCGAGATACCACAAGCGTTGTCAGGCAAAACCATTGCCATCGCGCAGGATGCCGCGTTCTGTTTTGCCTATCCGGCGAACCTCGAGTGCTTGCAGGACCTGGGCGCGCAATTACGCTTCTTCTCACCGCTCGATGACACCGCTCTGCCGCCCTGCGACGCCGTCTGGTTACCCGGTGGTTACCCGGAGTTACACGTAGAAAGGCTGGCCAGCAATATTTCAATGATTCAGTCGTTACGGCAACACATCGACGCCAACAAACCCATACTCGCCGAATGCGGGGGGATGATGGCGCTTGCCGAATCACTGATCGATACCAACGAACAATCGCACCCCCTCATCGGGATCCTGCCCGGCACCGTACGCATGCATAAAAAACTGGCGGCGCTGGGTATGCAATCATTGCCCGCAGAGACGGGCAATCTCGGGGGGCACACCTTCCATTACTCCACGTTCGAGTGTCCGCTGGCACCTGTCGCGCACACAGTTGATGCCCACCAACGCCAAAGCGAATCGGTCTACCGAGTGAAACGTCTGACGGCCACATACTTTCACGCCTACTTCCCAAGCGCGCCTAACACTGTTGCCGCGCTTTTATCCTGATGCTTGAGTTCAGTTTCGCCGCCGCTTTGATGGTGATCGCTGCCTGTCTATTGGATCGGCTCCTCGGTGAAACAAAACACTTTCACCCTCTGGTTGGATTTGGCCAACTCGCAAAGCTCTGCGAACGCCACTTCAACCTCACCGCACTGTCTGGGTCAGAAGCCCGACGACGCGGACTTTTCTGCTGGTGCTTGCTCGTCATGATCCCAACGATCACGATCAGCTTCGCCATGACCCTGTTCGACGATATGCTTCAAATGCTCTCATCCATCATCGTGCTCTACATCACCATCGGTGGCCGTTCATTGCAGGAGCATGCCGACCGTGTTCGCGCCGATCTGGAAAATGGGGATCTGGCTGCCGCCCGCACCCATGTCAGCTGGCTGGTGTCTCGCGACACCACCAGACTAGATGAAACCGGTATCAGCAAAGCCTGCATCGAGTCCGTCCTTGAAAATGGAAACGACGCCCTCTTCGCGCCGATTTTCTGGTTCTGCGTTTTGGGGCCTGCAGGTGCAGTGATGTACCGGTTAGCCAATACACTGGATGCCATGTGGGGTTACCGCACACCCCGCTACCTGAATTTTGGTCGCACAGCCGCCAAACTGGATGACGCACTCAACTATGTGCCCGCTCGCCTGACGGCACTGTCTTACGCACTCGTCGGCCATACGCGCAGCGCCATTGCCTGCTGGAAAACACAGGCACGGCATTGGGATAGTCCCAATGCCGGCCCCGTCATGGCTGCCGGTGCCGGCGCGATGAATGTCAGCCTGGGCGGTGCTGCCGACTATCACGGTGCCACAGAGCATCGCCCCCAATTAGGTTGTGGTAACGCACCAGAACCAACGGATATTGGCAGAGCACAGCGC
>JACCDW011835276.1_pt1 | contig 25951 bp, 29 predicted proteins | sample 7449781 | NCBI WGS metagenome assembly JACCDW01 (sample SAMN15323449, study PRJNA562643) | freshwater metagenome | isolation source: river surface water | place: USA:Blue River Watershed | collected 2017-08-18
AAAGTAAAAGAGAAAAAATAACATGGAACCTAAAAAATTAATTGAATTAATTGGCAATACGCCTTTAGTAATTAGCCGTAATTTAGTTCAAAATCCTAACGTAAAACTGTTATTAAAACTTGAAGGAAATAATCCTGGAGGAAGTGTTAAAGATCGTGCGGCTTACAACATGATTGCTTCTGCAATAGCACGTGGCGATATTAAAAAAGGAGACAAATTAATTGAAGCAACGAGCGGTAACACCGGAATCGCCTTAGCCATGATTGCGCAGTTATTTGACATTGAAATCGAACTGGTTTTACCCGAAGATTCTACCAAAGAACGCACACAAACCATGCTAGCCTATGGTGCCAAAGTAACACAAACCCCAGCGAGTACAGGAATTATAGGCTCACGCGATTATGCCGATAAAAAAATGGCCGAAGGAGGTTATGTAATGCTAAATCAGTTTGCCAATGAAGACAACTGGAAAGCGCATTACAAAACGACAGGCCCAGAAATTTGGAACAATACTAAAGGAACTGTAACTCATTTTGTTTCAGCGATGGGAACTACAGGAACTATCATTGGCACTTCAACCTACTTAAAAGAACAAAATAAAAATATTCAAATTATTGGTGCTCAGCCAAGCGATGGTTCTCAAATTCCAGGAATTCGAAAATGGCCTCAAGAATACCTTCCTAAAATTTTTGACGCTTCAAAAGTGGACACTATTATGGAAGTTAGCGAACAAGAAGCCCGAGAAATGACAAAACGCCTAGCTAAAGGAGAAGGAATTTTTGCAGGAATGAGCAGTGGAGGATCTGTGGCTACGGCTGTAAAGATAGCCAACCAATTAGAATCAGGAGTAGTTGTAGCAATCATCTGTGATCGTGGAGATCGTTATTTGTCTTCTGATTTATTTGATTAAAAATAGCACTATTTTCATATCTTTACTTGTCTAAAACTAGAATTGTATGAAAACACTTCTCTATATATCATTCTTTTTATTATTAGGTATGTCCGAACAATCTATCGCTCAAGACTGGGCTAATTTGGCTAAATACGAAAATGAAAACGCCTTATTTACGACTAAAAAATCTGGCGAAAAAAGAATTGTCTTAATGGGAGATTCCATTACTGAGTTTTGGCTACAAATCCACCCCGAGTTCTTCAAAGACAAGCCATACATAGATCGAGGAATCAGCGGACAAACCACCTCTCAAATGCTCATTCGTTTTAGACCTGATGCAATTAATTTACAACCTGATGTGGTCGTTATCCTTGCTGGAGTAAATGACGTTGCTGGAAACACAGGCCCTACGACTCCCGAGAAAATTATTGGAAATATTAAATCTATGGTCGAATTGGCGAAAGCCAATGCAATAAAAGTAATTTTATGTGCTGTTTTACCAGCCAATGATTTTTATTGGAGACCCAACGACAAAGCAGCCGAAACTATCATTCATTTGAATCAATTGATCCATTCGTATGCAAAACAACATCATATTCCTTATGTTGATTACCATACTGCTATGGCTGACGCTGAAAATGGCTTGCCTAAAGAATTTTCTAATGACGGTGTACATCCTAACTTAAAAGGATACCAAACAATGGAACCTTTGCTAGAAAAAGCGATTCAGAAAATAGTCGCAAAATAACTTTCATACAAATTACGACAAAAGGCAAAATTTTATAAATCTTGCCTTTTGTCGTTTAAAAAAACCTTATGTAACAAAAGTTACTGTATATGGGTTTCAGCTGTCATAAATTTGCAGAAGTAAAATTCACATACTATGAAAACAGAAGAAATTAAAATCGCAAATCTTAAATGTGGCGGCTGTGCTACCACTATAAAAAAAGAGCTTTTAGAATTAGACGGAGTTAACGAAGTAAAAGTAGATAACGACAACGATTCGATAACTGTAACTTACAAAGACGAAGTTAGAAGCAGCATAATAGACAAATTACACCACCTTGGTTATCCAGAAGCTACCGAAAAAAATGGGCTACTATTAAAACTAAAAAGTTATTCTAGTTGTATGATAGGAAAAATTAACAATCTATAACCTTACAATATGACATTAGAAAATATCATCAAAGACCATAAATGCACCATTGTAGATGTTCGATCGCACGAAGAATTTATGGGTGGTCATGTGGCCGGTTCTATTAATATACCGTTACAAACAATTTCAGACAGAATGGAAGAATTAAAAAATTTAACCATGCCTTTAATACTTTGTTGTGCTTCGGGAAACAGAAGCGGACAAGCGCAACATTATCTTTCGCAACACGGAGTAGATTGCTACAATGGAGGATCTTGGCTAGACGTAAATTACTATCAATCAAAATAAATTTCATGATAACTACTTTAAAAAAGATTTTGGGTTTTGGACCAAGCGTTAATTACTCTGAATTAGTACAACAAGAGGCTATAATATTGGATGTACGTTCAAAAGCAGAGTTTTCCGGCGGACACATCAAAGGAGCTATTAATATTCCAGTAAATGTTTTAAATAATCATTTAGGACAACTAAAAGATAAAGACAAAACAATCATTACTTGTTGTGCCTCAGGTATGCGAAGTGCTTCAGCAAAAAGTATTTTACAATCACACGGATACAAGAACGTACACAATGGTGGAGGCTGGTCAAGCTTACAAAATAAATTATAACACATCATAAAATCATTGCCTTTAGCCTTCCTTCTCGGAAGGCTTTTTTGTTTTTTTACTGAATTTAGTTTTTTGTTGATAATTCTCACCTTTTCTTAATAAAACAAAGACAAATATTCAAAAAAACGTTTGTGGTAACCCTAAATAAAAATTACATTTGCAGCAGTTTAACTTTTACACATCAAATGAAGCCTAACACACAACAATTAAACGATTTAACTATCCAAGTTAGAAGAGATATTCTTCGAATGGTACACGCTGTCAATTCAGGTCATCCTGGGGGGTCTTTAGGTTGTACTGAATTTTTAGTAGCCTTATACCAAAATATAATGGAGCGCAAGGAAGGCTTTGATATGGACGGAATTGGAGAAGATCTTTTCTTCCTTTCTAACGGACATATCTCTCCTGTTTTTTATAGCGTTTTAGCTCGAAGCGGGTATTTTCCAGTAGCTGAATTAGCGACTTTCCGTTTAATCAACGCGAGATTACAAGGTCACCCAACTACTCACGATGGTTTACCTGGAATTCGCATGGCATCTGGTTCTCTTGGACAAGGATTATCTGTTGGAATTGGTGCAGCTCAAGCCAAAAAATTAAACAATGACAAACACCTAGTGTATACTTTACACGGTGATGGAGAATTGCAAGAAGGTCAAAACTGGGAAGCGATCATGTATGCTTCTGCAAAAAAAGTAGACAACCTTATTGCAACTGTTGACCTTAATGGAAAACAAATTGATGGTACTACTGACGAAGTATTGTGTATGGGTAGCTTGAAAGCGAAATTTGAAGCTTTTGATTGGGACGTTCTTGAAATAACAGAAGGAAACAACATCGAAGCCATTATAGCTGGAATGAACGAAGCGAAATCAAGAACAGGGAAAGGAAAACCAGTTTGTGTGTTATTGCATACAGAAATGGGTAACGGAGTAGATTACATGATGTACAGTCATGCTTGGCATGGCAAAGCCCCAAATGATGCGCAACTAGAAAACGCTTTGGAACAAAATTATAATACTGGAGGCAACTCAGATTATTAATTTTCTTTTAGTGTACTTACACAAAAAAAGAAAACATTAAATTAAGACTATTTAAAAACCTATTCACCCTAATAGGAATTCCCCCAAAAAGGGGTTAGGGGAGAAAAATGAAAAAATATACAAATACAGGAAGTAAAGATACTCGTTCAGGTTTTGGAGCGGGAATGACTGAATTAGGTCAAAAAAATGAAAATGTAGTAGCACTTTGTGCCGACTTAATTGGTTCATTAAAATTTGATGATTTCAAAAAGAATCACCCAGAACGTTTTTTCCAAATTGGAATTGCTGAGGCGAACATGATTGGAATCGCAGCAGGATTAACCATTGGAGGCAAAATTCCATTTACAGGAACTTTCGCTAGCTTCTCTACAGGACGTGTTTACGATCAAATTCGTCAATCTGTAGCGTACTCTGAGAAAAACGTGAAAATTTGTGCTTCACACGCAGGATTAACTCTTGGAGAAGATGGGGCGACTCACCAAATTCTAGAAGACATTGGTTTAATGAAAATGTTGCCTGGAATGACCGTAATCAACACTTGTGATTATAATCAAACCAAAGCGGCTACTATTGCTTTAGCTGACCATCACGGACCAGCTTACTTGCGTTTTGGACGTCCAGTAGTGCCTAACTTTATGCCTGCTAACGAACCTTTCGTAATTGGTAAAGCCATTCTTTTAAATGAAGGAACTGATGTGACTATTGTAGCAACAGGTCACTTAGTTTGGGAAGCTTTAATTGCTGCTGAAACTTTAGAAGCCAAAGGTATTTCTGCCGAAGTAATCAACATTCACACAATCAAACCATTGGACGAAGAGGCAATTTTGAAATCATTGGCAAAAACAAAGTGTATTGTTACTGCTGAAGAACATAATATCTTAGGAGGTTTAGGAGAAAGTGTTTCTAGAGTATTAGCCTTACATCACCCTGCTCCACAAGAATTTGTAGCTGTGAATGATAGTTTTGGAGAATCAGGAACTCCTGAGCAATTAATGGAGAAATACAAGTTAAACAATCAAGCGATTGTTGCCGCTGCAGAAAAAGTGATTAAAAGAAAATAATACTTTTTATTTACCATAAAAAAATCCCGATTTCAATGAAATCGGGATTTTTTATTTTTATATTTTTTGATTAATGACAGTTTTTATCTAAATGCTTTTTAACTCTAGTTGTAGTAGTTGTATTTCCACTGCAATCTGGAATACTGACAAAAGGGTAAGCTAATCCAGTAGTAGTATTTTTAATTTCAAGCTTAGTGGTGTAATTATCTCCATCATCGTCTACATCATAAAAATTAGGAACACCATCTCCATCAGTATCATCAATATTAGTCGTCGGTGTAGTTGGATAACTAATTGTATTTCTAAAGTCATACACATAACCATCTGCATTCAAATCTTCTAAATACGACGGAATTCCGTCAGCATCTTGATCTTGACGCTGAATTTCATACAATTTAAAACTAAAAACTAAAGGGGCATACGAAGGAATATTACCACTCCCTGAAGCATAATATGCTAATCCAGAAGGCAAGAACATCACCCCTGCACCAAATCCTGCATACGACACTGTTCCGTCAACATTAGTAGTATAAGTACCTTTTTTAAATTGCGGGAAAATTTCTGACCAACCTACAATTGTGTTGGTAAGACTAAAAAAACTTTGCGGGTATTTGGATTCTTCAAATTGTGTTGCCGTCAAAGACGCTGCTGTTGTCGTTGTAGCAGCAACCTGAGTCAAATAATCTCCACGATACGATGCTAAAACCCCATCTACATTAGTTGGTTTTTCACCTGTACCTTCTCTAAGAACCAAATAGTATACTTTATATGTTATTCCGTGCAAATTAACATCTCTAGTCAATAATTTCGGGAAAGACGCGCTATTTAAATAAGACCATACTGAAGACTGTGTACCACCTGAAGGAATTTTAGTAAAAGTAACATCTTGATCGTCTGTAAATCCTGCATGATTAGTAACAGTAATATAAGTTGTCTTTAGGTATTCTTCAATTGTAGCTAAATCAGTAGTATATTGAACCGAGTATTCTCTAAGTGGTTCTACAACAGTAGAATCATTTTTAGAACATGAAAATAAAGAAAGGGTTGCAACTAATACAATAAAATAATACTTAAATTTGTTCATTATGGCGAATTTTAAGTGCGCAAGATACAATATTGATTTATTTTTGTAAACTATTTAACTTCGATTTTAGAAAATTTATGCGAATAGACAAATATTTATGGTGCGTGAGGTATTACAAGACAAGAAACATGGTTACCGAGGCTTGTAAAAAGAATCATGTAACCGTAAATGGACAAATAGCCAAACCTTCTCGGGAGGTTTTTCCAACGGATAAAATTACGTTTAGAAAAGACCAAATCACACAAATTATTACCGTACTAGACATTCCTGAAAGTCGGGTTGGTGCTAAATTAGTAGATATCTATCGTCGAAACGACACTCCTGCCGAAGCCTATGCACATTTAGAGTTACTAAAACTATCTAAAGACCATTACAGAAAAACAGGAACTGGACGACCTACTAAAAAAGACAGAAGAGATATTGACGAATACGGCAATGAAATCCCCGAAGACTCGGAAGAATACTTTTTGTAAAAATTGAAACCTCAGGATTAAAACGAACAAAAAAAGATTGTACCTTTCACAAAAAATAAGTTATGAGCCAAAATATCATCTTAACACATCAAGAAATTGAGCATAAAATCAAACGTATTGCTTATCAAATCTATGAAACTTTTGTGGATGAAGAAGAAATTGTAATTGCAGGAATTGCACACAACGGATTTATTTTTGCTCAAAAAATAGCGGATGCTCTACAAGACATTGCTACATTAAAAATTGCTTTGTGCGAAGTTAACGTCAACAAATTACATCCTGAATCGGCTATTCAAACATCATTATCCAAAGAAGACTATGCTAACAAAGGATTAATTTTAGTAGATGACGTATTGAATTCAGGAACTACCCTAATTTATGCGGTTCGTCATTTTTTAGATGTTCCTTTAACCAAATTTAAAACGGCCGTTTTAGTCGACCGTAATCACAAAAAATATCCAGTTAAAGCTGATTTTAAAGGTATTTCACTATCTACTTCTTTACTAGAACACGTGCGTGTTGTTTTTGATGAAAACGGACAAAATTTAGCTTATTTAAGCTAATATTGAAATAATATCCGCAACTGTTTCATCAATCGATTTCCCGTCGACAGTTACTTTGTATTCTGCTTGATTGTAGTAATAACTTCGGTCAAACAAATGCTTAGCGATAAACTCTTGTAATTCGGCCTCCGTTTTATTAGCCACAATAGGACGTTTGCTTTTATTGTGTGCCAATCTATTAAAAAGCGTTTCAACCGAAGCCTTCAAATAAATCGAAGTAATTCCCTTCCCTTTTAACAATTCATGATTGTTAGCATAACAAGGTGTTCCACCTCCTAAACCTATGATTTGATTCTCGGGAGCCGCTAATAATTCGACAAAAACATCGTGTTCTAATTTTCGAAAATAGACTTCGCCAAACGATTCAAAAATCTGGTTGATAGTCATTTCAGCTTTAGTTTCAATACTTTTATCTAAATCCACAAAGGGTATTTGGATTAAACTGGAGAGTTTTTCGGCAATTGTTGATTTGCCACACCCCATATATCCTAATAATATAATTTTTTTCATTGGAATAAAACCTTACAAATTAAGGCGTTAAGGACTTTTGTTTAAAAAAGACAAATTTATAATAAAATAGCTTTGAAATATCAAAAATAAGGCCTTATATTTGCACCCGCATTCAAGAAATGATAATGACTCGATAGCTCAGTTGGTAGAGCACATCACTTTTAATGATGGGGTCCTGGGTTCGAGCCCCAGTCGGGTCACAAAATTATTAATACATTTCATTTCTTGAGTCATTGACTCGATAGCTCAGTTGGTAGAGCACATCACTTTTAATGATGGGGTCCTGGGTTCGAGCCCCAGTCGGGTCACAAAAGGTTGTTCGTTATGCGAATGACCTTTTCTTTTTTAAGGCCATGTGGAGAAACGGTAGACTCGCCATCTTGAGGGGGTGGTGCTCGCAAGGGCGTGAGGGTTCAAATCCCTCCATGGTCACGAATAAAAAGAAACACTTACAAAATAATTTCAAGCAAGCTTGATTATTTTGTAAGTGTTTCTTTTTTCAAAGCGGAGCTTTGTAGGGAAAGACGAAGTCAATCCATATTACTTGAAATTATTCTTTTAGGGTTTTGTTTTTCAAAGCGGAACTTTGAAGCAAGAATGAAGTCAATCCATTCATAAATTATTACTTCTTCCCCGCTTTTCTCAATTCAGCACTTCCCGGAATTTTCATTTTATCGGTTAGAGCAGGGACTTCGTTCAAGTCAAAGTCACCCGTTATCGACATCAAAACAGTATCTTCTGCCTTAGCACCCTCAATAAAGAGTAACAATTCTTTTAATTGGGTTTCGCCAGCACCTTGTTTGCCCAAAATTTGGACTTTTTTACCGCCTTCATTCGTAGTCATTAACTCTTCTAAGCCTGCCGTTTTTGCATATTTTTCAGCTGTTAAACGCATTTGCATAGCAATGCGATCGTTTTGAGTTCGGTATACTTTAAGATTGTCTATTTTCTTAATTAAGTTTAAGTATTGCTGCGTTTCTTTATCAGAAGTGTCTAATTTTACCTTACTCATTAAATCAAACATTTTCTTATTGACCACAACTGCATTTACTCCTGCAATACCTTCAAATTGGTCAAAAACAGATTGTGCAAAAAATGAATTGGAAATTAATATAAATAAAAAGAGGATTTTTTTCATGATAGTTTTCAATTAATATTTAATTTAATAAATATATAAATATTATCTTGAGATTTTCAAAAAGTATGCCGTTATTTTTTTGATGTATTACAACAAAAGTTTGTATTTTTACTTTTTAAACCCAAATCTAAATTTCAAAATTTATGAAAAAAATTATTCCATTTTTAACAGCAGTATTTATAACTTTTATTTGTCTACAAGGTTGTCAAAAAGACACAGATGATGCAATAGTAGATCCAGTTAACCCGACTGTCAATTTAGAGGTTCAAAACTTTATTTGGAAAGGACTCAATCAATACTATTTATGGCAAACAGATGTACCTAATCTAGCTGACAATAGATTTGCAAATCAGACGGCACTAGATGCTTTCTTGGTCAATTATAAAGTCCCAAAAGATTTATTTGATGCTTTACGCGTAAGTTCAACTATCGACCGTTTTAGCTGGATGGTTGATGATTATGTTACCTTAGAACAATCGTTACAGGGCACATCGAAAAATAACGGCGTTGAATTTGGTTTGAGTTATAAACCCAACAGTACTACTGAGGTATTTGGCTATGTGCGGTACATTATTCCAGGTTCAGATGCAGCTTCTAAAGATATTCGTCGCGGAGAGCTATTTACTGCTGTAAATGGAACCCAACTTACAGTAAATAATTACGAAAGTTTATTATTTGGCTCCAATGACAGCTATACTTTAAATATGGCAGACTATAATGGAACCTCTATTACATCTAATGGAAAAACAGTTGCTTTGACTAAAACAATACTTACAGAAAATCCAATTTTAATTAAAAATGTAATTACTACTGGAACTAAAAAGATTGGTTATTTAATGTACAATGGATTCTATGCTGATTTCGATACCCAATTGAATACTGCTTTTGGTGAATTTAAGTCACAAAATATTACTGATTTAGTATTGGATTTACGTTATAACGGAGGAGGATCTGTAAGAACTGCGACTTATTTAGCCAGTATGATTACGGGACAATTTACTGGTAAAGTTTTTGCAAAACAACAATGGAATACTAAAATTAATTCCTATTTCGAAGCCAACGACCCTAATGGTTTGCGTAACTTCTATACAGATAAAATTGGAACTACTCCTATCAATAGTGTGAATATGACAAAAGTCTATATTTTAACTTCCAAAAGCACCGCATCTGCAAGTGAGTTGATTATAAATGGTTTAAAACCTCACATCAATGTAGTTCAAATTGGTGATGTTACTGTTGGAAAAAATGTAGGGTCAGTTACCTTATATGATTCTCCTGATTTTTCTGCTACCAATCGTAATCCAAATCATAAATACGCTATGCAACCTATAGTATTAAAAATCGTGAATTCAGATGGTTTTGGCGATTATTTCAATGGATTAACACCTACTTATGAATTGAAAGAAACCATCAGTACTTTTGGAGTTTTAGGCGACATCAACGAACCGTTATTGAAAGCTGCAATTGGAAAAATTACAGGAACTGGAAAAGTGATTCAACAAACCACTGGTAAACAATTTGATTTCTTTACAGATTCGAAATCAGCTTCCCGATTTGGAAATCAAATGTATTTGGAGAAAGCACCTAAAGGATTGCAACACGCTTTCAATTAATCTCAATACAATCAAAAAGGCTTTCTAAATTAGAAAGCCTTTTTTTTTATTGGAATACATTAAATTACAAATTAATCGTCAACCCCAATTTAAAGTTGCGTCCCAAGGTGCTATATCCAATATTTTCTACAAAATCTACATTAAAAATATTATGTACGGAACCAAAAACAGATAACTTGTTTTTACTAATTTCGTATCGAACCAAGGTATTTACTACTTGATACGATCCTAATTTCACTTGTGTAGTGGCATAGGTATTTCCATCAAAAAAAGCATCTTTTCTAGCGTCTATGTATTGATAATTGACATTCCAAAAGAAGCTGTCAGAAACTTTATAATCCAATGAAGAATTGATTTTATGTTTTGGAATCAATCGGTTCAAAGCTTCATCAACTTGAGTAAAAGTATAATTGGAATTCCATTTTAGTTTATCGCTCAAGGCAAATTGGATTTCTGTTTCAATTCCTTTAGCTTTATTCAAGCCATCAATATTGACATAATTAGAAGCATAGGTAGTTGGGTTGTAATAAAACCCGATAAAATTGGTTTGTTCTCGGTAAAAACCGACTACATTCCATCGTATTTTTTTATTCCCTAATTGTGTTTCAAAACCCACCTCAGCTGTACTGTTTTTTTCTGGAGTCAATTTTGAATTACCATATTGAGAATACAATTGGTACAAACTTGGCGTAACAAAAGCAGTACTGTACGAGCTTATTATTTTTAAAGGAAGTGATTGAAAATCAAACGATGGATTGATATTATAGACCAATTGATTACCATACGCACTATGACTATTCCATCTTGCACCTGCATTCAAATTGAAACCCACATTAGAGGTATACACTCCTGTTACATACGGATCAATCATATTGAATTTGGTGCTTTCTTTGGCAATATTTCCATAAGGAGTAACACTATTGGCATCGTGAAATTGGTATTGCACCCCCGAAACTAAAAAGAAAGAAGGAGCTACTTCATATTTATTAAAGCCATCCACGTTGACACTTCTTGATTCGTATTCTGCAAAACCTACCGAATTTGAATAGGTATCCAACTCGTCATAAGTACGAACGAGTTTATTAAAACTCGAATTTAAAACGAATTCGCCTTTATCGTATTTGAATTTAGGAGAAAATCCAAGACGAAACTGTTTCGAACTTGTTGTATTTAAGTTGGTATCGCTAGTTCCAGTATTATCAAAACCACCATCATAGGCGTTTTTAATTTGGTCATAATTCCCAAAGAAATCCAATGTCAATTTATCCGTTACTGCATAACCCACTTTAGCCAAATAATTCAAGCGAGAAAAGGGATCTTCCTCATAATGTACATTGGAATTAGGTGGGGCAATTTGAGAAATTCCTTTGGTTTCTGTACTATTCAAAGCCGCAAAATAGGTTAGTTTAGTTGTTCTTCCATTAACAGAAAAACCTTGATTAAAATCGGAAGCCTTTTGATTTTGTTGGGTTGCAGTAGCATTGGTACCAACACTAAAATAACCATTTCCTGACATCGTTTTTTTACCCGATTTTTTCAGTTTGATATTGATCACTCCAGTTGCAGCACCCGTTCCATACAAGGTACTAGCCGCTCCTTTCATAATTTCAATACTTTCTACTTGCTCCGCTGGAAGCAAACGCAAATCGTATTCCATGCTAATTCCAGAAGCATCATTAACTGGAATTCCGTCAATCAAGATGAGAACTTGACTGTTTTTACCTCCTCGAATGTAATAGCCTAAGTTTTTACCCGCAGCACTTTGATTGCCATTGATTTCCACTCCTGCCACTGTGTTTAAAATAGCCGCAATACTTTGACCCGGTCTATTCTTTAACTCTTCGGTAGTAATTTTTGTAATAACTTTTCCTGATTTTTCTTTTGCCAAAGCAAATTTAGAATCGGACACCACTACTTCTTCTAGCTCCTGTTTAGAAGCTACATTTTCTTTTTCTTGCGCAAAAGCACAAGCAGATACTAGCACAAACAATGCGCTAATACGAACGATTTTTTTGTTCATTTAAATTAAACATTTTGCAACAGCTGTACTGTTACTTTACTAATAATGGGGAGAAAAGCATAGAATTACCCATACCCAAACCTTTTTTCCCGAAAGTTTGATACTCGATGTAATGGGCAGGTCTCCTGGCTTGCGTCTTGTTGTTTACCTTCTCATTCGCAAGGCGAACAATGGTTTTGTAGATAACAACAAGCTTTTTAGCTTACAGTTGCGGGTACAGCTCAGGTATTTAACCTGATTCCCTTTTAATGCTATTTTGAAAAACAAAAAAGCAACCTCAATACGGATGCAAATATACCACTAAGATTGGGATAAAAAATTAAATTTGATTTTTAAAACCGTTTACACCTACCTTTGCATTTCTTGTAATCAAAGCGATGAAATCATTTATTTTAAAATTTATTTTCTTTTTTACGGTACTGCTACTTGGCGGATGCAAACCAAATAGCACCAATTCAGTAACTACAAAAAGTACTGCTAAAAACGAAATTCAATACGCCAAAGGATTAGAAATATACCACTATGAAGGGTATTCTGTTCTTAAGATTACACATCCTTGGCCTGATGCCAAAACACCATTTACCTATATTTTACAAGAAAAAAACGGAATCATTCCCGATAGTTTACAACAGTATACTCGAATTTCAGTTCCAATTCAATCTGTAGTGGTTACTTCTACTACACACATTCCGGCATTAGAATTATTAGGCGTTGAAAATACCTTGGTAGGTTTTCCCAATACTGATTTTATTTCCTCTGCAAAAACCAGAAAACGAATTGATTCTGGACAAGTAAAAGAAGTAGGAACCAATGAAACCTTAAACACCGAAATACTGATTGATATGGCTCCGGATGTCATTGTGAGTTTTGGTTTGAACAATAGCAATCCTACTTTGGATAATTTACAAAAGAGCGGATTAAAAGTCCTTTTAAATGGTGATTGGAACGAACAATCTCCCCTTGGAAAAGCAGAGTGGATTAAGTTTTTTGGTGCGTTGTATGGCTTGGACGCCAAAGCAAAAACGATTTTCTCCACTATCGAAAAAGAATTCCAGACTACTTTGGCTTTGGCCCAAAAAGCAAAACAAAAACCGAGCGTTTTAAGTGGGGCGATGTACCAAGATCAATGGTTTGTTCCCCAAGGAGAAAGCTGGATGGCTTTATTTCTCAAAGAAGCGCAATCCAATTATTTATGGTCCAAAACTACTGGAACTGGAAGTTTGTCTTTGCCTTTTGAAACGATTCTCGAAAAAGCACAAAAAGCTGAATTTTGGATCGCTCCAGGTGATTTTTCTTCTCTCAAAGAGATGAATAACAGCAATCCGCATTATGCAAAATTTGACGCGTTTAAAAATAAAAAAGTATATTCGTACGCATTACATAAAGGCGCCAAAGGTGGAATTTTATTTTTTGAATGGTCTTCCACTCGTCCAGATTGGGTACTGAAAGATTTGATTGCCATTTTTCATCCCGAATTAAGCCCACAATATCGTCCGCATTTTTTTGAGAAATTAAATTAATTTGAATACAACCAACCGAAATACGTTACTCTTTCTTTTCCTAAGCATAGGATTGGTTTTTCTATTTCTAATTGATATTAGTTTAGGTGCCGTTTCCATTCCTTTAAAAGAGGTATGCAACAGTTTAATCGGTACTGGTGCAAGCAAATCTTCTTGGGAGTACATCATTATAGATTACCGTCTACCCAAAGCGATTGTAGCCATTATTGTAGGTATGGGATTAGCGATTAGCGGACTCTTAATGCAAACTTTGTTTCGCAATCCGTTAGCGGGACCTTATGTTCTCGGACTAAGTTCGGGGGCGAGTTTAGGGGTGGCATTAGTCATTTTAGGGTCGGCATTTTTGCCTCATTTTGTGAGCGAATTGGTTCTCTCTTCCTACGGAATAGTTATCGCATCAAGCTTGGGAAGTTTCACTGTTTTATTAGCGGTTTTGGCTGTTGCCCAACGATTGCGAGATACCATGGCTATTCTAATTGTAGGTTTAATGTTTGGTAGTTTAACCAATGCTTTGGTGGGTACACTCACTTATTTTAGTACTGCTGAGCAATTGCAAAAATTTACTTTTTGGTCTTTAGGTACTTTAGGTAATTTATCTTGGACTTCGATAGCAATTTTATCTGTTTGCGTTTTGATTGGGTTGGTATTGAGTTTGGTAAGTATTAAACCTTTAAACACCTTGCTTTTAGGAGAAAATTACGCCAAGAGTTTAGGGTTGAATTATGCCAAAGCCCGTTTTACAATCATCTTAGCTACCAGCATTTTAGCAGGAAGTATCACTGCTTTTGCTGGACCCATTGCTTTTGTAGGTTTGGCTGTGCCTCATATTGCTAAATTAGTTTTTCAAACGAGTAATCACTTAATTCTATTTTGGAGTACATTATTATTTGGTGCCATGATTATGTTGATTTGTGACAGTATTTCTCAATTACCTAATTCGGCAATTGTAATTCCTATCAATGCCATTACTTCTATTTTGGGTGCGCCAATTGTAATTTGGTTACTCATTCGTAAACATAAAATGATGAGCTAATGGAGAAAAGTATTGTTTTACAAGCAACAGACATCAACATCGGGTATTCCAATAAAAAGGAAACTACCGTTGTAGCATCACAAGTTACTGTTTCTTTAGAAAAAGGAAAATTGACTGCTTTGATTGGCGCTAACGGGATTGGAAAATCAACCCTTTTACGAACCTTAATTGGAATTCAGTCGCCTCTTTCAGGAAAAGTATTCCTAAAAGAAAAAGACATTCATTCCTTAGATAATTTGACTTTAGCACAACATTTAAGTGTAGTGTTAACCGATAAATTACCTCCCAGTAATCTAACCGTTTTTGAACTCATTGCCCTAGGTAGACAACCCTATACCAATTGGATTGGCAAACTAACAGAAGACGATATTGCCAAAGTAAATGAAGCTTTGGAACTGACACAAATTAGTCATCTAGCTGATCAAAAGCATGATGAAATTAGCGATGGACAATTGCAAATTGTACTTATAGCAAGAGCATTGGCACAAGACACCCCACTTATTGTTTTAGACGAACCCACTACTCACTTGGATTTATTACATAAAGTAACACTCTTAAAACTCTTGAAAAAACTGACTCAAGAAACAGGAAAGTCCATCTTATTTTCGACACACGATATTGATATGGCTATCCAATTGAGTGACGAAATGATCATTATGACACCTGAATCAGTGGTACAAGACCAACCTTGTAATTTAATTATGAAAGGGAATTTCAACACCTTATTTCAAGACGAACACATTTTTTTTGACGCCGAAAAAGGAAAATTCGTCATCAAAGGATAGTAAAACTAAGACTTCAATCCAATTTGTCTTTTAGCTTCGCCAACAACAAAAGCAACGGAATTAGCAATGTTAAAACTTCGAATCAAGGATGACATTGGAATGGTTAAATGATTGTCAAACAGCGCCAAAACTTCAGGACTTAAACCCATACTTTCTTTACCAAACACTAACCAATCTCCATCTTGAAATTCGGCATCCAAATACGATTTTGTAGCATGGGAACTCATCAAAAAAACGCGTGAACGATCTGGAATTTGATTCAGCCATTCATCTACATTTTGATATTCAGTGACATCTAAATGCACCCAATAATCCAAACCCGAACGTTTCAAATTCTTGTCATTGATTACAAATCCAAAGGGGTGAATCAAATGCAGTTTACTTTCCGTCCCTACACATAGACGACCAATATTGCCAGTATTATTAGGTATTTCTGGCTCTACCAATACGATGTTTAACATATTTTATTTATTTTCTATTTGAAAATCAGCTACTTCAACTACTTCGCCTGCCTGTAAATTATTCAAATGTACATTTCCTACTCGAACCCGTACCAAACGCAAGGTAGGGAAACCTACATACGCCGTCATTTTACGAACCTGTCTGAACTTCCCTTCGTTGATGGTGATAGAAAGCCAAGAAGTGGGTCCGTGGCGCTCATCTCGAATCTTCTTCCCTCTTGCTCCAAAAGCGGGAACTTCATGAATCAAAAAAGCTTTGCAAGGCTTAGTGATGTATTTTTTACCATTAAAACCTATTTCAACTCCTTTTTGCAATTGTTCCACCGCTTCTTGATGAATAACCCCATCAACTTGCACATAGTATTCTTTTTCTACTTTTTTACTTCGAACGAGTTCGCTCATCATGCCGTCAGTAGTCAGCAATAACAAGCCTTCCGAATCTTCGTCCAACCGACCAATAGCCATTGTTCCTTCGGGAAATGGGTACAGCTCTCCCAAAAGTCGTTTCTTCCTTTTTAATTCGTAAACAAACTGACTCAAATAGCCATACGGTTTATGAATAATAAAATGCTGATGCGCCATGTGGTTTCAATTTGTGGCAAAAGTACATTATTATTGAAGAAAAAATAATTATTTTAAAGCGGCAAATACAGAGAATTCCCTACTTTTACTCCTTACTAAATTTATCCTTTCTATGACTGCCATTATTCCTATTTTATTTGCTTTTGTTGTAGCATTAGCCATTGGTATTTACATTGGCAAACTCATTTTCTCTGCCAAAATGCACGCCGAAAAAATCAGTTTAGAAGAAAAGGTTTTAGCGGGTCAAGCCCAAATTCAAAGCTTCAAAGAAACGCTAGAAAAAGAAAGAAACGAAAAGGAAGTCATTCGGAATGAGAAAGACAGTTTGGCTATTCAATTATCCAAAAAAGAAGTTGATTTTGAGAATCTTTGGGAACGCAACAAAGAACAAAAACAAGAAGTAGAACAGCTCCAGGAAAAATTCACCAAAGAATTCGAAAATTTAGCCAACAAAATATTAGACGAAAAATCGAATAAATTTACGGAGCAGAATAAAGAGAACATGCAAAATATCTTGACGCCATTGCAAGATAAAATTCAATTATTTGAAAAGAAAGTCGAAGATACACACAAAGAAAGTATTGATTACCACGCCGCTCTACGCCAACAAATTCTTGGCTTACGGGAAATGAATCTTCAAATGAGCAAAGAAACCATTAACTTAACTAAAGCCTTAAAAGGCGATAGCAAAATGCAAGGGAATTGGGGAGAATTAGTATTGGAGCGCGTTTTAGAAAAATCAGGTTTAGAAAAAGGACGTGAATACGAAGTACAACAAGCGTTTACTACAGCTGATGGCAATCGAGTGTTTCCTGACGTAATCATTAATTTGCCTGATGGCAAAAAAATGATTGTCGATTCAAAAGTATCGTTGACAGCTTACGAAAAATACATCAATGAGGAAGAGGAGGAATTAAAATCCAACTACCTCAAAGAACACGTTACTTCCATCAAACGCCATGTAGAACAATTAGGCAATAAAAATTACCAAGACTTGTACCAAATTGAAAGTCCTGATTTTGTGTTGCTATTTATTCCTATCGAACCTGCTTTTGCCATGGCATTAAACGAAGACACTTCGTTGTACAACAAGGCTTTTGAAAAAAACATTGTTATTGTAACTCCAGCTACTTTATTAGCTACGTTACGCACTATTGATAGTATGTGGACCAACCAAAAACAACAAGAAAATGCACTAGAAATTGCGCGTCAAGCGGGAGCTTTGTATGATAAATTCGAAGGTTTCGTAGCCGATTTAATTAAAATTGGAAAGAAAATCGACGAAAGTAAAGTGGAATATGCCGGAGCAATGAATAAATTAGTCGAGGGTAAAGGAAACTTAATTAGCAGTGTAGAACGTTTGAAAAAAATGGGCGCTAAAGCCAAAAAAGCACTTCCAAACACTATTATCAATCGAGCCGACAAAGAAGACGAAAATCAATTAGAATCATAAACCATGAACAATACCTTTAAAACCGTAGCTTCTTCTTATATCAGCATTTCTGAACTGATGCTTCCTTCTCACACCAATTTTAGCGGAAAAATTCACGGAGGGTATATTTTATCTTTATTGGACCAAATTGCTTTTGCTTGCGCCTCAAAATTTTCAGGAAATTATTGTGTTACCGCCTCGGTAGATACAGTCAATTTTTTAAAACCTATCGAAGTGGGCGAACTAGTTACTATGAAAGCTAGTGTCAATTATGTAGGCAAAAGCTCGATGATTATTGGGATTCGAGTAGAAGCAGAAAACATTCAAACGGGAGTAATCAAACATTGTAACTCTTCTTATTTTACAATGGTTGCCAAAGACAAACAAGGCAATAGTGTACCCGTTCCTGGATTGATTATTTCGAATCTAAAAGAAGTACGTCGTTTTTGCAATTGTCTCAAACAAATTGCTTTGAAAAAAGAAAGAGATTTACACGAAGAAATTTTTGATTACAATTCTATTGAAACCATTGAAAGCCTTAAGAAATACAACGTTTCGATTGAATTAAATTAGATTGTTTTGCACTTCATTTTTAACAATAAAATTCATAACTTTAGATAATTAAATTTCTCATAGCTAATGAAAAGAATTATCACGATACTGGTATTATATTGTAGTAGCTTTTTATATGCTCAAGATAAATGGACAACACATTGGGGTAGTGTTAATTTTGAAGCTTCCATTCCCCTATTTGAAGAAGTGAGTGCCGAGAATAATAGTGTATATGCTGTACTCAATACTAAAGATAAATCTTTAATTTGTATACTAAAAATTAAAGACTTTCATTTCAAACGCGATTTAATGGAAGCTCATTTCAATGAAATTTATATGGAAAGTGATCGATATCCAAGAGCTATTTTTAAAGGCATTATACCAAATTTAGATAGTAATAAAATTACTTCCGAAGGTATTATTTTAGCTATCAATGGAAAAATAAAAATTCATGGTGTGAGTCAATCAATCAGTTTGAAAGGAAAATTTAAAAAAATAGACAATGCTATTCAGATCACAACTGATTTTGAATTAGATACTGACGACTTTAAAATAAAAATTCCAAGTATCATTTTGCCTAAAATTTCTAAAAAAGTCAAAACTCATATTGATTTAATTTTAGAATAGAATTGTTACAATAAACAATCCTTTAGTGCTTTTTCCAAATTAGTAAATTGAAATTGAAATCCCGTTTTCTCTATTTTATCAGAAGCTACTCTCCTACCTTTTAAGACTAATTGTGCCATTTGGCCTAAAGCCAATTGCAATACAAAAGCCGGAACATTAGGCAACCAAATTCTATAACCAAGTACTTTGGCTAAAGTAGCAGAAAAACTAGCATTGGTAGTTCCATCATTTACAGCAGCATTGTATGGTCCTTGCATCTCCAAATTCGTGATTGCAGCTAAATAAATTCGACACAAATCATCGATATGAATCCAAGGCATGTATTGTTTTCCAGAGCCTATTGCACTGCCTAATTTATATTTAAATAAGGGAACAAGCTGTTGCAAAACGCCTTCTCCTTTACCTAAAACTAATCCTGTCCTAATTTGCACTGTTCGAATGCCTAAATCGTGAATAGGCACAGTAGCCGATTCCCATTTTTGGCAAACCGTTCCTAAAAAATCTGAAGCTGCTGGAGTAGTTTCTGAACAAACCAGTTCATCAGTTATAGCACCATAAATCCCAACACCAGAGGCCGAAATGAAGGCATCGAGTTGTTTATTATTTTTTTGTAAACAAGCATACAATAGCTGAGTCGATTTTTCACGACTATCCAAAATCGCTTTCTTTCGAGCCGTTGTCCATCGCTTAGCGCCAATATTTTCCCCTGCTAAATGAATTACATAATCAGCATTCAAAATGGCTTGTTCATCAATTGTTCCCGCATCAACATCCCATTGAAAGTACGAAATACCATCCGAATTCGTATTAACAGAACGACTCAAAATCGATACTGAAAATCCGTTTTCTAAAAGGAGTTGTGTCAATTTTTTACCAATAAATCCAGTCCCTCCCGTCAATACAACATTTTTTTTCATAACCGAATCTTTTATTCATTTTGATTTCATTACAAATATAAACAAATATTTTGTTTAACTTTTTTATTATTTTGTTAAACATTTTATATCTTTATACTCTAATTTGAAAACGAATTGAAAATGGCTACTAAAAAATCAACCTTGACAAAAGACAAAATAGTTTCACTGTTCATGCAAGACACGCTTGAAAACAACGAAAAACCGAAGTCAGTATATCATTTTGCCAAAGCAAATGGATTGACTGAAGCAGAGTTTTACAACTTCTTTGGCGGGATTGAAGGAGTAGAAAAAGAAATTTTCAATCTCTTTTTAGAAAAAACTTTGGATTTACTAAATAAAGACAAAGACTATGAATACTATGACATGAAAAGTAAAATGCTAAGTTTTTATTTTACTTTTTTTGAATTACTAACCGCTAACCGCAGTTATGTTGTGTTAAGTTTGAAAGAAAACAAAAATCCATTACTAGGATTAATGCAATTATCTGGCTTAAGAAATGGTTTTAAAGATTTTGTAAGTGGAATTATCTCAGACGAATACCGATTGAAACAAGAGAAATTTCAACAAATTCAAGAAAAAGCCTTGCAAGAATCGGCTTGGTTCCAGCTATTGATGACCATGAAATTCTGGTTAGACGATAGCTCTACCTCTTTTGAAAAAACGGATCTTTTTATTGAAAAATCGGTAAAAGCATCTTTTGAATTAATGAATACCGCTCCGTTAGAAAGCCTAATTGATTTTGGGAAATTCCTATTCAAAGAAAAAATACAACACAACTAAATGAAAACTATCGATTATATTCCTACTTCTAAAATAGAACGTGCGAGCAAATTAGTACAGACTGGTGCCAAAGTGGGAGTCAATTATTTGAAATACTATGGCGAAAAAGTAGTCAACCCAACTTTAAATCGGGACAAGCTAAACGAAGACAATGCCGAAGATATTTATGATGGACTAAAAAGTCTAAAAGGAAGTGCCTTGAAAGTAGCGCAAATGTTGAGTATGGACAAAAGTTTCTTACCTCAAGCTTATGTAGAAAAGTTCTCATTGTCTCAATTTTCGGTGCCGCCTCTATCAGCACCTTTGGTTTTGAAAACATTCAAATCGAACTTAGGCAAAACACCTTATGAAATCTTTGACGAATTCAATCCTAATTCGGTAAACGCAGCGAGTATTGGACAAGTGCATTTGGCAGTAAAAGACAATAAAAAATTAGCCGTAAAAATTCAGTATCCTGGTGTAGCGAATAGCATTTCGTCTGACTTGGCTTTGGTGAAACCGATTGCCATTCGAATGTTCAATTTGCAAGGCAAAGATTCAGACAAATATTTTAAAGAAGTTGAAGACAAGTTAATTGAAGAAACCAACTATTTGTTAGAACTGAAACAAAGTCAGGAAGTAGTAGCCGCTTGTTCAAAAATAGACCATTTAGTTTTTCCAAATTACTATCCTGAATATTCTTCGGAACGAATCATCACCATGGATTGGATGACGGGATTACACCTGTCTGAATTTACCAAAGAAAATACGAACGCTAAAGTTGGTAATCAATTGGGGCAAGCACTTTGGGATTTTTATATGTACCAAATTCATGTGTTGCGCAAAGTACATGCCGACCCGCATCCGGGGAATTTCTTGATTAACGAAAATCAGGAATTAGTGGCTTTGGATTTTGGATGTATGAAAGCCATTCCGAACGACTTTTATATTCCCTATTTTGAATTGGTTAAAAAAGAAATCATTGATAATAAAGCGCTTTTCAGTGAAAAACTATTCGAATTAGAAATCTTACGCACCGACGATACACCAGAAGAAGTGGCTTATTTCACTTCAATGTTTTATGATTTATTGACATTGTTTACAAAACCTTTTCAATCGGAAACTTTTGATTTTTCAGACGAGGTATTTTTTCAAAATATTGCGCAATTAGGAGAACGATTTGCAAACGACACTAATCTAAGAAAAATGAACGGTAACCGAGGTTCTAAACATTTTATCTACATGAATCGAACTTTCTTTGGTTTATACAATTTATTGTTTGATTTAAAAGCCAATATTGTAGTCAGTAACTACCAGAAGTACCAATAATGAAGAAAGAATTAACCGATATAGAAAAAGACCGCGTCATTGAAATGGCTTGGGAAGATAGAACCACATTTGATGCTATTCAACTACAATTTGGGTTAAAAGAACAAGAAGTGATTGACCTCATGCGTGCTGAAATGAAACCTTCGAGTTTTAGAATGTGGCGTGCTAGAGTACAAGGGAGAAAAACAAAACACGAAAAATTACGTGATTTTAGAGAAGGACGTTTTAAATGCAGTCGTCAACGACAAATAAATAACAATAAAATAGCGAAACGCTAAACCATTACAAAATGAAGAAAATACTAATCATTGGCGGAAGCAAAGGAATAGGCAATGCTATTTTACTCCAACAATTAGAAAGCAATACGGTATATACCATAAGTAGAAACGCGCCAGAAATAACGCATCCCAATCTGACGCATTTTTCGTTAGATGTTTTACAAGATACACTTCCTGAAATTGAAAGTTTGGATAGTTTAATTTATTGCCCAGGTTCTATTACGTTAAAACCTATCGGGAATTTGAGCATTAACGATTTCAGAAATGATTTTGAAATCAATGTAATTGGAGCGGTAAAAGTGATTCAGAAATACTTGTCCGTTTTGAAAAAAGGCAACCAACCTTCTATCCTATTGTTTAGTACGGTAGCAGCCAAATTAGGTATGCCTTTTCACGCGAGTATCGCTACCGCAAAAGCGGGCGTGGAAGGATTGGTAAAATCATTGGGTGCCGAATTAGCCTCGAGCATTCGCATTAATGCCATTGCACCTACTATTACAGATACGACTTTGGCTTCGGGAATTTTGAGAAATGACCGAATGAAAGAAAACATGGTAGAACGCCATCCTATGAAAGGCTATTTACAACCCGAAGAAGTAGCCAATATGGCTGACTTTTTGATTTCTGAAAAAGCAAAATCCATTTCAGGACAAACATTCGAAATGGATTATGGTATTGTCAGCTTTAAAATTTAATAAACACCTCAAAAATACTAAATGAAAAACTACGAAAAAAAAGAAGAATACAATACCCAAGTTACTGAAATTTTATCCGATAATTACAAAACTATAATTGAAAATTTAGGCGAAGATGTCACTCGTGAAGGGCTTGAAAAAACACCTGAAAGAGTAGCTAAAGCCATGCAATATTTAACCCACGGTTACGGTTTAAATCCTTTAGAAATATTAAAATCAGCTTTGTTTACCGAAGATCATCAGCAAATGATTGTAGTCAAAGACATTGAAGTCTATTCGATGTGCGAACACCATATGTTACCCTTTTTTGGAAAAGCACACGTGGCTTATATTCCCAATGGAAAAATTGTTGGCTTGAGTAAAATTCCTCGTATTGTAGATGCGTTTGCACGTAGAATGCAGGTTCAAGAACGATTGACAGACCAAATTAAAGATTGTATTCAAGCTGCATTAGAACCTCTTGGAGTGGCGGTTGTGATAGAAGCACAACACATGTGCATGCAAATGCGTGGCATTCAAAAACAAAATTCAGTAACAACTACTTCCTCGTTTACTGGAGCTTTTGAAAAAGACAAAACACGTAAAGAATTCATCAGCTTAATTTCAAATAAATTGAGCTAAATAATAATTGTTTTTTAGGTTAAAGTTAGGTTGGAAACTCCCGAAAAACTAGTCAAGTTTGTCGGGAGTTTTTTTATGAAATTATTTTAAAATACCAGCTTTATAAGTAGCAATAGCTCGGTCTCTTGCCATAGCGTGATCCACCATGGGCTGACCATACCCCAAATCAAATTCTTTAATCCATTGACGAATATAAATTCCTTTTTCGTCAAATTTTTTCTGTTGGATATCTGGATTAAACACTCTAAAATAAGGAGCCGCATCACAACCTGTTCCAGCTGCCCATTGCCAATTCCCTACATTAGCAGCCATTTCGTAATCCAATAATTTTTCGGCAAAATAGGCTTCGCCCCACTGCCATTCAATTAGCAAATGCTTGCAAAGAAAACTCGCTACTACCATACGCACTCGGTTGTGCATATAGCCTGTTTCATTCAGTTGACGCATTCCAGCATCGACCATTGGGTAACCTGTTTTCCCTTCGCACCAACGTTTAAAATCATCTTCGTCATTACGCCATTCAATACCATCATAAGCCGACTTAAAATTCCTATTTTGTACTTTAGGAAAATGATAGAGAATTTGCATGAAAAATTCCCTCCAAATTAATTCGCTCAAGAAAACGGCATTCTTCTTCACTGCCCAATTCACTAATTTACGAATGCTAACAGTGCCAAAACGCAAATGAGGAGACAAATACGAAGTACTATCTAAGGCTGGAAAATTACGAGTTTCGTGGTAATTAGCAACCAATTTTAAATTGTGTGGTTTTACCTTAATCGGACTAGTTGTAAAACCAATTTGTTCCAAACTAGGAAAATCAAATTCGCTTTTGAAAAAATTAGAAAAATACGGTACCGCATCAAATTCTGGTACTGGTGCGATAGATTTATATTTTTCTATCCATTTGTTTTTAAAAGGAGTATATACGGTATAAGGCAATCCATCTGCTTTCACAATCTCGGCTTCTTCAAAAATAACTTGATCTTTGGTAGCCGAAACTTTAACCTCTTTAGATAACAACAATTTCGTAACAGCCGTATCGCGTTGAATGGCATTCGGTTCGTAATCTTTATTCCAAAATACTTCTTGAATAGCATATTCTTGCAATAAAAACTCCCAAACTTGAAACGGTTTTCCTTTTTTTACCAAAAGAGAACTACCAAATTCTTTCAGTTGGGTGTTTATTTTAGAAATTGATTCATGAATAAAACCAACTCTTGGATCATTATTGGGTAAACGCTCCAAAATAGTTTCGTCAAAAATAAAAAGTGGAATTACTGGATATTGAGATTGTAAGGCTTGATACAAACCTACATTATCTTCTAATCGTAAATCACGTCGAAACCAGAAAAAAGAAACTTTTTGTTTTGTCATTCTTACTTATTAAATAATTCGTCCACCTTCACTTTTCGATAATCGAAAATGGTTTTCAATTTATTTTTGACTACCAAAGTATTCATAATACGTCCGATGAAGCCTAAAGGCAAAGCATAATGCACCAAATCGATCATTAAAACACCGTTTTCAGTAGCTTCAAAAAAGTGTTTGTGGTGCCATAAGGTATAGGGGCCAAAACGTTGTTCATCAATAAAATAGCTATAATCTTTAACGAAGGTAATTTCGGTTACCCAAGGCAATTTAATTCCAAAAAGTGGCGACACTTTGTATTGGATGATTTGACCTGCGTACATGTTTTTTTCATCAAAATCTGTGATTTCAAAACCCATAGATTCAGGGGTAATTTTTTGCAAATTCCTTGGACTGGAAAAGAAAGCCCAACATTCTTCTAAACTAGCATTGACATGCTGCTCTATTTTTTTAGTATATACCTTCATCTTAAATTTTATAATATTTGAATGGAACAAACAACATTCCGAAGCACTCACCGTGTTCTTTCCCTAAATGTTTATGGTGTACTTTATGTGCTTTACGCAAACCAATTAAATACTTGTTATTGGTATTTTTAAACCACTTAAAGCGTTGATGAATCAAAACATCGTGTATCAAAAAATAACACAGACCATAGAACATAATTCCAAGGCCTATGAAGAATTTATAATTCAACCCACCTTCAACACCAAAATAAAAAAGAGTAATACTTGGAATAGCAAAAATGACAAAGAAAACGTCATTGCGTTCAAAAATACCCGCATATTTAGGCTGATGATGATCTTCGTGAAAATACCACATAAAGCCGTG
>JACCDW010300889.1_pt1 | contig 25926 bp, 32 predicted proteins | sample 7449781 | NCBI WGS metagenome assembly JACCDW01 (sample SAMN15323449, study PRJNA562643) | freshwater metagenome | isolation source: river surface water | place: USA:Blue River Watershed | collected 2017-08-18
AATACTATCTCTCCACTCTTCACTCATATTCACCATAATAGCCTCTGCTGCTTCTGGTGTTTCAGCATATCCTTCATCAAGAAGATGTGAGAGGATGATGTCGTAAATATCTATCTGCTCTCCAAGTTCTCCAAGTGCTTTTGCTTTACGAACTTTGTTTGTTCTTAACTCACCACCAGCGCCCATCTTACCAGAACGAATCCATCGTCTTTCTGCCCTTTCTGATGCTTTTTCTGGATTATGAATACCTGCTCTGCGAGTAGGAGAAAGTTTTTCTAATGCTTTGTTTTCTTTTTGTTTTTGAAGTCTTCTCTTCTTTTCAAATTGCTTTATATTCATACCTTCATCCAACTCATTCATAACAACTTCCATATATGCTTCTTTAAGATTGTGAAGTTCTTGTGCGTCCATTTTACAAATACTTTTTAGTTATTTATTAAAGTAAGTTATCTACCAAGAACCCAATTTTCACCGGGACAATCTAGTGATAGTGTAGTATTACCTTTACAATCATTCCACCATTTCTTTCCATAATGAGAATGATTTTCTCCAATATATTTGCCTTTCTTTGCTTCACTCTGTTTTCTTCTAGTTTCTTCTGAAAGAGGTTTTCCTTTCTTCTTCATACTAATTTTTTTCTTGGTTTCTTCTGAATGCGATTTACCATAAAAATGATTATTTTCTCCTCTATTTGCCTCACTATTTTTTCTTCTATGTTCTTCTGATTGTTTTCTACCATAACTAGGATTATTTTTCCCTTTCATTCTTTCACTATGTCTTCTTTTGAATTCTTCACTTTTCAAAGAACCAGAAGCACCTTCACCACCATTAGTACTATTTCTTAATATTCCAGTTCCTAAATCTTTTCTACCAAGAACTGAAATCATATACTCTTCGTGATTGAATGCTTCCTCTTCTGTCAAATTTTGTTTAAGAAATATAATTCTGGATTTATCTTTTGGTTTTTTTATTTTTCTATTGGAAGAGTAAATTCTACCTTTAACTCCTTTACCAATATAGTAAGGAGTTCTATCTTCACGCAAGTATGCGTAAGTATAAAACATATTAGTGTTTTTCATCTGCTCTTAAATTGGTTCGCAATACTATTTATAAAAGAAAAGAGGGCATTTCTGCCCTCCAATCTCTACCTTAAAGATGCGAACCAATTAAGGCATCATTATTTATACCTTAGAACTTAAAGGTTGTTTGTAAAATTCCTCCCCAATTTGAAGAGTTACCAGCAAGACGCTGATTGTCGCTACCATAGATGATAGCAGGAGTGATGCTGATGTTGTCAGACACTTGATACTTGTAGAAGATTTCAAGCATCGTTGCCTTATCCAGTTGCTTACCGTTGCGGTTCTCACCAGTAGGTGCCTGACCGACTGCGATACCAGCAGAGTTGCCCTTAGCGAACACATCTGCCCACTGGAGACCAGCGAACCAAGACTGACTATCGGTAGCATCGCTAGCAGTGCCGCTTACGGTGTTCCAACCATAACCAGCAGAGATGGAGGGAGCCCAACCAGACTGCTTAGGTTGCCAGTATGCATTGATAGAATATCCGTTAGAGGTTTGACCAGGAACCAGGGTGCCTGAAGCACCGTTCAGACCGTTGTAAGTGCGAACACGAGTGCCTTCAGTACCATAACGATAACCAGCACCGATACCCCAGTTTTGACCACGATAACCGATCTGTGCCAGAGTATTCAGAGCACCAGACTTATCAAATTCACCAGTTTCGCTATTATCACCATCTTGGGCAACATAGTTTACACCAGCGATAAATCCTTTACCGCCCTTTTGGGTCCAAAGAGCACCAAAACCAGCACCAGTTGCCTTGTTATAGACACCAGGAGCACCAGCAACAGCAAAGAAGTCAAGAACCTCAGACTTGTATGCAGAAGGAACCCACGCCATTTCGGTGTTACGAACCTTAGCACCGACAGTCAGAGTAGTGCTGTTGTTGAATGCAGGGAAGGAATAATACAGACGATCAAGTACTACATTATCACCATTTTCACTGGAGAAGTTGTCTGCCTTGTCCAGTTTGAACAGGGAAGAAGAAGAACCGAAGGGATCAGAACTGAAGTTAGAAGAACGCAGACGAGTACGGAGCAAGTCCTTACCAGTGAACGAAGTATCAAAGTTCAGACGAACATCATAGTTAAATGCAGTACGAGTACTTACATCACTCTTTGTATCATAACCAGGAACACCACCAAGAACGAAGGTTGCTTCACCTTTCAGTTTGGTAGTGGTGGAGAACTGAGTTGCTTCCAGTTCGCCAACCTTTGCTTCAAGACCGTCTACACGACCTTTCAGAACAGCAAGTTCTTGTGCGAATTCTGCTTGAAGACGCTTGAGTTCGTCGGTAACTTCGGTTACGCGGTCAAGGCAAGCGTTGAGAAGAGCAGCAGCTTCGTAACGGGTCATTGCCTTACCACCGCCATAGGTGCCATTAGGATAACCTGCTACGCAACCATAACGCTCTACAAGGTTGTTGAGTGCCTGATATGCCCAGTCAGTGGGTTGCACATCAGAAAATTGGGTGATACTTGTGACCTGCTCTGCGGAGGCATATTGGTTAACTCCGTTCAGGTTAAGGTCTGCTGCCATCACAGCGGGAGCAGCCATTCCAAGAGCAACAGGTGCAAGCATCAGTTGTTTGAAGAATTTCATAAATTTTTTGTTTTGTTCTATAGGACAAATGTTAAGAATTACAACTGAATTCTTAAGTACTTATTTAGTATAGTGGAGTACTGAAGAACTGTCAAGTATTTTGTTGGGAAGCAGAATTTTCAGTTATTCTACCAAGATATGGATCATAATTCATATATTCTTTGATATCAATATCAGCACCTGTTTGCTGCCAATATTGAGAAAGGGCATTATAATTTCCTCTATGGAAAGCATCAATATGTTCTGGGTGAATACTAGAACCCATTTCAATTTTATACAATAAAAGTGGAATAGAATAAGTATTTCCGGAGTTGTAAATTAAATCATCAGCAACAGGGCGTGGTTTAACTCCATTATCAAGTTTATACTTCTCACCCCGAACATGAAACTTAAGAAGTTTTTCTGCGTGATGTCTCGTTATCAAATAACAAGCAGTTGAAAAATCATTTACAAATCTTTTATGAAGCTTAACATGAATATCACCAGTACAAATAATAGCAATTTGCACTACATCCCAATCATATGGAATGTGAGCATAGAAATCTGACCATGTAAAATTCCAATACTTAACTAAATCTAAACTACAATCATCTTCCATAATAATTGCATATGGACTATCACTAGTTTCATACCAATGTTTAATTGCTTTTAAATGAGAAGTAATACATCCAATCTCACCGGAAGACATCATTTCTGGATAACGCCCAGAAATAATATCACTCAAGTCATCCTCACGACCATCATAAGCAGAAATACGTGTATAATTTTCAATTTCCCAATATTTAAATTGAGATTCCATATACTCACGTCTTTCTGGTTGACCGTCAAGATTCAAATAATAAATTGGACCGATCCCTTTAAGTTTATATGTTGATTTATTTTTGTCCATTAATAACATTTTTAATATTTGGAAGGAAATAATTATCTAATATTTTACACCATTCAAACTTTTTTGCATACTCAAATATTTCAGATCTATTGTGAATAGAATATTCTCTATTTTCGATTATTTTTTCTTCTACAAATTTTACATCCGAAACTTTATCTTCTGGAATTACTGTTATAAATTTTTTAGTTAAATCCAAATTAGCCGTTGCCCACTGACTTATAACAACACCAAGTCCAGCAGCAAAAGCTTCCATACAAACAAGAGGATGTGCCTCACCATCACTCAACAAGACTAAGTTTCCATATTTTGTAAGATTTTTATACAGAACTTTTTTATTCCATTCACCAAGATAATTTTTAGACTGATCGAATTGATCGTATGCAATGTTTCCAGCATACCACAATGATTTGATATCTTGAAAAAGATGTTGTCTTTTTCTGTAATCAACTTTAGCAAGGTATATGCTAAGATTTGGATATTTTGGGAACTCTAAAAATGAAAATTTATTTAAATTTACTCCATTTGGATTTAAATAAAGTTTTTCTCTTGGTATTTCTGCAAGGGTATTATAGACATTATTGATGCCTTCCGATAATCCAAAGACATTTGGTTTAATTCTGGTAAATTGATCAAATACTCTTTGTTTATATGGACCCATCATTTCAGGTCTCTCAATATATGCAAAGTGAGTTGTTACTGCGCATGGATAGTTAATGTACTCATAAAGAGGAACCCAGTCATCATAATTGATATGAACAAAATCAGGTGCAAACTGATCAATCATATTAAGAATTTGATGAGGATCTGATACATTAATAATCTGAACTTCATGTCCCATTTCATTCAGAGTTAATTTCATATCCCAAATTAAAGATTCAACAGCTCCCCACCCTAGTGGCGGAATTGGTGTATTGGGTCCGATAATACTTATTTTCATAAAAGAGATTCTAACTTTGGTACATATTCATTTTCAATAATACTCTCCAATCCAAAATACTTGATTCCATACTCTCTAATTTCATTTCGATGATTATTTGAATATTCCTTGTTCTTAGAAATTATATCAGAAACATAAGAGATATCATTTATGTTTTCCTCTGGGATAACATCAATAAATTCTTGATTAGAATCCAACTCTAAAGAAACTGATTCAGAAACAACAACACCAAGACCAGAAATTAAAGCTTCTTTAACTGCAAGAGGTGTTGTATTTTCAACAGAACTTAAAAGAGTAAAGTTTGAATATTTTGTAATTTCCTCATTTAACAATGCTCTATCATACTGCCCTTTATAATTTTCTCTGTTAGAAAATTTACCCGGTTCCAATCTACCAATAAAATCTATATTTTCAAGATCTTCTATTAGATATTGACGTTTTCTATCACATATTTGAGAAAAGCAAAGAGTTTTATCATAACTTGACTTTTCATCAAATTTATAAGATGTAGTTAAAACTCCAAGACGACTCAACCAACAATTTTTTTCGGTAGCACCATTTTTGATAAAAGTATTAATATCATTTTCACTTGATGCAAAAATATGAAAGTCTTTATTCTTTACATAAGACTTCATAATGGGTTCATAATTATCTCTACTCCACATAGTAGGATTATTGATAAAAGGATAGTGACTGGACACTATTAATTTTCCAGAAGATACTTTCATTATTTCAGGAATAATATCGTGAAAAACATCATAGTGAAGATGAACTATATCAAATTCTTCCTGCTGCAATTCTTCAATAATCTGATTTCTATCTGGAGTATTGATGATTACACCAGTGTGTCCAAGGTCTCCCATGATGGTTGCATAATCCCATATCATCATCTCAACTGCTCCCCACCCGGACGGAGGAATGGGCATAATACCAGGTCCAATAAATGCAATGTTCATCTATAAACTCCAGATCTTTCAAAACAAGTTGATACATAAGACTCATTATTGTCTCCAAGAGTCTTATGATATTTTAATCCATGCATCATAGCATTATATCCTAAAATAACTTCAGTATTAAATTCAATCCCCTTCTTATAATATTTTCGAATGTTATCAATAACTGTTGAATACAAATCCATATTTTTACTATTAGATAGTGCAATATGATCATTAATTGCATACTCAGTATGCTTACAGTCACTTTTTACATTTAAATATTTTAAATTGAAGTCATTGAGATCATATTTTTTTGTAAAAATATAATCAAATCTACATCTAATTACACAATCATATCTAAAGTTATTTTCCATTTCATGAATTCTTTTAAGATCATTTGCCCTTTTCAATGAATAAAAAAATGATTGAATGTTTTGAGAAGGATTGGGGATATGAATACTTTTAATTGGCCAATGAATAGAATCTTGATAATGATCTTTAAATATTACCTGTTTTTGAAATTCACATTTAACTGGATTTAAATTTTCAATTAGGTAACTTTCGATACCATCAAAATAAAAATCAGAAGGAGTATCAATTCGATATGGACTTCTATCATTAGGAATCCAAGTATGAAAAAAGAAATCAAGTTCCTGATGAGATCCCCAAGATTCTTTAATATTCTCAAGAGTATTTTTTACATCTCTCGGTTGACCACAAAAACAAAATGCTACTTTCATAATATCTTTAAAATATCTGAGCAACGATTAATAAAAGTATGATTTTCTTTTACATACATAAATGAATTTTTTACAAATTCTAAGTCATTTCTTTTGTCCATAGCATCATAAAACAATTGAGTTACAGATGAGTTATAAACACAATGACCTTCCATTTCTTTATAAATTTCTTCTGAGTTAGTGGTACTCAAAAGTCCATAACTTGCATTTTTAAAAACTCTGCAAGGGATATATCCAGTTTCTCTATTGTCCTTTCCTCTCAAATCTAATCCAAATAAAGATCGTTTGTAAGTAGAAACATATTCTTCAATAGAAATTTGATCAGATCCATAAGAATATGGATTTACCAGAAAACTAACATTATTTTTTTCACAAACTTCTGCAAATTCTTGAAGTTCTGGAATATTTGTATACTGACCATCATACACAGTACCAAGAAAAACTACGACATTTTCTCTGTCCAAGTAAATATCATCTTCATTCATCTCATTAGGCAACAAATCTGTAGCCCAGTTTGTATAAACTTTATCATAGTCTTGTATATCATAATCAACAAATCCATTCTTTAAATGAATTACTTTATTAGTTGATTCTTGATAATAGCAGCAAGGTCCCAACTTTACATCTTCTTCTTTATTTCTTGTAAAAATGTAATTGGGATGATTCATAAATTTTTGATTATATCTCAAATCAATAAATTTTTTGACTTTTCCAACATATTTTGCGGGATCGTATGCACAATGAACATAGTATATTGATGATTTTTCTATAGGAATGTTTTTACTATCCCACGCTTCAGCAATGAATATGCTATTAGAATAATCAAATAGAGGATCATAATCGTCGTCAGAAAACCAATATGTTTCAAACCCTAATGCCTTGAATCCTCTATAAAATCCATTCCAAACATATCCTACAGTATTTTTGTAAATTCCATCTTTAGTAGGTTTAAATCCCCAAACTATTACTTTGAATTTATTTTTAAGACTTTCTATCAGCATGGATAATTACCTTTCTTCGTCGCATATCCGATTCCGTAGTCATCAGGACAATCATTAACAATCACTTCCCACTTTTCCTTATCAATATGATTAACAAACATATATGGACCAGCATGGTGACTCGTATCATGGAACCCAACGATTCCGTAGTCGCTAAGATTTTTTGTGTATTCCCAATCTTTTAAGAGTTGATTGACCGTATGAAGTCCATCGATAAAAATGAAATCAAATTCCTCAACTCCAAATTCTTTACACTTTTCAATAATTTTTTCATAGTTAGAACTATTTTCTTGTATTGTAAAGATATTATTCTCTGGGTCATCTAGATAAGTTTTATCATCTAGATCTACACCAACATAAATTGTTTCTTTTTTCTTTCTTGAAAGTAAAGCATGAACAAAAGAATCGGTTCCGTTTCTGCAAACTCCGATTTCCAAAATAGCTCTGCATTTATCTCTAACCAAATCGAACTTTTCAATTAAAGATTCTTTATTACATTCAGTACACTCCCTACCGTCATACCTATTAAAAACAGTTTTATCCTTCATTAACTCTGGATATATTTCACTATATTTTTCAATAAGTGCGAACTCATCTTCTCTATCATCGTGATCAGTATTAACTCTGATATCCTTAATCAAATCTTGTTGCCACTTCATTCTTTTTACTCCTATATTTGAAAATAAATTAAAAATCTAAAACCCACTCGGGCAAAGAACCACCGCCAGTTTCATAACCCCACTTATCAATCGCAGCACGAAACTCTGCCGCAGGAGTCTTATCAATTGCCTGACGCATTGCTAGAGCACCCGCTAGAGTGCCTCCAGGATGTCCGTGGATAGCGCCTCCACAGTTAGCAAGGAAATCTGTACCAAACTTTTCTGCAGTGGTGTTAACGATGCCTGGATGCATCCCACAACTCAATGCTGGAAGAACATTACGCTTATGAAGTGTTTCCATAGTTTGACGCAGTTCATTCTCATCATCGCTAAGATAACCACCCCACATTCCTGCATGAATAGTATCTACACCACAAAGACCAGCAAGGTCACAAAGAACATCCCAATCAATACCAAATGCGTGTCTCTTGTCTGTGAGAATCTTATCACCACTCTTCTGATAGTGAATGAAGAGAGGTAAGTTCATTTTTCTTACAGAGTTATAAACTCCAAGTCCAGACCAAAAGTTGATGTGAATACCATTACCACCATTGTCGGCAACAAACTTAGCGCGGTCAAGGATAGTGTGATGATCTCCATTGATACAGAAAGTATAAATTACATTTCTTCCACAGTTGTTTACAATATTAGAAATGAGTTCTACACGATCTTCAAGACGACAGAAAGAAGGATTAGACAGAATCTCATCCTCCTTGATAAAATCTACTCCGCCATCAAGAAGTTCTTTTACCATCTCAGAAAGAGTTTGTGGGGAGATTCCAGTCTTTGGCTTTACGATTGCCCCAGAGAGAGGTTTGTCGTAACGATTAACAAACTTGCGAATACCGTCAATACCATTCTTGGGTCCAAGGAACTGTGCTTCCACATCGGCAGGAAACTCTAGTTTCTGAAGACGGCAAACCTTAAAGACATCAATATCCAATTGTCCACCCATAAGTTGACAGAGAAGATGAGAAATTCCGTCACCTTCCCAATCAGTATTTACTTTAGGGAATCCAATTTTAACCTGACCTTTATATTTCTGCGAGAGTTCTTCTTCACTAGCATAAATTACACAAGATGCCAGTTCAAAAAGTTCATCACTTTCCCAACGATTTCTTACTTTAGGATTGCCTACACTTTGTCCTATTGCAAGATTCCATGCAGCATCTCTAAGTGTTCCAATATTTTCATAAGATTCAATATAATATGTTGCTACAACGCAACGATTTTTTTCTTGTTCATTTAGTTCTCTAAAAAATTTCATTGTTCAACCTCAAATTTATCAGAAGGAATAGAAGGAATCTTTACACAGACAACGGTACAATCTTCAAGAAAAATTGGATCCGCAATCTCTCCCTTTTCGAAGACAAATACATCACCACTATTTAACTCTTTTCCTTGAACAACCATTTTACCAGAAACAAGAACGTTATATTCTACTACTTCTTTGTGATAATGTGGAGGCCATTTTTCCCCTTTAGGATGAGTGAGAACTCCCACTTCAAAATCTTTTGTTCTAAACACAGATGGTTTAAAATCTCCAATAAACCATCCTCTAATATAATCACTTAACTTAGTTATATTCATATTTTTGTAGAAAAGAATTTAAGTCTTCTGGAACTCCAACAGGATTATGTTGATAATTTGGAATATGATGTATTCCAATTTTTAGTCCATCTTTTATCATGTAGTTATATGTAGGTCCTACATAAAACTCTCCATTAGGAGCTGTGTCTTTGCATTCTATCATAGATTCAGCACTTTGCACAAAATACTTACCCTTTCTCCAATAATGTATTCCATTCAAAGAAACATCACTAATAACTTCTTTTTCTTTTATTTTAACAACAAATCCATCTTTATCAATTTTGGCATAACTATTTTTGGGAGTATTGGTGCTATAAGTAACAACTAAACCATCATACTTATAATACCTTGCTGTTGTAAGAAATAGTTCAGGATCCCACCACATAATTTGATCACAATTAGCAATCACCAACTCTTCTTCATTATTAATATAATCTTTAAACAATAAACAACTAGATGCAGGTCCAGAAGTAGTTTCATCAACGCTAATTATTTTAGAACTAGGAAAGATAGAATGCAATAAATGGCAGACTTGATCATAATAACTATCTTTACGAATTACAAAATGATAAGTTCCTACTAATCCAAGAGATTCTAAAGCGACTTGAATCATAGGAGAACCTTTGATATTAATTAAAGGTTTTGGAACTTTATAGGTGTCTTTAGGAAATCTTGTTCCTTCACCTGCCATTGGGATAAGAATGTTCATTAAAATCTAGGTAAAGATACTGGAATAGAATGACCTTCTGCTTTTACTTGGTGCAAGTCAACCATTTTTCTATGAACTAATTCAGGGCACCATGCACCATCATTAGTTTTTTTACACTCTTGTATAAGATAATCATAACAAGAGAAGCAACTATTAAATACATCCATTACATAAGAACTACCAAAATTTAACCAATCGCAGATCAATCCAGGAGTTACAGACTCTTGGTTATTGATATTAGTATATGTAACAGCGTTTTGGTTATAACTTAAAAGGTTGAGAGGAGCAAGAAGAGCAGTATCAGTTCTTGCTTTTATTACCCAATCATATTTGAAGTTGTTTATATATTCATATTTTTTCTTTAATAAATTTGCTTTATTTAAACTATAAAAATATGAAATTTGATTTGACTTAATTAAATCAGAAAATCCTTTTGTTCCATTTTTCATATCATCAGGAGCATTTGGAGTTTTCCAATCATTATATTTTTTTAAACTAGAATCAAAATTCAAACTGTCGTCTTTAAAAAAGATACTACTCTCTACTTCAATAAACTTTGGATCATAAAAATCTCTGAAGGTTTCGATAGCATTTGGTGGTATCGTTTGGGTAGTCCAATTTCCTTCATACTTATATGGTGTTTTTGTTAAAGTTTCGTCAAACCATAGGTGAGAAAAAACATCAACATCATATTGATTAATAATATTGTTTAACATGTAGGGAGCACACTCCGCCACAAATCTAGGTTGACCAGAAATAATTAAAGCTACTCTCATTTTATTAGAATTTTTTTATTATATTATAATTGTCTGTTGGTTTCTTGTAAAGAACAGATTGTCCGCCAGTAGCTGTTGGAGTCCTGATATTAAACTCATGATACTCAATACCGTACTTAGAACCAATTTGAGCGATTATTCTATGATGACCAACCACACCATCTTTGAAATGTTCTTCAATCTTTGCTAACTCAGTAAAAAATTCAAGTTTATTAGTTGGTACTATAAAGAACCAATCGGATGCTGGTCTATCTGCCCCAGCAATAAAACCATCTTGATTTATGATTACATCAGTTTCCAAATCTTTCATGCTAATTTCCGAATTGAATATCAAATCGGTTCTCATACGAACAACAAATTCATACTGAGATGGATCATCAATCAATTTAACACAATCTTCTATTCCTTGGAACTGGCACTTTTGTCTATAAAAAAGATCTCTCAATATCTCTTCAGAAACACCACTTAAATGTGGTTCGGCATTACCGCCGTTAAATTCAAGATGACTAAAATCATAAGGAGGAATAACCGACATTTTTTTGAGATTTAAAGGTCCATAAACTTCCTTAAAATCTTCTACTTCATTAGTTTGAAATTTATCATCATGACTAACATGAATAAGAGTATTCTCCCAGTCTTCTGGCCATTGAAACATTGCATAAACGTCGTAATCCCCAAGACCATTCAGAAAATTATTTTTAATATTTTCAAATTGAGTTTTTACAAATCTTGGGTATCCAGAAAAACACACAGCAAATTTTTTATTCATTTATCTATTCTCCAAACATAGCGGGATAATCTGTACATATAGCAAATGGTATTTCTTTAGAATTTTTTTCTTTAAAAGAATCCAAATCATTTTTACTTATTCTAGGAATGATAACTCTATCATCAATTATCAATGACTCAGAATTATCATTATGTAACCAAATTTTTCCAGTGGACGTGTATGTGAATGGATCATCGCTATGACAGAATGCATTGTACGCCCAACATTCCTTTGCCGCTTCTAAATTTTTACAATGTATCCAAATATGCTTTCTTCTTTTATCTAACCAATTGTGATCTATTTTATATTGTGGTTCATCATGACCTAACCATAGTTCTCCATTAATTAATCGCACATCTATTTCTACTTGATATCCATTACCTATAGCACAATCAATATAACTTGGTCTATTTTCTTTGCTAGGAACTGGACCTCTAATATTACCCCTATGAGATATAATAATCACAACTCTTCAATCCTCAATGCTTTATCTTCGATGAATAAATCGTAAAAAGGTTTATCGACCTTTAACTCATGATATTTAGCTCCCCATTCATCAAGTTGCTTAGAAGTAAGTTCAGTCCAGTCTAATTGCTTCCTACTTCCACGAGCAGTCCAATAAACTATAGTATGACCTGCATCATATAGATCATTGATTTTTTGTATGTTTTCGTATATTGGTTTTGCTTTGGTATAATCGTGAGTGGTCCCAAAGTCAACAGAAGTTTCTCTATGACAAATAGTTTCATCGATATCAACATAAATGACTTTCATTGATACATATTTCTCCGATAATTTTCATTTGGGCAATTATCAACATCATCAACTTCTTGTTTGGTAAGGAACTTAACTCCACCTAGAAGTTTTGCTCCAACAAAAATATCAGCAGATTTTTCGCACATTAAAGTTGCAGCAGCACAATCTTTTTTAGATGCAGATGCTGTGATTATACCATGATTTTGAAGAAGTATCAACTTTGGAAAGAATCCTTCATGATCAATAAATTTAGATACATACTTCTCAACTAGTTTTAATATTGCTTCTCCTGGCGGAGCATAAGGAACAACACAAGACTTAGTTCCATTTCGCACAATTTGATCAGGAAACCATCGGTGTTCAGCAAAATCATAAAGAACGGGTGGTTCTGAACAAAGTATTTTAGTAGTATGTGGTGGATGCGTATGTGCAATAAAGTTTATTTCTGGAAAAGTCTTCATAATCCAAGCATGAAAAGAAGTTTCAATACTTGGTTTCTTATGTGAAGGATCTAGTTGTTCTCCATTAGTATTACATAAAGTCAAATCTTCTTCGGATAATGTATGAAGACTTGTTCCACTCGCTTTGATTAAAAAAGTATTTTCATCCACTCTTACGGATACATTGCCCTCACCACAAATAGTATAATCACTAATCTCTCTTGCTAGTTCTAGTATTTCAGACATCGTTAAGAAATGTTTTTAATTTATTTAGATCTACCTTCCAAGGAGAGTTCAGACCACCAGAAATAGAAAGAGAATTATCACTCTCAATACTTTCTTCTACCTTTTCAACAAATTCAGTATCATTAAAATGATGAAGTTGTGTATGCATCATCGAATACTCAAAACGAGTATTGATATCAAAAAACAAAGGACTGTTGATTGAGATTACCTTAGTTTCGGGTGGTGAGAAGATTACATTGCACATACCACCACCGATAGGACCAGCAACATACTTTGCAGAGTTAAACAGTCCAATCTTCTCTTTCATGGTCATATTCTCGCAAAAGACCTCTTCATATCCAAGAGACTTGAAGAATTCTGCTACCTCGTCCTCATTCACACAACGACGACGATCTGTATAATTGGTGCCGATGTTTTCAAAGTTATTATGCAACCAAGTTCTGCGTGAAACATAAATCTTCTCAGGTCCTTTATAATCTCCCTTCATGCGGTTGATAATTTCAAATACCCCTTCGTGTGGTGGAGTGTTTGAAAGACCATTATGAGTAAGAGAGGATCCCACCACAACAGTGTTATATAAGGTATCTGGATTTAGAAATACTACATCCTTTTTACGAATACCAAGAAGTTCTAAGCATTCCCAAACAAATGGATATAAATCTTCTTTACCCTCAGGTGGACTTACAAGAAGTTTAAGATCTGGATGAATTTCTTTTTCATTAAAGTATGAATAAAGATAAGGTAGTGTATCGTAAATAAAATGATAGTAATTCGCCATATTATACACAAAGTAAAATACGGGAACTGAACAGAAGTTTTTAAAAATCAAAGGATCTTTAACCTCATATTCCATTGTTTCCTCATAGACAGTCCCTCTTCCAAGAGACATAAACATCTCCTTTGTTGGGAGATGAAGTTTTTGAGTTTGGTGCGAATAGATTAGTGGTTGCGGATAATGCTTTGATAGACCAGTGAATTGAACTGAAAAGAAATATGCAACCTCTATATCTCTACCATTCTCATCTTTTTCTTTAATGAGTCTTGTTCTTCCAGAATTCCAGTATTTAATTGGTAAAATAGTCTTTTGCGTATTCATAAGGATGCCAGTCAACTTTATCAAAAAATCTTTGCCAGTATTCATATGTTTTTAAATCGTTAGGTGTGCCCCAACAAATATAATTATCTACCTCAAAATTTTTAACTTTATACCCCAATTTTATTGCTTCATTAAGCATACTATCAACATAAAATTCACCGTTGGTTCTTACATTATTTTTATATAATGATTCCAAAGAATTAAAGAAAACTTCTCTAGAACGGAAAAACATAGTTCCTACAATTGCATACTCATTTATTGGATTATTCCCAGTAAATTTTTTAACATCAACATAACTCACATTTCCATCTTCATCACACTTTACCCAAGAATATGCCTCTGGTTGTAAATGACTTGTGTAATTGTTACGATAAGTCCAAACAACAATATCATTTGTATTATCTTCAACTAAATCTAAAAACTTATCAGCATCATAAAAAACACCATTATCACATGCAGAAACAAGAATAGAACCATCACCACAATGCTCCACAATCTTCTCTGTCGTACAAGCCTGACCTTCAAGAACCTCATCAATCCATAAAACCTCTCCTCCTATTGGGTGGGGTGCTGTCTGACCTCTCAAACAAGCATAGATTGTTCTATCAGTTTTGGGCAAACAACGGACTGCTTGCTCAAACATGTTCTTACCATTCACGGGAATAGATGGTTTTAATTGAGTATATCCTTCTTTCGAAAATCGACTTCCCGCCCCAGCCATTGGAAGTGCAAGAGTGCAGTTTTTCAATTTAACTTCTTTCTGCCCATTCAATGTCTTACGATAATAATTAGACCAACTATTATAAACATCCAAGTCAAAAGGTGTTCCCCATTGAAGCATATAAGGAATCTCATAAACTCTATTATCTAAACCATCACGAATTAAAAGATTATATACAAGACTTACATAGTACTCACCGTTTATGTTAAGGTCTTCATTAATTAATTGTTTAAAATATTTTTTTACATAACTTCCTTTTCTAAAATAATAGTTTCCAGCAGATGCAAACTCTGCCATTTTATTATCGGTAAATGGTTGCTTTTCCCTAACTTCTAAAATTTTATTATTTTCTCCTGTACGACAAAATGCATAATTATCACTACCAAGCATATGTGGGTGAAATCCGGTATAGCAAATTATACATCCATCACACTTTGTCTGGTCAACATAATTTTTAAATTGCACATAATCCCAGTAAATTGAAAAGTCGCAGTAATTAACTATTACTTCTTCCTCGTCATCAATGAGATGATCAAATTCGGAAACAGAAAAAACAGGTCCTTTTTTATGGCAGGGAATACTTACTATTGTTTTATTTTCAACCAAAGAACATAAAACCTGATTAATATTTGTCTCCTTATTATGTTTATCATTAATAATGAAAACAAATTCAGAATCTTTTGGATAAAGATTTACTATATGTTCTATTACTTTCTTACCGTCAACTTGTATAAGATACTTTGGTAATGTATATCCTGCATCAACAAATCTACTGCTGAGCCCAGACATGGGAATAATAATTTTCATATTTGATTATTTTTCAAATGAAAATGTAGCGACATGTAAATTGACGGCAGGTTGATAATATGATTTATATTCTGGTCTCTCATACTCTTTTTTATAAGGAGTAGTTAATTTCAAACCAGATGATTCTACAATATCAATTAAATCTTCAGGAGGAATAAATCCTCCTGGTTGTGTTGCGGGATAAACAAGTGAAACATCCGTTGATGTTAAAAATTTTCCTCCAGGTTTCAAAATTCTATAAATTTGATCTGAAACTTCTTTAAGTCCAACATTTTTGAACTTACCATTACTAGTCGCGTTAAATTCATGCACTGCACAAAGATCCGTGACCACATCAATACTTTCATCCTCAATTTCCTTAAGTTCTAATAAAGCATCACCTATTACCATCTTTATCAAATTTTTGGGACACAAGTTTTCAATTTCAGCAACATCAATTCCAGTGACATTATTTCCCCAACTAGCAATAATATAAGGAACAACTCCAGTTCCCGGACCCAATTCAATAACATTTAAATTTGTTTTATTTAAAGATTTGAATTCTTCCAGAACAGACATCCATTTAATAAAACCTGCAGGAACATTCCACAGTTCTTTATGTCTGAATCCTTTCTCAGAATATCCTTCTTTTTTAATTATTTCAGAAAAAACGGAAACATCGTCTTCAGTTAAAAGTCTATTATACATTTTTTTAAGTCGTCTAATATTTATTTCTTAGATGCAAATCCAATACCATAATCTTGAGGACAAGCATTTTCAACAACATTCCATTTATTCTTATCTAGGTTGCGAATAAAAAGATAAGGTCCGATATGATGACTTGTATCATGAAGACCAACTATTCCATTATCACTTAGTAAATTTGTATATTCCCAATCCTTTAGAACTTGGTTGAGACTATGCAAACCATCAATGAAAATAAAATCAAACTCATCTACATTAAATTTTTCTTTAATAATTTTTATATTTTCGTCATAGTTTGAACTGTTGCCCTGTATGGTATAAATGTTTTCTCCACATTCACAAAGCCAACTTCTATCCTCAATGTCAAGACCGACATATATTGTTTCATCTTTCTTGTTAGAGAAAAATACATGTCCAAATGACTTGTCTCCATTTCTCCCAATACCAATTTCCAGAATTGCTTTACAGTTATCTCTAACTTTAAGAAATTGTTCTTTCAAAGCAATACGATTACACTCCGTAACTTCTTCCCCAGAGTAAGTATTTTTGACGCTATCAGTTTCAGATGCCTCTGGCCAAAGATTTAAGTAATGATTGATGCCGCAACACAAATCATCAACTTGAGTGTTACTTCTAACATCAGCAACTAGGTCCTTTTCCCATTTCATAAAAATTTTTACTCCAAATTTATTTTGTGTTTCTTATGTAGTTTGATACTTAGAGTTATCTTTTTCTAAGTGTACTATCTTTGGTTCAAAATTGCAATAAGAAGAGAAAGTTTCTGGGTAAGCATATTCAGGTCCCAGAACATGTACATCATCACGTCTCTCCGAAAAGAATTTGTTCATTTGACTCTCATCATGCCATAAGGCAATAACATCATTGTTAAGATCTATTTGAGTTCTACTATTAAGTTCTTCTATCATCTCCACAACGTAAGGAACTTTTCCACCCCAAACACATCCCTGAAAATACACCGAAGTATCGTTTTCTTCAGAAACTGCTGCTAAAGATCTACTATCAGTTTCAAATGCCCCAGGAAATTTATCGTGTGGGGGCATATTCATAAAGTGACATGGGTGATGAACTCCAATATATTTTTTACCAGTAAATATATCCTTTTCTTCTATTTCACTAACAATCAATGTATCTGCATCAAGAAAAAGAACATAATCAAACTCAAGTAGTTGATTTTTTGCTTTCAGAATAGTATCAAAACGCAACAAGGTAATATAAGGCCACGGAAGATGTTTTTGCTCGAATACACTCACATTATCAGGAACATGACTCATTTCACCATCAGTGAAAACAAAATATTTTTTTTCCAGAGTCGGAACCAAGTTTCTTTCGCATGATTCATACCAAGAAGGGAGAAAATTAAGATACTGACCAGTTCCAATAAAAATAACTGCTAATTTCATCAGATTACAATCCAATCGTCACAGTATAAATCTTCAGTATTATGGTGAGAATAAGATGTACCAAACCACATTTTAGGTGCTACTACTTTTTTGTTTGGATTATTAATTAACCATGCACCCCACCAACTCATACTGCTATTAGCAATAACTGCGTGAGAACATAAGGACATTAAACACAAATCAACATAAGGAACTAATGCACCATCATCGTACTTATCTTCAGGTTCAGAAAACATAAAACGATCTGATTTAAAAATTTCTTGTTCCTTACACCAATCAATAGAATCCGAAAAAACAAGAACAGGAATATCTTGAGGAAAACACTTAAGTGCATTTTCATAATACTCAAGTGGTTGAACTGGATGTTGATCTGAGCAATTTACATAAGCCCATTTAAATCCGCGTTTGTCGATCAGGTTTGGATCTCCTCTACGTACATGAAGAAATAAAACTTCCTGCTCACCAAACTGACTCATAAAATCTTTGCATGGATTTAACCATCCGGATTTAAATGTATAATCCTCTCTTACTTCTTGTTCTACATCTTTAAAATATTTTTCAGTTTGAAAAAATCCATGTATATTAACATTATCTGGACACTCATCGAATAGTTTTTTATCAAAATTAAAACATGACTCTTGTATAGATGATCTATGTTGAGAAAATCCTATTTCATCTACATTTTTCAATTCAAATGCATCCAACAATCCATAATTATCAATTTGTACTTCAGGAAAACGAGGAGGAATAGAATACTTAAATCCCCTATTTCTAGCAATACCTTTTAAAGCTGCATGTTGGAACATTTGATTTCCCAAACGTCCCATAGTTCCTAAAGAATCAAATCCAATCATTTTTCATTGCCTCAAATACTTTTGCAATTCCTTCTTGAGGAGTTGTCTTTGGTTGCCACCATTTTGTAATGTATGTATCTGGTTTGTTTCTTTTATCCATTTGAACACTATCTTTTTCTGAGGATGGTAATATTTTAACATCCATTCTATCAATTAAATTGAATTGCCCAACAATCATATTAGCAATATCGATGATTTTTGTTGAATGAAAACTTGTAATATGAAGATTGTCTTCCGATGTAAAGTCATTGTAATTTTCCATAATTATTTCTAATGCTTCACAACAATCTTCAGCATAAAGAAATTCTCTTTCTTCTTGCCCGTCAGTCAACATATCGATTGTACCTGTTTCAAAACCTTTCTTTATAAAATCAGTAATCACATGAGACTTTTCATAGTCTTTTTCAATACCATAAACATTCCAAAATTTAACTATGAGTCCATTAAGAGATTTCGTATAAAGTTCTCCGACATTTTTAAGAACTCCATAAGGAGAGTAATTCATATTACTCATTTGAGATGAAGCAAACACAAACTTCTTATTGTACTTTTTAAGAAGTCCGAATGCATTTGCCATTAAACGAGCATTGTTATCAATAAACTGGAAGGTATGTTGATATTTTTTAAGATAACGTGAACCACCAACATCAAAAGCTAAGAAGAATACAAAATCTGCCGCCTCAATTGCACTCTCCAAATACTGATTCGGAATAATAGTCATATCATGATTGGGAGTTTCCACTTTATCAAAGTGGATAACTACATGACCTTTATCACGAAAATACTCAGAAAGATACGCTCCAATTTGTCCACTGGAACCAAGAATTGTTATTTTCATATTTAAACAGAATGATGTGCTACATTAATTTGATGGTTAATCCAATTATAAGTCTTACGAATACCTTCCTCAAGAGTTTGAGTGTAATCCCAATTAAGTTTATCACGAATCAAATCGTTATTTGAATTTCTACCACGAACACCAAGAGGACCATCAACATGTCTTTTTTCTACTTTTTTCCCAGATACTTTTGAAGCAATATCAGCGAGTTGATTAATTGTAACCATCTCCTCAGATCCAATATTTACTGGTCCCATAAAATCAGATTGAACTAAACGATAAGTTGCTTCAATACATTCATCGATGTAAAGAAATGATCTGGTTTGCTCACCATCACCCCAAATTTCAATCTCACCTCCTTCTTCGGGAAGTTCCGCTACTTTACGGCAGATTGCTGCTGGGGACTTTTCCTTACCACCTCTCCAGGTTCCTTCAGGGCCAAAGATATTGTGATACCTAGCAATCCGCACAGGGATCCCATAATTACGATTATAAGCGAAAAATAGTCGCTCAGAGAAAAGTTTTTCCCATCCATATTCACTATCAGGTCCAGCGGGGTAAGCATCATCTTCTTTTAATCCTGGATTTTCAGGATCCATCTGAATGTGCTCTGGGTACATACAAGCAGATGAAGAAAAGAAAATAGTTGTTTTATTCACTCCTTTCATTTCGTTCAAATTTTTAAGAGAACGAAGAATATTAAGATTAATTGATGCTGAGTTGTTCATCACATCAGCATCATGATCTCCCGTAAAGATGTACCCAGCACCGCCCATATCAGCAGCAAACTGATAAATCTCATCAAAAGTATCAATATACTTATCGCTAATATCTTTATAAAAATTAGCATATGGTCCTTTAAATTTGACCACCTTTTCTACAAAATATTGATCGGTCAGATTGCCGCAAATAAATTCATTTGCTTCTGTCTGAGAAAATTCTGGATACTTAACATCAACCCCACGAACCCAATATCCTTCTGCCCGCAGTCTCTTTACCATATGACTACCAATAAATCCACCCGCACCACAGACCAATGCAGTTTTTTGATTTTTTTCCATCAATATCAATCTCCAATTTAAATAAAATTAATCAAATTATTATAGATTATTTAGAATCATATTAAGAGTCACAAATAAACAACTTCAGGTACAGGTAAAGGAAATACTAAAGTTTTGTTTTTAAACTTTGGACTATTAATAAAGAAATTTTTAAAATGCCATGGAAGTATAACAAATACATCGCACTCAGATAAAACACTATCTTCATCTTTAATAGGAATCCATGTTCCCGGAGTGAAAGATCCATTCTTGTCTGGATTAACATCACCGACTAGAAGAACATCTTCAGGTGTTACTCCCCAAGTTTGTAATGTAACATTTCCCTTTGTACTTGCCCCTAGAGCAGCAATTTTCAATCCATCTTTTTTAAACTTATTAATTATATCCCAAAATTGTTTTTTACAGTCATCAATTCTAGTCTCAAAATCTTTCCATGGATCTACCTTATCAAGAGATAAATTAAGTTCTTCTTCAATCAAATTATTCAATCTTTCAGAACATTCTTCATACTTACTATTCTTATTTGCAACTGTTATGGATATACTTCCGCCGTTTATATCATTGAATTCAAAGTCAACTATTTTTAAATCAGACTGATCCATAATGTACTTCAGTTGTCTTATACCATAATATGAAAGATGCTCATGACATATTGTATCAAAAGAATTAACTTTTAGCATTTGAGGCATATAACTTTGTTCTAAAACCCAAATACCTTCTTGAGGATCAAGAATAGAGTTAATCTCTTTTGCAAATAAACAAGGGTCTTCTAGATCATAAAACATCGCAAAAGAAGTTACCAATTTTGCCGTTTGCTCTCCAAAAAAATCATTAAAAACTCTTTTGCTAAAAAAATCTGGAATGTATTTTACATGTTCTTTAAAATACTTACTAAATTTCTGAGATGTTGGATCAATACTCATTAGATTTAAATCATCAGGAAAAAACCCAAGGAAAGTTCCATCATTTCCCGCAATATCGATAACAATATCACCAGAAGTCAATTTAATAAATTCTCTAATCTTATTAGACTTATCCTGAAGATGTTTTATCATACTGGAATTCAATCCAGAACGATATCCATATTCATTTCCGTACATTGTAGGTAAGTCAAAAGTATGTTCTAGTTGAACATGCCCACAACCACCATTAGATTCATTACATTTTACCAGTTTAAGTGGACCTCTGTACATGGTAAAATCTTTTTTCTTTGGAAAGATTCCAGATAGATACTGATCTCCCAAATCTAAAACAGTGATTAAATCTTCGTTTCCACAAATTCTACACTTTTCGATTTTATAAAACATCTTATCATTCATTAGTTTATTCTCCTATAAAATTAAAATCTTTGTTCGTGAAGGCACATATCTTGGACCAACTGATCAAAAGTAATTTTTGGTTTCCATCCAAGTTTTTCTCTAGCTTTTGAAGAATCTCCGATTAAAGTATCAACCTCAGAAGGTCTAAAATATTTTTCACTAACTCTAATTACAATCTTATTAGATACAGTGTCGATTCCGACTTCATCTAAACCTTCTCCTTCCCAATGTATATTCATACCAAAGTAAGGAGCACATTTTTCGACAAACTCGCGGACAGAATGTTGCTCATCAGTTGCAATCACATAATCATCCGGTTCATCTTGTTGAAGCATTAACCACATTGCTTCAACAAAGTCTTTTGCATGTCCCCAATCACGTTCTGCATTTAAATTTCCAAGATTAATGCATTCTAAAAGTCCCGCTTTAACTTTAGAAAGACCTATAGCAACTTTACGTGTTACAAATGTTTCCCCTCTTCTTGGAGATTCGTGATTAAATAGAATTCCAGAACTTGCATGAATACCAACAGATTCTCTATAGTTTTTTGTAATCCAGTGCCCATAAAGTTTTGCTACTCCATATGGAGAACGTGGATAGAATGGTGTTGTTTCTCTCTGAGGAATCTCCTGAACCAGTCCAAACATTTCAGAAGTAGATGCCTGATAAAAGCGAACACTTTTTTCCATACCTAAAATACAAAGGCTATGAAGAATTCTTACAGTTCCAAGAGCATCAACTTCTGCAGTATAAGCAGGCATTTCAAAAGAAACCTTTACATGACTCTGCGCAGCAAGATTGTAAATTTCATTTGGTTCAACATCTTTAATTAGATGAAGAATATTTGTAGAGTCAGTTAGATCACAATGATGAAGAATTATGTCCTTTGATATGTGCTCAATTCTAGTATTATTAATTGTCGAACTTCTTCTAATTGTACCATGGACTTCATATCCTTTACTTAAAAGAAATTCTGCAAGATAGGATCCATCTTGTCCAGTAATTCCTGTAATTAATGCTCTTTTCATATACAAGTGCTTTTTAAAAAATTATACAAAAAAAGGAGGTTATTGTCAACCTCCTTATGTATTATTCAGGCTCGCCACCAATTCTTTGACTGGAAATTGGAAACCAGGCGGGAGAGAGTCCCATCCGCACCAACGGCATTTTAGAGATGACGTAAACTCATAGGGGTCATATTGACTCCACCACTTAGTTTTAAGAAACTAAGAAAAGTTGGGTTAACTTTGATATCTCGGAAATACCAAAGAAAGCACATAAAAATAGTACATCCCAAAGTTTAAGTTTAATTGCAAAAGGCACTGTGAGTAGACCTCCAATAATCTTTAGCATTAAACCATATTTAAAATCTCCCCATAGCATAGTTTGATAACCAATTATGAGAAGAATGTTTCCAATCCACCGAAGTAAATCAGATTTAGACATAAGGGGTTTTGCTCCCGACCAGTGCTGTTAAAGTCCATCCGTGACTATTTACTCATCATCGTCTCTCACATAGCAAGGTACACGATCTGGATCTAACCATTTCGCATATTCAATATCCTCCATTGCAGTAGAACATTGTAGAACATTATCAAAAAGATAAATGTCATTCCAGCGTTTAGTGTATTCATTTTGTTTTTGCATACGGTAGTCAGGTTTACCGTTTATTTCAAGGACACCCGATTCAACGAAGCGATATCCTTCGCGTTCAAGAAGAACTTTGGGTTTCATGCAACCTCTACGGATTCAAGATCAGCAAGAACATATTCCATAAGCATTTCATAGTCATCAAGAGGATCACCAGAAAACACTACACCTTCGTTCTCATAAAATCGACGAACCTTTTTGTAGAGTTTCGGATTCTTTACATCAAGGTAGAAGTCGCCATTTGCCGCACCGCGAAGGGTTTGAACATCTTTCTTGAATTTTGCTGTGAGAGTCATTGTTTTGAATGTTGACCTTAGTATTATAAAGGTTTGACTTGAAGAAGTCAAGACGGACAGTAGAGTTTCTGTCCGATGCTCCTTGCGTGGATCGAACACGCCTCAGGCGAATTATGAGTTCGCTGCATTCACCAGATTGCTAAAGGAGCAAATAGGAATACTGGGAGTTGAACCCAGACTAACCCGTTATAAGCAGGCCGCTCTAACCATTAAGCTATATTCCCATAAGACCAGATCTATTATAGAGGACCTGGAACTCTAGGTCAAGAACCTTCTTCGTGGTCGGTGTGTATTCGTATCACATCGTCATCCACTTTAGAGTCTACTGCAAACTTTATGGTTTCGTTGTATGGAACTATCACTGCGTTTCTTTCCCCATCAGTAATAATAAATGATTCACCATTTTCTACTCTTTCTATTAGATTATCAAAGTCTGCTTGAAACTCTTGAACTGTAAACTTTTGGAGATCTGAAAGTTCTGGATACATTTTCATAAAGTGATGTTTTATGATCGGGGTGAGAGGGATCGAACCTCTGTCTTCTTGCTCCCAAAGCAAGCCGTCTACCGCTGACTTACACCCCGTTATTTGTCTTTGTGTATGAACATTATACCAGCAAAAGGAACGACCGTCAACCCCATTCCACAAAGAAAAAGAAAGAAAGGACTTGCTGCTAGTGTTTCAACTAAGTGAAAAATCATCTTCCTCTCCAGTTCTTGTATTCATAATACATGTATTGGTCCACTTCGTCAAGCCCCTGTAAAGGAGCATGAACATCCCAGTATGACCACTCAACACAGAACTGTTTAATATGTATATCATTATCAGCAGTCCTTACTCCAAGCATTCTAGAAAATGCAGACATCGCAAAATGATACCTTTGCCTAATGGGCGGTTCCATTTCCCTTATAGTCTTTGGAGTCATAGTATCCTCCTCTTGTTCCGAAGTAGAGTGTAGATAATACGAATGGAATAGCAATAAAAATAAGTGCTTTACCTAACATGATGACCGCCAAACATATAACGCATACCATTTAAAACCTTGGACGCGAAAGCACCAAGACCGCGTGAATTAAATCTTTCATAGAGCGCAGTGGTGATAACAGGAGCGGGAACCCCCAAATCCACAGCGGCAGTAACCGTCCAACGACCCTCACCGCTGTCGGATACCCCTCCAGAGAAGCGTTTAAGCTCTGGATCGCTGCGAAGCACATCAGCAGTAAGATCAAGTAACCAAGAACCAACAACGCTACCGCGACGCCACAACTCAGCAACTTCAGCAACATCAATATCATAGCAATAACTCTCTGGATCCGCCATTGGAGCGACCTCAGCATCTCCCTCTCTAACATACTTAGCACCTGCATTGGCGTTTTTAATAATATTAAATCCCTCAGCATATGCCTGCATTATTCCATACTCAATACCATTATGAACCATCTTTACAAAGTGTCCTGCTCCTGGACCACCACAATGTAACCATCCAAACTCTGCAGAAGTTACATCCGAGTCATATTGAGTCCTTGGGGCAGCGTTGATTCCTGGAGCGAGGGCATCAAAAATGCGCGAACAAGTGGCGACCGCAGTATTTCCGCCACCAACCATAAGACAGTATCCACGATCCAGACCATAAACACCGCCGCTAGTACCGCAATCAATATATTGGATACCCAACTTTGCAAGACGCTCTGCTCTTTTCCGACTGTCTTTAAAATTGCTATTGCCATGATCAATAATAATATCTCCCTCACTACAATATCGTAGTAACTCATTGATGGTCTCCTCTACGGTTTCAGCAGGAACAACCATCTGAAAAATACCTGGTTGTGTTCCACCTTTTTTATTTTGTTTAACTACTCTAACAAGTTTTTCAATATCGGTTGTAATACCATTTACATAACCGTTTTCGAATGCTTCGTTTGCTTTATCGTAGTTCCTTCGATAACCCCAAACTTCAATACCTGCTTTCATCATGCGGCGAGACATGCCTTCGCCCATTCTTCCGAGTCCGATTAGTCCTACTTTCATAAAGCTCCTGGATATGCGTGTGT
>JACCDW010603693.1_pt1 | contig 25921 bp, 36 predicted proteins | sample 7449781 | NCBI WGS metagenome assembly JACCDW01 (sample SAMN15323449, study PRJNA562643) | freshwater metagenome | isolation source: river surface water | place: USA:Blue River Watershed | collected 2017-08-18
TCGGGAGCATTTTACGTTTACCAGGAGCACCAGCACAAGCAAGGAGACTGCCCATACTACAAGCTTGCCCCATAACGATTGTGGAAACGTCAGGCCGAATGAACTGCATTGTATCGTAAATAGCCATGCCAGCAGTAACAACTCCGCCGGGACTGTTGATAAAGAATGAAATATCTTCATTTCCTTGACTTTCCAAAAATAACAACTGTGCAACAATTAAACTAGCACTATGCTCGTTAACATCAGTATCTAGCATTACTATTCGATCTTTTAGTAACCGACTATAAATGTCATAGCTACGCTCACCTCTTGCTTCTTGTTCAATTACCATTGGTACCAAATGCGGCATATTACTCCCCAAAATATTCTAATACTACTTTCATTGCTTGTGAGAATCTTATATAATCGGCCAAGTCAATTTTTTGATGATCTAATAATTTGTCTTGACTTTTCAGTTGTTCTATAAATTCGTCACAAGTCGCTTTATGATCTTTAATAACGGTGAGAACCAGTTTATCTGCTTGCTCACCATCTAAATTTAAAACATAATCGTTCATCGTTCCATTTCCTTAAATGCTTCAGGAGCACGTTGAGCTGCTAGTTCACGCTGACGTTGAGAATCTTTGTACTTACGCAAAAGATTAGCATCACCAGTAGGAAGTGCTACTAGAACATAAACACGGTAACGAGAACCTTCACCGACAATCTTGTGTTCACGAACTTCAACGCCAGTTAGGTCCACAGACTTACAACTTGTTTTAATTGCCTGTTCGCTAAGTTCAGTTGACGAGTGTTCGGAATCAGTGCGATAAATTTTTGTTTGTTGAGTAGCAGTTCCGCCAGCCATCATACAAATTTTACCATAAGCAGTGGCTTTAGCTTTGGCTTCGGCCATCATCCAATCACCACTTACAGCAGTACCTGTTTCATAAACGGCATTGGTGCTATCTGGAAGCTTAAACATCCACTTGGGTGCTTTGTCGATACTACGCTCAACATACTTTTCTTGACGTTCTTGTTCTGCTTCTGCACGTTTTTGATAAGGATCAGTCGTTCCACACGCAGTCAGAATAGCAACTGCAGGAATCAGTAAAAGAATTTTTTTCATTATTTTCCACCTATTTTATCACGCGACCATTCGGCCGCAACAGTAATATCCTTACCTGCACCTGCAATAGTCGAGCAAGCAGTAAGGGACAAAAGTGCTACAACAATAATCAAATGTTTCATTTTGCTAATTCCTTTGATTCAGTTTTAACTTTGTTAACACCATTATCTAGCATACGTGCAACACCTGTAAAACCTACGGTTGCAATTACAATACCAAAAATAGTACCAAGTACAAACGTCTTCATATAAACCTCTCTGTGTGTTAAAAACAAGTATATTATATGGTCTATAAAGTCAAAAGTCAAGTTACCATTTATCAATAACTATCCATTCTTGATGATCCGTTTGACACATTACTCCGTGATTGACACGTAGTTGCTTGTCCTTTTCGTATTTTTCTCGAAAAAGTCTGCAATTTGCATTTCGATATTTGAAATTTTGGCCTCTGTCTAAACGACCTAATTCATTATCCAAAACCAAATCTCCTACTTTAACTGGTCTAAATTGTACTGGTTTTCCTTCGTTACAAATGGTAATGCTTTCTGTTTGAAATACTCCACCCATTTGTGACAATAGAATCTTTCGACCTTCGTCAACAGCTTTAGCACATAATACAGACTCTTCTTCAAAACCTTTGTATGTGTATTCTACGTCATGCCAGGTGTTGTCTACTTTCAAGTTATATTTTACTTTACACTGATTTAATGTAATAGTTTTAACTAAGTTAGTAGGAGTACTAACTTGCCTTTGACTAACATTTTGACTAGCCGATTTGACAGAACAATTTGACCATGCCGCTGATGTTAGTAAAAATAAAATTAATGCGCTATATTTCATTCTACACCACATTTCCAAGTATACCACCAGATAATAGCTTTTAAGCGACTATTGTAAGCTCTGTCTGCTTCATTTAAACTGTCAAGATCTTGTGCAAAATTTTTAACACGCTGGATATATCTTAATTCAGATAGTTGCTCTTTTGCCTTGGCGCACTGGCTAGGGTAATTAACCAATTCGTCGTAAGAAAGTATTTTGGCATGACTGTTGCATCCAACTATTAGCAAACTAATAAGAATTAAGATATGTTTCACTTGTTTTCAAGTTCTGAAATACGATTTCGTAATTGTACTATCTCTTGCTCTAATTTGTCAATATGGTCTGCAATCTTAGTCATAAGTTCGCTACTATTACTTGCAGTCTGTCTTAGTATATCGCTAATTTTAATTTGTTCTTGTGTTTCGTTTTCCATTTTAGATCTCCACGTATTTTAGTTTAAAATTGTCTGCACGAGTTTCGTAACCGTCGTACCCTCTAGGATTACAAACAATACGAGTAGTTCCGATCATGTAGTCAAAGTCTTCATGAGTGTGTCCGTGAGTCCATAGCTTAATTTGTCTACGGTCTAAAATAAAGTCATCTAAGTTAGTGCTATATGCACCATTCGTAATAACTTCAGTTTTATACCGAGGGTGTGTACTTGCTTTACTAGGTGCATGATGGCCTACAACAACCGTAGGCAAATCGGGGTGCAAGGCAAGTGTATCGTCCAGCTTACGTCTAAATTCATAATGATCTTCTACAGAATCTTCAGGCCTAAAGCTAGCTGCTCGTTCTTTAAATGTGAAAGCATCTGACTCTTCTTTAGTTAAATCTGGAACTCTAAATGAAACATTTTTATTAGAATTTAACACGCCTCTGTAGTCGTTCATCATATAAGCAATTTGGCGTAAGGTCTCTGGATCCTCGTTGTTCATATTGGTCCACAGTGTTCCTCCAAAGAACAATACTCCGTTAATAATTCTCCATTCTTTATCTAAGAAATGGACATTAGAAAACTCACCAATTAATGTTTGTATAATATTGGCTGTTTTAGCAAAGTCTCCATGATAGTGTTCATGATTACCCATAATAAGAATAACATGCGGAAAACGTTCACTACAACGTTTTAAAAAATCATAGTAACGTTTTCCTCTTTCTAACATACTAGGAGTTGCTGCCATTATTTGTTCATCTACATAGTTAAAGTTTTTGCAGTCTTCAGCTACAAATATATCTCCACCAAGTATAAGAACATCTGCATTTTCGTCATTGTGTAAATCTAGATCACCGAACTCTAAATGTACATCACTTGTAATTGCTATTTTCATTGTGCTACCTTTACATAATTTAATCTTGTTTCGACTTTGTCAGTGCGAAAACTTTTTTGTATGGCCTTAATTTTTCCTTTAACTAGTACGGCAGGCCCTTCCTTAACTTCTTTATTACTCATCCAAGATGCAATTTTATTATCTATAATTGCAAGAACATTATATGCATCATAGTTCTCAGATTTTTTTACATCTAAAATCTCTACATCGAGGTCAACTAGAGTTTGATCAATAATGCCTAGTTGTGCATCTTCTGCTTGGTCCAACATTTTTTTTATGTTAGCCTTTTTAAGATCTTTATTATATACGTGCGGCAAACACGCCACATATCCAAACTGACTCTGTGCCACTTCGTCGCGATTCAGTATACTGAATACATTAGTTAAAAAATCGTTTTCTCCTGTAACAGCAGTAAAAATAGCTTTCTTATACCATTTTCGAATCTGGTCAGCCAGGTCTTTATCTTGCAGATTAGTTGAAATCAAAGGTATTGCGCCGATGCCATTAACGCTTTGATATCGATTAATACCAACAGCAATCAGCATCAGATCTTTATTTGGAAATATCGGTCCGGTTGGATTTGTCGGATTTATTAGTGACAGGTCATCCTTTATATACCGATTATCATAAAACCGATAAGCAGCGCAAGCCAACTCTAAAACGGTTTGTGTAGAAAACTTTTTAGGGTCCATTTTTAATCCAAAGAAATTAACTGTTTGTATTATATTGTATAATACAAATTTTGTCAACCAGATTACAAACGATAAGTTACACGACCCTTGGTTAAATCGTAGACACTCATTTCTACTTTGACAGAATCACCTAAAATGATTCGAATTTTGTTTTGTTTGAGCTTTCCGCCCATATAACAAGTGATTGGGTTCGGCATTTCTTCAATTTTAACTCTGTACATGTTACCAGGTAAAACTTCTTCTACTTTGCCTACTACTTCTAAAATATCTTCTTTACTCATCCTTACTTAGGAGTATTGCGCCATCTTCAATTTTTACTGTCAATGTATCTCCTTCCTTCCATCCTGTTTGGTTTAAAATTTCTAAAGGAATATTCATGATCACGTTATCCGGATCTCCGGGTATGTCGTGAAATATTTCTTCTGCGTTATATGTATACTTCATGGTTTATTTATCGTCCTCTGGATAGGGGATATTAATCCAACCTAATCGTTTTAAGTCTTCTCGAATTTCCTCTGTTACAGTACCTTCGCTTACAAATCCAGTTCTTTCCCCGTATTGTTCTAAAGTTTCCTCGGTTTCAAAACTTCCTGCAAGCCCGCCCATTCCTGAGCAATACCAGTCGATATAATCGCCTTCTTGTCGCATATCTGCAATTATGCCTCCAGAGTATCTCCAAGTACAATGCCAATATTCTTCTTTTAATATCGGCCACATTTCATGTTTACACCACTGCATGTTGCACATTGCTGCATACAAGTTTTGTGCGTAAGAATCACTGTTACGAACTTTTTCAAGAATCCAATCACAGGTTCTTAAGTCATACTCCAAATTGTTCTTTTGCCATTCTGGATCTTGCTCTCTTTCTTCTTGTGCGTCTTTCCAACGATCATAAAAATCTTCCATGATCTTTGAATTTTGAGATTGAAAAGATCCTCTTTCTGGACTTTTACTTAATTTTTTCAATGGAATGATCCTGCAAAACAATGTCTAATTTCATGTCCAATTTCATGCATACTTGTTTTTTTAGAAAAGTATATATCACAGGTACTACCTAAAGGCCCATGATTCCAAAAAGTACAAGCATCCACACTAACACCAAAACCTCCGTGTCCTCTTTTCTTGCTCTCTTGCTCGCAAGTTTGCCGAACATTATCAACAGTATAAATGTTAACTTTTGCACTATTAGTTAATCTTTTAGAAAAATCAAATTTGAGATCTCCGTCTCTCCATGCTTGTGCATGTGAGTTGGAAATAAGAAACATTGATATTACAAAAAGTACAATATAACGCATTGTCTGTGCCTCAGTGTGTTGTTAATAAATGGTGTAGACGGTAGGATTCGAACCTACAAAGGCGTCCTGTGGACTAGCCCCGTCCTTCCCCAAAAGGGGAAGAGGTCTACCATATTCCACTCACGTCTACAGATAAAGTATATATTCATTTGTAAATAAAGTCAATGAACTTTACAAATATACCATTTCAAGATATTGTCCGTTTTGGACAAAGAACCATGCTAGAACGTCCACTTTTCTCTACAAGCTGGATTTTGGGAAGATTTTGCAATTATAAATGTAGCTATTGTTGGCCTTACGCACGTTCAGATGATTTGGATCATCTAGATTTAGATGTTTATAAAAATACAATAGACAAGATTAAAAAACAAGCAAGGAACAATGGATTTGACCAATTCCACTGGAGTTTTAGTGGAGGCGAGCCCACTGCATATAAACATTTACTTGAATTAGTAAGACACTTAGAAGATGGAAAAACACCATATCAAAGTCTACATATGACTACCAATTTAAGTCCTGGATCGAAATGGTGGAAGAAGTATTGCGAAATTACAGAACTTTTTCAAAGAAGAAGTATAACTGCCAGTTACCATTCCGAGTTTGCAAAAGAACAAGAATTTGGAGATAAGTGTCTTCAGTTAATGTACGAAAGTGTTTTCGTTACAGTCAATCAAGTTATGGTTCCTGAAAAGTTTTACGAATTGTATGAACGCATGAGTAGATTACATGAACGTGGTATTAACGTAACATTAAAACCGCAGAGTGATCCGACTGCAAGTTTTGTTGTTGACGGATATACAGACGAGATGATTCGATTAATGCAAGAAGGATTTCCACAAAAAGTTAACGAAGGAAATTTGTATCAAATTTCCTTATTTGACAAGAACAACAACGAATATTACTTTGATCAAGCAGAAAGATTTAATGCGTTTGGTTTTAATAAATTTAAGGATTGGATTTGCAATTCTGGATATCAGAGTGTTATAATCAGAGGTAATGAGGTTAAACGCAGTTATAGCTGCCATGATGTTCCTTTAGGAAATTTAGACAATTTTGAGCTGTTTAAAAAAACAGAAAAATGTATTACACCTTCTTGTGTAAGTTCTGCAGACAGTAAGATACCAAAATGCAAATAGATTTACAACACATATTATTCTGGATGGACGCCATTCGAAATAGCAACGACCCTAAGAGAACATTAGAAAGTTTTTGGAAAGGTCAAATTTATAGTAAAGAATGGTTAATAAACAACCTATCCAACTACATAGATAAACCTGTAACTATTGATATCTATGGAGGATGGAACGGAGTACTTGCTAGTTTACTGTTCAATACAAACTTACCTATTAAGTTGATTAGAAGCATTGACATAGATCCGTCTTGTGAAGAAACAGCTAATACCATGAATAAAATCGAACACATAGAAGGTCGATTTCGTGCAGTAACTAGTGACATGTGTGTATTAAGAAGTGACGCAGATATTGTAATTAACACAAGTTGTGAACACATTACACAAGAACAGTATGAAGAATGGCTAACTTGTTTGCCTTATGATAGTTTAATTATTTTACAAAGTAATAATTTCAAAATTGAAGAACACATAAGAATAGCAGAGACTATAGAAGAGTTTATAGATCAAAGCAAACTTAATATAATTGACACAGGAACTTTACATTTACCTCACGGATATGATAGATTTATGATTATTGGAAAACAGTAATGTATAAAATAGTTCCGTGGTCAAAGGACCTAGACCTTACTGCTTTTTATCAAAAAGCAGACTTAAAAGGATACAAAAATAACAGTAGTGAACAGATGCTTATACATTCTTTTAATAAAGAAAAAAAGAAGCAGACTTGGATACTTTACTATAATGAAAAACCAGTAGGATCTGTAGCTTCACATAGCTTAGATTTATTTGGCGATAACAGTTACAGAATATGTGCAAGGACTTGTGTGTTTACAGATGAGCTACCTTTAAATTCTTTAAGAACTATAAAAGGTATTACCCAACACCAGAATGTAACTGCTCAATTTCTAATTCCCACTTGTATTGACTGGGCCGGAAAAGAAAACGATTTATACATTTCTAGCAATGAATCTAAAGAAGCTAGTCAAAGACTAGTGCATACAATTTTTTGCCCTGCACTAGAAAAAACAGGAGTTCTAGAACACTCGGGAGATCATTTTTACAGAGGGCATGTCCAATCTTTTTGGAAGTTAAATGTAAAAAAATTTTTCGAAGATCTGGACTATTATGGAAGATGGAATTATTATGTTTGATTTTTCAGAACTAAAGTCCATACATGTCGAGTTAACTAGTGTATGCCAAGCATCATGTCCAATGTGTGCAAGAAACTATCACGGAGGCCTATCTAACCCGAATTTACCATCGGGCGAAATTACGTTAGAAGATTTCAAATCTATTTTCACAAGCGAAGTCTTAAAACAAATAAAGTACATTTACTTTTGTGGTAACTATGGAGATCCTATCATGTCTGCACATTTATTAGATATAATAAAATATTGCAGAGATACAAATAATGAGATAGAATTAGGAGTTCATACCAATGGAAGTGCTAGAACAGAATCTTGGTGGAAAGATTTAGCACAATCGTTACCGAAGAAACATTGTGTACACTTTGCTCTAGATGGACTCGAGGATACACATCATCTATATAGAATAGGGACCAATTTTAACAAGATTATAGAAAATGCAAAGACATTTATCAACGCTGGAGGAACAGCAGAGTGGGTGTTTTTGTGTTTTAAACATAACGAACATCAAGTAGAACAAGCTAGAGAATTAGCTAAAGAATTAGGGTTTGCTAAGTTCATTCATAAAAGAACAATTCGGTTTGTAGAAAAACCTTGGTTCGATGTGTTAGACAAATCTGGTAATATTCAATATAAACTAGAAGCTCCGGTAGAATATACAATGACTTATATAAAACCAGAGATGATAAAAGGATATAAAAAGATTGTAGAATCGGCTACAATAGAATGTAAAGTTCAAAAAGAAAAATCTTTATACGTTGATGCCTTCAAAACACTATGGCCATGTTGTTGGGTTGGTGCTATTCCTTATATTTACAGTAACCCATCAGAACTTGCTCATTCGTATCAAACTGATCAAATAATTGCTGTAAATCAATTAGTTGAAGATGTTGGAGGATATCCGTCTATCAATCTTAAAAATAGATCTTTAAAAGAAATTTTAGAAGATCCTATTTGGAAAAATATTTGGAGTACATATTGGAACAATAAAAAACTTGCTACTTGTGCAAAAGTATGTGGAACTTTTCCTGAAATTTCAATTCCTCAGCATAACGATCAGTTTATTAAAAAGAGTGAGTTGTAAATTTACACAGTTGGTGTCCACTTTGTAATAGGAATATCCGATGAGCAGGTGCAAAATTTTCTAGTACACGTAACTGGTTCTTCCACTGCATTAAAAGTTTCTTCATAAATATTTCCGAGACTTCCTCCTACTCTACAAGTAGCACGATAAACTTCTCCGTCCCAATTTATCATCAAACTTTCTATTCCTGCATTACAATTCCAACCTTTGTATTGATTGAGATGTAGTTTTATAACATCATTACTGTGAATTATTTCTTTGTCGTCTATTACACAATTACCTTGTATTGTCGCGTCTTGTTCTTTAATCCATTTTAGATCATCTGGATGATACCTCATATCATCGAATAAATCATGATCGCCCTCTGTCCAACGAATACGTCTAACTGTATTAGGAATTTGTTCTTGCATAAGAACTTCTCTTGTAATTTTAACAGGAATCATATGATCGTGATGTGCCATAATTTGACCTATCAACTTTATTTTTGTCAGGTCTGCTAGTTTTCTCAATGTACTAGAAACTTTCATCCAATCGTATTCGAAGTGAATACTAAACACATATTGATCAACAGGGAGACTAGCATAAAATTCATAAGGCCTAGTACCATTAGTTGTGACACTGATCCAGTTTATACCTTTAAATTTTGCGTATTTTATTAATTCCTGAAACTTAGGATGTACACACGGTTCACCTCCTGTAAAACTTAGTCGAACAGGTTTTCCTAATTCTGAAAGTCTATCTACAGCCTTCTTCAGTATTTCTATATCTGTATGAGAACTTGTGTCATCGTGTATTTCTTTAGGACAGTAACTACAGTCGTAGTTGCACCTCTTGCCAAGATTCCATTCGACCTTAATACTGTTCTGATGAGGCCATCTACTAGTTACTTTAAACATATGGTTTAAATTCTGGATTTACATCTGTAAAACTTTGATTTCTAGTTTTATCTAATCTTTGATTGAATTCGATACAATCTTGCCATTTATCACTTTGATCTCTAGCATTGATATAATTAATATTATCCTGTATTTGTCCTAAAGTATAATCCAATAACTGAGGATATTTTTTTACAAATTTAAAATCTTTAATTCTAGGTTTAATTGCTTCTAGACGTTGTAATGCTAAATTTTTTAACTCCGATGGTAGTACCTGTGCTGACAACACTTTAGGATACTCAACACGATGCGTATGGAAAACAATACCTAAGTCGTCTAAAAAATATTCAATTATTTTATCTAAAATTAAAACATTGCTAACTTGAACTGTTACCGCACCTACTATACGACTTATGTTAGGAATAGTTTGGATCTGTTTTATATTATGCACTAATTCGGACCAATATGCATTTCCTCGTATGTATTCATAGTGTTTATTTAAACCGTCTATACTTACGTTTACTGCTATCGATTTAAACTTAGGCCAATACTCCCAAATAGTCCGATTGCTCTTTCCTAAAATACTTAAATTAGTTGCATATTTAATTTCAATTTGGTGACCATATGGAGCAAGCATATCTAGTATTCTATAATGTTGCGGATCCATTAAAGGTTCACCTCCAGCAAATTCCACACGTCGAAAGTAAGGAAGATTTCTCTCTAAACTTTCCCACCATTCTGGGTTGTCTTGAAATTTGTCTAAGTGAGGTTTATTTTTTAAATTATTAATTTCGACTAAATCGAATATTATATTATTTTCTTTTTTATAAAATTCTTCAATTTGATTCCAGTCATTCCAACTAGTGCTATCGCCTGGATGACACATTCTACATTTTAAGTTACACAGATTATTAAGTTTTAATTCTATAGTAGGAATTTGAAAAGGCATTGAAAAATCTTCTTTTAAGTTTTCTAGTGCATCAGGATATAAGTTAATTCTTGCTTCGGGAATTTTCCCCGTTATATGCCTAACTCTTAAACTTTCAACTCCTTGATCCTCTAAATTGAAACATGGTTCGCATTCCTTAGGTCTTTCATTATTAAGCACCTTTTGCCTGATGCGTTTCATTGCATCATTATTCCAAATTTCTTCTAAGGTATTCTCTTGTATGTTTCCAACAGGATGACTTCTGCAACAAGGTTTGATTGCTCCATCTTCTCTTGTAGCTAATCCTGTAAATGGATGCATACAAAAAGTCTTACTTGAATTTTTTAATTGATTAATCTTTATCATACTGTAAATATTTAACATCATAAAGTACGCATATAAATATTTCATGAGCAAAACATTTTGGTTACAACCCGAAAACACACAATTGGGAGAATGGCAGAAAAAGATTACACAAGTATCCGGTAGCCATAGTTTTTGTGTAATACCCTGGATTCACTTAGCTACTCGACCTAACGGAGATATGCGACTATGCTGCGGGTCAAATGCAAGTGGCGTAGAAGACGGAGATTACACTGTAGGCTTAGTCAAAAGGTCAGATGGTAATCCTGTTAACTTTGGTAACGATTTACCTGTAGAATCATTTAATAATGATTTTATGAAATCAATAAGAACAACTATGTTAAATGGTGAAGTTCCTACTAGTTGTAAAAAATGTTTTGATGAAGAATCAAAAGGTGTTGCTAGTAAACGTATCTGGGAAACTGGTACATGGTTCTATGAAGAACAGATAGATATTCCAAAACTTATCAGCGAGACACTAGAAGATGGAACTATACCTAGTAAATTGCAATATTTAGATTTAAGATTAGGTAATACCTGTAACCTGAAATGCATTATGTGCAGTCCTCATGATAGCAGTCTTTGGGTTCCGGAACATGCAAAGGTATATCCACTTTTTAATAGTCAAACTATTAAAAATCAAATGGAATGGTACCCTCATAAGTTTAATAATCGCTGGCACGAGAATCCTAAGTTTTGGGATCAAATATACGAACAGATTCCCAACATAAAACAAATATACTTTGCTGGAGGCGAGCCTCTTGCTATTAAAGAACATAAAATATTTTTAGAAGAAATAATTTGCCGAGGTTATGCTAAGAATATTTCTCTTAGATATAATACCAATGGGCTACTAATAAATGATAGCATAGTTAATATTTGGGAGCAATTTAAAAAAGTAAAGGTTGGTTTCAGTTTAGATGGAATGGAAGAAAGATTACAGTACATTAGATACCCAACACAATGGAACGATGTATTAAATTCTCTAAGCTTGTTAGATAATACATCAGACCACATTGAAGTTAATTTAGCATTTGCTACACAAATATTGAACATTAAGCATGTACCAGATTTTGTCAAATGGAAGGTAACTTCTGATTTTAAAAAAATAAATCTAGGACATAACGCTGCGGGACAAAAAACTAGTGGAGGTTTGTTCAGTCCACATTTAGTCTGGATTCCAACTTGGCTTAGTTTAAGAGTCTTGCCGCAACAAGATAAAATTGAAATACGTGAAATCTTTAACGACTTGAAACAATGGCTATGGCAAAACTACACACAAGACGATGAATTTTGGATTAACAATCCGTATGGTTGGAAGCGTTGGGAAGGAATATTAAATTGGATGGATGCAGAGGATCATAGTCATCTTCTAGTAGATTTTAAAGAGTATATCGAGATTATGGATAATCAAAGGGGAACTAATTTTAGAAATACTTTTCCTGAGTTATCTCATTTGATTTAAGTGCCCACTCCCTTTCTTTACACCAGAAACAGGTTTTACATGTAGGAACTGATTGCCAAGGAGTGTAATTTTTATAATCTAAGTTGATAAACTCTCCTTCGCAGCTTCTAGTTATTTCCAGTAAATCTAAAATATCGAGCTTTTTGTATTGCTTAATGACCCAGTTCTTTTCTATGAATCTAAAAGGATGAACAGCATACCCTTGCATGTGCTTAACTATTCTTAAGTGTGTATTATTTTCGGTTAATTCAATATCTCTTTCTTTCATACCACCCAAATCAACTTCTCTAGGATTTCTAGTAACTGCGTTATAGTAAGCACTTACTTGATTCCAGTGGCAAACATACTCTGCAAAAGATCGTATTTCTATATTGTCTCCGCTTACCTTCTTCCCATACTCGTCCATTAAAGAAGGACCAATATTACCGTATTCAATCTCAGGTGCAATAAAGTTTGTGTGTCTTATAAATTCAATGTTAGTAAATTTTCTTTTTAACCATTCAAATACTCTAAGGCTATCCCATGTTTGCCAGGGTCTTGTTTTCCACATTCTTATATGACTTATACAATGAATAGTTTTAATTTCTGTGCTACTACATAGAAGATATGCTAAAAGCGCACTATCTGCACCACCGCTTAGGCTAATTGCAATATTTGTCCATTCCTTGTCAAACGGAATTTCAACATTATCGACTATAAAGTTATTCATAGAAATATTTAATGTAAAAAAACAGCATATAAATATTTTGTAAAAAAGAAAGATTATGGATTTTGAATATTACTATAACAATGTTCCAGGTATTGGGCAGTGTCGTAACAATTTAATTTATACTAGTTTAATTAGCAAAGATAAGAAAACCTTTGTAATGTGGTATCACAATGATACAGAGTACCACAAAGGCATGAATCAAGTTGTTGACCCAGATAAAATGGATGCAAAGTGGGCCAGAGAACTTCAGTATATTCATTTGATGTCCACTGAATATCCGAACTTAATACCTAAAATAAAAGAAATTGATTTGATCAATAAAAAGATTTATTTAGAAATCGACGGACCTGACTTTTGGGAACAAAGTGGCTGTATACAAGAAAATTATGAAAATACGTTACCTAATTGGCAAGAACAAATGCTTGAAATAATTAAAGCACACAAGTCTTTAGGACTTTATAAATTCAGTATGCATCCTAGCAGTTATTTTGTTATTGACGGAAAGTTAAAAAGTATCAATTATTTTTTTACATATCATAAAGACGAACCCGAAGTAACACTTGAAGAACATAAAAGCCATATAAGCTTAGAAAGACAATCTAAGATGGAAGATATAATGAAAAAATTTAACATGAACTGGGGTGACAAACTACCTTTTCATCAATTACAAAAGCTTTGTTTTGAATCGTTTCGTTCTAACTATCCGTCTGAATTTATCGACTCTGCGTTAAACATTTATGCTAAGTAAAACGAATTTTTCTTTTAAGGCAAGTCGTTTAAATTCGTTGCTTCCTAAAGTTGTTTGGGACGATAAGAATCGGTGTCAAATAAACTATCCTTTAGGAAACTGGCTATATGATCCTTACGAGATTAAAGGAATATGGAAGGGCACAGCTTTAGAAGAATTATTAAATTTAGTGTCTGCCGAATATCCCATAGGAGAAGCGAGATTAATTAGACTTACTCCAGGCGATTGTTACTTGTCTCATACGGATATAGATGACAGAATACACATTAATTTAACAGGCAACGATCAAAGTTATCTAATAAATTTAGATAATCAAACTATGTATAAAACAGTACCAGATGATATTGTTTATTATATGGATGCTAGTCATAAACATGTAGCAGCAAATTTTGGTTCTAAGGATAGAATTCAATTAGTAATAAGAATACGTTTAAAAAGAATTGATAAACCTCAATTCTCTACAAGAATAATAAAATTTAAAAGTTTTCACGAAACTTTTAGATATGACTTCGATAATAACATTTCAAATTTAATATCAAAAAAGATAAAGCAAGGAAAAATTGGTTTTTTTGATTTTAGTAATAAAGAACTTTTTATTAAATCGGACGAGGATTCATTTAAAGATATTTTGCAGCATATAGAATCAATCAGTAAGGATTTTGAAATTTTATGATTAAAGGTATTAACGGAAGGTCTTGGTTTGATTTAGATAACTTAATAGATATTGAAGGATGGAAAAAATTACATCCTGAAATATGTAAAGGACTAGTATTATCAAAACACAAAAAAGAAGGTAATTTGTACGTTTGTGCAGGCGCTGAAAAAAGTCCTCATTTTGGATTTAGAAAATTTATTCATTATGCAATAGAAGAATATAATTCTTTACCAGATGATCATCCTATTAAAATTACAGGCCAAAGTCTAGGAGGGTTGGACAACCGAGATCAGTTTATACAGTATCTTAAATTAGTATTAGGTGCATACGACTCTTATCAGTTTATATTTTTAAAAACAGAGTCGGGAGGATGGGAAACTAGATTTGATGAAAAAGATTGGACTCCTGATATTGAATATTTTCCTAATTTAAAATTATGGTTAGAAGATTTAGTTAATAAAGAAGTTTTTAAACACTTAGGAAGAATCATTTTTTTTAAACAAGAACACGATACAGTTCCTGGAATTCATAGAGATTTGTACGAAGGCGATGCAGATAGTTATCCTCCACACCGTCATGAATTTATACATCTTACACCGGATCATAATAAAGGTCTTTTATTGTGGGATCCAAAAACCAATCAAAGAGAATATATTACTTCTAGAGCAGCATGGTTTAACGACTCGGACTGGCATGGTGCCAGTATTAGTCCTGTTCAAACATATGGTCTAAGAATTGATGGGGTTTTTACTGATAAATTTAGGAAAGATTTAGGAATTGATCATCTGGATCATTATTAAAATATGACACATTCAGTTAGAATAGGAAATTTTAAAGATTTAATAGATTGTGATTCTTTAATAAGCAATCTTAAAAATACTCAACCGGATCGTAGAACTACTGATAATCCATATGGAGAATCTGTAGAATTAGACCCTGAATTAAAAGCCGCTAAAGAATTTATGGGTAAGCAATGGGAAGAAGCAGGATATGTCGGGTCTCCTTCTGTTGAATGGCTGAACTATTATCCTGGAACACATTTTAATACAGATGTAGTAACTGTTTTTTCTGATTTAGTAAATGCAGACCCGTACAATATTTGGATTAGTTCACTTATGCCTGGAAAAACTGTTCCTTGGCATTGGGATATAATTAAGGATTATCAAAAACATAAAACGAATCCTAAAGTTGTTCGATACACAATGTTTATAGACAAACCACAGATTGGTAAAATTTTTATCTTAAAGGATCAGGCATTTCATATGATTAATCAAGGCGAAGTATATAAATGGATTAAGTGGGACGAATGGCACTTAGGTGTTAACGCAGGATTAAATCAAAAATTTATTTTTAATTATATTGGATTTGCTAGGTCATAAATTATGCTTACTATTAATAATCAGCCTTTTATATGTTTAGATAAACACATCGACATTGAAAAAATGTTATCATTCCGTCATGATTGGGAGTTTTTATTAACTTCTCGTTGGAAAGATATAAGGACAGGTGTTTGGAATGCTGGCGGGCACGGTCCTGAAGATTATTATAATGCTCCTGAAATATTCAGAGAGAAAGGTTTATTATATTACATCTACAGACAAGTAAATGAGGACAGAAAGACAGATTCTGTATTAGATAAGCATGTAAAATATTTTGAAGAAACAAAAGATCAACACGGGTTATCTCGTTATTTAAAATTACGTTATCAGGCATTTGACCCGTATAATGTACTTAATGTAAGAAAAACTACAGGCCCATATTACGCAGCCGATTCTTACTGGTTCACAGATGATGATTGGAAGAAATATGAGTGGTGCGATTATATGTCCGAATATCCCCACTTAGTAGATTTTATTACTAACAAGCTACCTATGGATAGAATAGGAGTAGTTACAATTTTTTGGAATGAACATTTTATTCCTCAAGGGTTTCACAGAGATTATAACTATTTTCCTTATGAAAAAGGAGATGCTCCAGATACTTTTCCACATAGGCAAGAGTTAATATGGTTTAGATTTGATCTTGATAGACCCTTTTATCTCTTTGATTTAGATATTAAAAATGGTAAAGTAATTAATAAAGTTCCTGTAGAAGGATACAGTGCTTTTTTTAATCATCATCAGTGGCATGGAAGTTTTGATGTTTATCCTAAAACGTCAGTAACTGTGAAGGTTGAAGGAAGATTTACAAATGAATTTAGAAAGCAGTTGGGAATAGATAATTTAGAATATTATTATCGTTGATTATATTTAAAATTTGTTTTCTTAACTATTTGTTTAGATGTTGTAGACTGGTTGTCTGAGTGTATTCCACAATTTTTTACACACACTAAAGGTTTATCTAAAATCGCATTTTCCCATACACTGTTCCATTCACTATTATTTAATAACTCTTTTATAGAAATTTTATCTAATTTAATGTTTTCAATATTAGAAATAACATTACTAATTTCTTCTTTGGCTTGAATTTTTAAGTTGTATATTTCTTCAGAATCTAAATGATGAAGATATAAAGCTGATGCGGTATAGCAGCAAGGAAATGCTGATTTAGTATAATCAATATACAGCTCTTTATTATTTTTTGCTTGGCATTCTATTATACTTTCCTCGACTAAGCTTTTATAATTGATAATATCTTTTTTAGTAAAAAATTTAATTGTATTTGTTGAAGCCGGTTCTAAATTATAAACAATATTTCCATTTTTATCTAATACAGAAAATTTATTGTCAATGAATCTTACCGATTCTTTTACAAAAAAATTCTTAAATTTTAATTTTTTTGCTAACTCTTCTGCTTCTTCAACCTGATGCTCATTGTGTTTAAATTTAATAAACGCCCATTCCGCACGGCCCCCTGCAGAAATAAAAGCTTCTGCATTTTTTATAATTGTATTGAAGTTAGTTCCTATTCTATGTAAGTGATGAGTATCTTCCAATCCATCTATACCAAATGTAATCGAATGACGTTTTGGAAGTGCCATTGCTAACGATTCCCACCACTTAGGACTTCTTGCACTACCGTTGGTATGTATACAAATTTCTACTAAAGAATTTTGATCCTTGACGTAAGAACACATATCTATAAGACTACTGTTGAGTATAGGATCTCCAAAACTTCCACAGAATATAATTTTTTTAATTTGTGCAAGAACTTCGCTGGAAATTATTGTTTTAAATTCTTCAAAGGTCCAGTCTTCTAGTTTAATATTAGGATTAGGTAAACCTCCGTGATAATTTCTAGCACACATAGGACAAGATGCTTGACAGTTAGAAGTTACTTCTACTTGTATTATCTCTAAATTATTGAATACAAACATTTTGCAATCTTTCTAATAATGTTTCAATTGAGACTGGATTATATATTCCTAAGCTTACTGATCTTCTCATTTGGGGTGCAATAATAAGATGTGGTATACTAGTATTAATTAACGCAGGTCCTTGTGTGCTCCAAACTGCATCAGGTTCCACACCTTCTACATTCACAGGAATATAAGCAGTAACATTATCAGTTCTCCAACCTGTGTCTATCTCATTTCCAAATCTTACAGTTTTATCAACATTTGGTAAATTGTAGAAATTTACTTGACTGTCATGATCCTCCAAAGTCCAGTTAAGTGCTGCTGGCAGTATTTCTCCTTGAGCACTACAGTCTATATGTGCCCACCGGGCTGTTTTACAAAACCAGTGCCATACAATTACTTTTTGAACATTAATATTTTTTGAGTTTAAAAAAGACAGAAATTCAGGATTTAAAACACTTGGTTTTAGATTTTGTTTATGAACAAACATATCACACGGTGAATCGTTTATAATCTCAACAAAGTCATAATTGATAAGTGTATTCACATCAAAAGGTATGAGATTTGATACATCTTTATATAATAAAGTCATAATGCTAGTTTTTTAGAAATGTAATTTTGTTTTATTTCTTTTGCTCTTTCACGCAATTGATCTTGACCTAACCTATCATTATCTTTTATTCTAAGAATATCTTCCCAATCTTTGTTTAAGTCTTGTTTCAAACTTAATAAAGACCATAATTTCCATGAGTCTACTGTTCCGGGAAATTCGTTTTTCATTTTTGTTGATAAATTCATAGCATCATACATACTCATATTTGCATTTTTCCATATAGTAAGATCATTTGCAAAAAAATTATGTCGGTCATTTAAATCTTCTCTTTTTTCTTGTTTTATTATTTCATATCCGTATTTTTCATAGTTCTCGTCGATTTTAGATTTATTACCTATTAAGCTTATGTTAAGAGCAAATGCAATAACACTCTGCTTTGACCAGTTATTCATTAACCAGTTTTGAGCATCTAAAATACTTTCTTTTGTTTCATGTGGTAGTCCATAAACCAGAGATACTGTTCCTCTGTATCTTCCTAATTTTTCATTAAAAAATTTTTCTGTATCTAACAAACCCTGTTTAATTTTGTCAGGGTGCATGCCTTTAAGAATAGTCTTTCCGGTTTGATGATTAAAAGTTTCTATTCCGTAGTAATGTCCCCAGACTCTGGCTTCGCCTAATAAATCAAGTTGCTGTGGCTTTGAGAATAAAATGTCAGCCCTGATAAATGCATTAAAGTTTAATTCAAATCCAATATTTTTAACTATGTTACCAATTTTAGCTAGTTTTTCATCTCTATCATTTAATGTTTCGTCTGCTACTTGGTAATTTGTTACTCCATAATTATCGTAATTCTTTTTAAGTTCATTTTCTAAAAGTGTCAAATCTCTCGTAGTATCTTCTTTAACTCCTAAAATAGGAAAATTACAAAACGCACAGCTAAACTTACAGCCTCTTGAAAATTCAAGTGTTAATGTCTCTCCGGGGTATATAAAGTCTCTTGATTCATATTCCACAGTTAAATCACTTATAGGCCATGCTGGATAAAAAGAATTTGCATCAACATACCATCCGTTTTTTCTAGGAATGCCTTTTATTTTTCCGTTACTATAAATGTGTTTTAAAACTTCTAAGAGACCAACTTCACCAAATCCTGCAACAACATAATCTATATTGTTATACATAGGAAAATTTATACTTGGATTTTGTCCTCCTGCTAAAGTTTTAATATTAGGATAAACTTCTTTTACATGAATTAGAAAGTCATTTATCATTTCCTGCAACTTGTCTGTTGCGTAATTTATCCAGGTTGCGCTAAACCCTATCCAATCAATTTTACCTGCTTGGTTTCTTAATTTTATCAGTTCTTTAAGTTGATCCAGAGACCAAAGATAGAAAAAATCTATTACTTCTACATCCCAACCGTGTTTTCTCAACACAGTTGCTATTCTGTAAGCACCGCTTACTCTTTCTATACCGCCGGATCTTTCATAACCAGTAAAAATGATTGCTTTCACAGGTTTATTTATTAGTAGTTGTTTTAGAATAGATTTTAATACGGATAAATATATACATTATGGAGAAACGTCTTTATGACTACAGAATTTCATACTATTTCTCATCTTAGATCATTAATGGATCAGTGGACGCCTGAAGCAGCCGATGCTTTTCATGGTCCCGAGGATAATAAAGCATTTTTGGAAAAAGCCAAATATATATGGGAACCAGCAAATACTGACAGATTTGAAGGATATGTATTTTACGGTCCAGAACTTGCGGCTTATCTAAATGCGAATGGGGAAGAGTACATTTTAAGTTCATATCTCAAACAAGAAGACTTGTCAAGAGATTGGGATATGATGAGTCAGTTATATGAGTATACTTTGCAGGACCCAGAGTTTAATATTGTTCAACCTTACGGATTTCCTTCAGGATTTGGAAAAAGAAATTTTAAAACTATAACTTATAACAATAAAAATTACAATTATTATTATTTGATTCATCCTGGTAATGATCTAGGAGCTATTCCTCTATTTACTTTAGATATAGAACCAGACGATTATATAAACCTTGTAATTGAAAAATTTAATAATCTTAGTAATCATTTATATACTCTACTTGGAGATCAACCATTTTATCCTAAAGCTAGAGTAATGGACTTAGTCGCCAATGACCAGGGATTATATTGGAGATTTTTATATAGATGGGACAGTTCTAGAGAAGAGTATATGGCAAAGTTAACTGGTGAACTTCAAAAACTAATGAATAGCGAAACACTATGCCAGATGTGTAGTACATCACACGACGACGTTATACCCAGTGCGAGAGAAATATGGAAAAATACATTAAATATCTAAACTATAAAGTTTATCATGATGGAGTATTATCACACGAAGGAACGGTTCCTTCGATTCATGCCTTTAGCGGAATCGAAAAGAAGTTCAATCTAGGAGGTGTGTGGTTATGGCATACTTCTCCGCAACTAGTTACATTGGAACTTACTGACGGTGTAAAAACTTATGTTGCTCAATCAGATAATCCTCCACACGAATGGTTAAATTATTGTGCCACACATCGATTAAAAGTATCCGATCCATGGAAGGATAGATAAAAAAACCCCCACTGGGGGTTTTTTAAATCATTTTTGCCCAACTAGTTCCATCATAATATACAGGATAGCTTCCGCCTGACCCTACCAATGCTGGATCCCAATTCGTTCTATCTGCTACTGCAATCATTCCTTCAACAGGACTATCAGGTGCTGCACTTTGTTTAACTAAACGCATAACTCCATTTATATCTACTGTTGATAATGCATTTTCTTGATTAACAGCCAACCTACCTTTGCAGTCAAATGTCATAAATGGAAAAGGATCCAGCGATGTCGCTGGCTGAGGTACAAAGAAAAATTTTGTTGGGATATGCGAAGAACTAGTTGTTCCTGCAGGATCTGCCTGAACACCAAATAATGTGTAGGAATCAGTTAGAGTAGAATGTTGATGCCCAGTGAACGAAATAAGAGAAAGTAGGTCACCTGACGCTATATCGCCATGATTTGCAGGTCCTGCCATTAATGTTGCTGTTAAAACAATCGTACCAGATCCTCCGCCTACCGCTTGTAATAAAGGACCTGCTATTAATGGAGGGCTTGTGTATCCGCTTCCTTTTGTCACTAGTGTTACAAATGCAGTGGTAGGTGAATCAAATGTAATTGTCATTCTTGGTTTTACACCAGTTATGATATTTGGAACCTGTATTACACCCGATGGAATTGTGTAAGTACCTGGTGTCTTACCTGAAAATGTTCCTGAAACAGCTACACTTGCTATACCTTGCCCATTAAGCACACTACCATTTTTATATGATCTTATCTCAAGAGCTTGGACTTTGTCCAAACCTCCTAAAATTTCATTGTTTACACAATGCGAAGCCATTACGTTAATACGAACCGCTGGACCGCCTCTTTCTCCGTCTACAGTTCCTTCTAATACTAATTCTTGTACTCCTGATCTAATTTTAGGTGCACCAGGGTTCAACTCGTCATCATTCCAAAGAGGGTCAGGATTTATAAAAATTTGTCCCTCTGTAAGAGTAATGCCTCCGGTTATAGCGATATTACCTTCTCCAGTAATATCGGATTGATTTAAATCTAAGTTTCCACCTAATGAAGGTGTTGTATCCGAAGATACTAAAAATGCTTCTGCATCTAAACTAGCATTTAAGGCATGTCCAATTGGATCATATGTGAATACGATACCATCCTGTGTTCCATTTGATAAAAGTTCAGCAAATGCATCCTGAGCTAGTTGACTTGAAAAGTACTTGTTAGTGCCGCCTTGCGGTAAAGAGTCTGTATTAAGAGATCCTAAATTTACGGATAATCTTCCACCATTTGTTGAATTGTAAGAATAAGAAAGCCCTGTTCCAGCATAACTAGCAATAGGGTCTACACTTCCAGTTCCATTTCCAATCCAAAGTTGTTGCTTATCTGTAACCCAAATTGGTTCAGCTAAGTCAAAAACCCTAGTGGCTCTTTCGTCATTTGTTCCTCTTCTTAAACGTAAAGACATAAATTTTCTCCAATTCTTACTGTGTATTTATCGATTCTGCAGAATTAGAAAAGTCAAAAAAATAGGGCCCGTAGGCCCTATTATAAACTACTCGAATTAGGCTAGACTTACGTCGTAGCGTGGATTCATAACAGTTTTAAGCATGATTCCTTCTGGAGTGAAATCACTCATATCAGCTGCTAGTAGTGCTTTTACGATAGCTGGGCTAAAGCCACTAACTAACGCAACACCACTTTTATCTGACTTAACAGGAACGTTATCACTAGCGTTCAAGTTCCAGAATACAATCTGCGGCACTGCATAACCTGCTTGTTCGAACTTACGCTCGATCATTTGCATAGCAGTGTCATCAAAATGTATACACTGATTAAACTGCATGTCGCTCAAAATTAGCAGCATAGCTGGCATTTCGTCTTGAGGAACGTTTCCTTCAACTGCTGTTTTGAGGATTTTATCCATAGCAGCATGAAGGTTAGTGCTCATATCCCAGTCACTACGTGACATCTGGTTATACTTTTGTACAACGTTGCCTTTTAGATGCATCAGCTGAGGATTTGAACTGAAAGTTACGAAGGTATCTTTGAACTTACCTTTGTTCTTATCTGCCAAATACAAACCGAGACTAATTGCAACGTCCATACAAGTAACGCCACTGTTTGAACGATGACCGCCTGCAGGACAGCCCATAGAACCACTAACGTCAACTAATGGAAGGATGCTTGCATCTCCAACATAGTTAGGTAGTGCTTCCCACTGCGCTACAATGTGATCAGTTTCAGTTTGAGTCAAACGACCTGTACGTACACCTTTTAATACATCATAAGGGAAAACTGCACTAGCGTTGACCTTAACAGTTGTATCACCTGCAACTAGCTTGTTTACATATTCTGCAAACTTCGGTGTGTTACGGAAGAATGCTTTTTTGTAACGTGCTGCTGCTACAGAAGGAACGTGACTGAAATTAATATTATCCCAGTCTTTAGCACACATCTGTGTTTCAACAACTTTGGTAAGAGCAACAAGGCTCTTACGATATTGCTTTGGAGTCATACCAAAGAACTCACGAATTTCTCGTGCAACTTGTCCTTTGCGAGGAGTCCATTTTGCAGCTAGTCCATCGCCTTGGCGAAGTGCATCGCCTAGCATAGTATAAGCAGAAGTCTTCAACTCTGAAGTAGTAAAGACAAAAATGTCATCCCAACGACCTAGCTCAGGCACTCGAGCCAACATAGCTTTAGCTGCCTCTGTATCAGTTTTTTCCAAGTGAACAAGAATGTCACGGAACAACTGACGCTCACCTGCGCCACCGCGAGCATCACGCGACCACAGAGCAATACGTAATGCAAGCTCTCGGTTCTGTACGTATGCTGCACTGAATGCAGGAATTATATTCTTACCACGACTAGCACCAATATTGTAGAACAAGTCTACAACGGCTTTGTTAGTGGACTTACGTGCTCGCATACCATTAGCAGTACGAGCTGATTGATTTTGAACTGCGTTAACAAATGTGTTCATGTGTGTTTCCTTTCAGGTTACGTATATAAAATTTGCTGTTAATAACCTTATTAACAGGATGATCGGAACGAGTTTTTATTTTCTGCTTGGCCCCATCCCCTGTATGTTGGTTCAGTTCCCCAAGCCTATCTATATGATCTCTGCCATAGAAGCAACAGTTGTCTTTCCAACGTCATCAGTTCCATTAGCGTCTAAGCCTAGGACTTAGATAGATCTCTCTAGCCTTCCGGGCCACTGTCTACTGCATTGATTGGCTTCAAGTATATTTTCTGCTGCAATCATCCTAAAACTTAGCAGGATAGTTTTCTACTTTTTGTTTACAGTGGAAACTCGAAAACCACCTTGCTCAGAGCACAATGGAGGTTGTACGTCCATTGTCAAAGAGCTTTCGCTTTAGCAATTATCTGCTGTACCTATCCTAAAAACTTACTATACTTCTATTATAAGTTGATAATATTCGAAAGTCAACTTATTTTGATAAAACAGGATGGAATTTTTTCTTTTTTCCAATAAAAAATTTAATTGCTGTTACCATCCCCAAACTTGGAGCAACGGGTCAGATTCGAACTGACGGTTTTAGAGTTTTGCAGACTCTTGCATTGGGCCTCTCTGCCACCGTTGCATATTTGGTAGGAAGTGACGGGATCGAACCGCCGACATTCGCCTTGTAAGGGCGACGCTCTACCAGCTGAGCTAACTTCCCAATTATCTTACTTTATACAAATATTCCTTACCAACTTTTCCATTTTGTATATCTAACAACGATGTTACGTTTGGAAATTGATGTTCAGGCCTTTCACTACCTAAAAACTTTTTTCGTATTTCTCTAGATCTTGCTGCAGCCATCAATATCATATTAAATCTATTTCCGCCTGCAGATTCGACGCATTGCTCCACGTCTACTTCTGGACCTCTACTGTTATGAAGTTTCTTCATTTTTATTATTATACTCTCATTTAAATGTTTTGTCAAACTATTTTGGTGCCTCCGGCGGGAGTCGAACCCACATTGGCCAATTATCTGTTGCACACGGGATATAAATCCGCTGTTTTACCATTAAACTACAGAGGCAAAGAACTGGAAGCGGGTACTGGATTCGAACCAATGATCTTCAGGTTATGAGCCTAACGGGATGACCTCTTCCCTAACCCGCAATTGACCTACTTAAATTTTGGACCAGTGGCCCAAAACACTATACTCTTTCTAACACCACTTTTTATTGGTGTAACTCTGTGTAATATATATGAAGGAAAAGCAATGACTCTTCCTTTTGGTTGATCTGCTATTGTTGTCTTTTTTGGACTTTGATACATAAATTCAAACTGTCCGCCTGTGTAATCTTTAGGATCCGAAAGTATCACGCTAAAAGATAATTTTCTTGGCATTCTTAAGTCATTAGGAATGTTTTCTCCAAACACCATGTCTGGGTGGTAGTCATAATGATGTCCAGGTTCGTCATAAACAGTATACTGAAATCTTTCAAAACCCCACAAATCAAAATTATAAAAATGATCATTAATCGCATTACCGGCGTGAACCAACATATCGAATAGCCATTCATTTTCTTCTGAAGGACTATGAAATCCTGTTTTGGAAATTCTAACAGATTCGTCTAAGCTATTTCCACCACCTATTACACCTTTACCAATATCTTTACTATCACAGTAAGAAATCATTTGTTCAATTTCCTCATCAGAAAACATGTTGTCTGCTACAACAAATGGAAATGTAACAAAATCTTCTACGTGAACGGGAGATGTCAGTGCTTGCAATTATGTAACTCTTTGAATAATGTGCCAACCAAATTGTGTTTGCACTGGCTGAGAAACTGAACCAGCTGGAATATTAAACGCTGCATCTTCGAATGGTTTAACCATTTGACCTCTGCCAAACATTCCTAAGTCGCCTCCTGCATTTTTACTAGGGCATGAAGAATGTTGTCTTGCTAATTGTGCAAAGTCTGCACCTTCGTCTAATTGCTGTTTAATATCTAGTGCTGCTTCTTGACTTGGCACTAAGATATGTCTTGCGTGTACTCTATCCATAATTTCCTCAAAATAAATTGGTCCGAGTTGAGAGATTCGAACTCCCGACCCTCTGGTCCCAAACCAGATGCGCTACCAGACTGCGCTAA
>JACCDW011852320.1_pt1 | contig 25919 bp, 37 predicted proteins | sample 7449781 | NCBI WGS metagenome assembly JACCDW01 (sample SAMN15323449, study PRJNA562643) | freshwater metagenome | isolation source: river surface water | place: USA:Blue River Watershed | collected 2017-08-18
AAAATAAGTCAATAGCGTGTCTATTGACTCTTCACGAAAGTGAAGCTTATGCAGAAAGTGTCTTCTGCGGGTGGTGGGCACTCACTACCCATGTGCCTCTCTAGCTCAGTGGCAGAGCACTCGCCTTGTAAGCGAGCGGTCATCGGTTCAAATCCGATGGGGGGCTTGACGAAATTTATATTTCGTCTTAAAATCCCTTCCGTGTGAAATGTGCTGGGAGAAAAATCTCCCACCGTTTGCGGATTTAATTCAGTGGTAGAATGGCTGCCTTCCAAGCAGTTCGTCAGGGGTTCGAATCCCCTAATCCGCTTGCTCCAATTAACAGGAGCTAAATAAACTTCGTAGTTGTAATTCTTAACACTTTATGAAACTCAAACAACTGATGCTTGCACCTGTTGCTCTGGGTATGGTTGCTCCTGTTGCTGCGAATGCCGCAGATCTCAATATGGCAGCAGTCAACCAATATTCCACCTCAGATCAGGTTACAAGTATCAATCAATTCTCTGATGTAAAGCCTACTGACTGGGCATATCAGGCACTTAGCAATCTTGTTGAGCGTTATGGTTGCGTTGCAGGTTATCCCAACGGTACTTTTGCTGGTGGTAAAGCAATGACACGATATGAGGCAGCAGCACTTCTGAATGCTTGTCTTGATCGTGTATCAGAAACTACTGATGAACTTCAACGTCTGCTCAAAGAGTTTGGTGCAGAACTCGCTGTTCTTCGTGGTCGCGTAGATGGTCTAGAAACCAAAGTTGGTCAACTAGAAGCACAGCAGTTCTCTACTACTACCAAACTTCGTGGTGAAACTAACTTCATCCTTGGTGGTGTTCCTGGTGCTCTTCTTCAACCTACTAGGGCATATCCTAATGGTCAAAATGTAGGTAATACTACATTTAACTACGACCTTCGCCTGAACTTTGATACTTCATTCACAGGTAAGGATCTGCTTCGTGCCCGTCTTCGCTCTGGTAATTTTTCCAGTCAACCCTTCGGTTCTTCTTCCTCAGTCCTGAAACTGGATAAGGCAGAAACTTCACAAGGTACTGGTACTTCCAGCAACGTCTGGCTTGATCGTCTGTACTATCAGTTCCCTGCAGGTAAGAACGTAACTCTGACTGCTGGTGCTCTGGTTCGTAACACTGAAATGGCATGGATTCCTACTGCATATCGCTCTGAAATCCTTGACTTCTTTACTACTGCTGGTGCTCCTGGGGTGTACAATAAGGCAGTTGGTGCTGGTTTTGGTGTCCAGTATGCCCAAAAAGGAAAGAGTGGTATTGTTGCTGGTCTGAACTATGTTGCTCAGAATGGTGAAAACTCTGAAACTGGTGTATTCAATGAGCAAGGTGCTCTGAATACTCTTGCTCAGGTTGGATATCGTGCTCCTCAGTGGGGTGTTGCTTTTGGATATCGTTATGGTACTCAAGGCACCCGTGTTCGTACCTATAATGGTCTGCTAGGTGCTAATGGTACTCTAACTGCTGGTCAAGGTTCAAATGGATATGCTGTAAATGCTTACTGGCAACCTAAGCAATCGGGTATTGTCCCTTCAGTATCTGGTGGTTATGGATGGAACTATGTAAGTGGTGCTCCTATTCCTAATGTAAATGGTGCAACCAACTCGCAAACTTGGTTTGCTGGTCTCCAGTGGAGTGATGTATTTGCTAAGGGTAATGGCGCTGGTGTTGCCTATGGTCAACCTGGAAATGCTGCTGGTCTTAGCAGCAAGGCATCACTTCTTGAAATCTTCTACAAGTACAAAGTATCTGATAATATCAGCGTCACTCCTGCAATCATCTATGTTGCAAACGACCAAGCATTCAAGAATGCTTCTTCTAACTGGGGTGGCGTAGTCCAGACTAAGTTCACCTTCTGATAAGGTACTCATATCTTGAGTGAAAGCACCCAGAAATGGGTGCTTTTTTATGAAATGCAAACCTTAACTAAATCTTAGTGGACCTTAAGGTTTTCTTCCAGTATAATTGCTTACGTAGTCATTAAATTTTTATGAAATTCACCACTAAACTTTTTGCTATTGGTCTTGCTGCAACTCCTTTTGCTGCATTTGCTGGACCTGCTCTGAATGGTTCTGGAGCAACTTTTCCTGCCCCAATCTATCAACGTTGGTTTCAACAGTATGGTACTGAGACTGGCAATCGTGTAAACTATCAATCGGTAGGTTCTGGGGCTGGTATTCGTCAGTTTATTGCTGGCACCGTAGATTTTGCTGCATCTGATGAACCTATCAGTGCTAAAGATGCTGCTAAGGTGAAGCGTGGTGTGGTTCAATTCCCTGCTGTAGGTGGAACTATTGCTATTGCTTATAACAAGAAAGGTTGTAATCTGAAACTCACTCAGAAGCAACTGGTAGATATCTATCAGGGACAAATCAAGGATTGGAACCAACTGAAGTGTGGTAACGGTCCTATTCGTGTCGTGTACCGCTCTGACGGTTCTGGGACTACCTTTGCATTCACTAATTCCCTGAATGCCTTTGATAGTGCTTGGAAGTCAGTTGGTAAGGCAGTCAACTGGCCTGTAGGTATTGGTGGTAAAGGTAATGAGGGTGTTGCTGGTATTATTCGCAATACTCCTGGATCTATTGGTTATGTGAACACTGGATTTGTGAAAGCAAATAAACTTCAAACTGCTGCAATTCAAAACAAGGCAGGGAAGTTTGTTCTTCCCACTGCTACAACAGGTGCTGCTGCTCTGAATGGTATTACTCTGGATGCAAATCTTGCTGGTGAAAATCCAAATCCTTCTGGTTCAAATGCTTATCCAATTTCAACTCTGACTTGGGTTCTTGCATATAAGAATGGTAATGGTGCGAAGGCAGATGACCTGAAAGCAGCATTTACTTATATGTTGAGTGGTAAAGCGCAAATGGTTGCTGATGACCTAGGTTATGTACCTCTTGCAGGATCTATTCTTAATAAAGCACGTAATCGTGTGAAGAGTATCGGTCAGTGATAAATGATGGGGGGTTGACAAACTCCCCTTTTTAGTGTATTGTATTTGATGAGTTGGGAGTTTTATGTCTCTTATTTCACAACGCGATAGAGAAGTTGCTATTGAAGCACTTGATTTTTATATTTTCAGTAAAGGGATTGATTTTTCCGAAGAAAAAAGAATGGAAGTAAATGCTCTTCTAAATTGGATTAAACTGGAATATAGTAAAAATGAAAATTAATCTCTGGTACTGTACTTCTATGAATCAGTGGCGTTGGACTTTAACCGACGATCATCGCCCAGTAATTAAACAAGAATCTGGCCAAAGAGAAAATCTACGTGATGCTATGAATGATGTGGCAAATACTGTAGAATATCTTTTAAGTCAGTATTGATTTTATTGGGCGATTAACTCAGCGGTAGAGTAATTCCCTTACAAGGAATGAGTCACTGGTTCGATTCCAGTATCGCCCACTTGCATAAATACTTCAAAAAGAAGTATAATGGAAAAACTTTATAAGATACTTTCTGATACTCAGGCAAGTCTTTTTGTTCTTTTTCAAAAGACTTGGGTATATCATTGGCATATTGTGGGACCTGATTTTTATCAGGTTCATACTATGTTTGGTGAGCAATATGAGGAAATTTTTCAGGAAATTGATAGACTTTCCGAACATATTCGTTTTCTTGGGGCAAAACCTGTAAGTTCTCTTACAAGAGTTGCAGAAGTATCAAGAGTTTCTGAAGCAAAAAGTGGTCTATCAGAAATGCAAATGATTCAAGATTTGCTTGATGACCATAAAAAAGTTGTAGAAATGTTTGGAGAAGCAGCAGAAGTTGCTGAAGAACTTAAATCAAGAGGAACTACAAATCTTCTTGATGATTTAAACGAAGCACACGGTAAATTTATTTGGTTTTTAAGATCATTTACTGAAAAATAATTGGTTGTAATGTAAAATGGAAAATTTAAGAATCAGATGCCGCTCCTGTGGAAAGGAGTTAGAGGGGCATCCTACTAAGACTATATCATGTGGTTGTCCTAATATGGCAACAATTCGTGGAGATAAGATTTCAGCAGTTGACTTATCTAAGGTTATTATGTTAAACTCTTATCAGTCTAAAAAGAAAACTGGTGTTCTCACAAATGAAGATATCCAGTGGCAAGAAGCAAGACGCCAACGTAAAGTAAGGCGACTTGATTTTGAAATTCGCTAGGAGGATTGGCAGAGCGGTTTAATGCAGGGGATTGCTAATCCCCCGATACATGCTATAATGTATCCGTTGGTTCAAATCCAACATCCTCCGCTAGGGGTTTGTAACTCAACGGTAGAGTAACGGGCTTTTAACCTGGAAGTTGTGGGTTCAAATCCCACCAAACCCATATGGGAGATTAGCTCAGCGGTAGAGCAACGTGCTGATAACGCGGAGGTCGCTAGTTCAAATCTAGCATTTCCCATACACTCAAGGAAAGGTGGCCGAGTGGTTTATGGCAGCAGTCTTGAAAACTGCCGTGTTAATAGCACCGTGGGTTCAAATCCCACCCTTTCCGTTTTATTTAAGATTTAATAATTTCTTCAACACTGTTACGGAACGAACACATATGTTGACTTCTTGGTATTGGAGAATAGTATATAGTAGTATACTTTCTAAAAATCAAATGGACCAAGACACTTATAAGAATTGGGTCCGTATCAAAGAGACTTTTGAAGCCTCTGGAAATACTAATAATATGTTCTATAAAAGAGCGTGTGAAATAATTAAAACTGGAAAAGATCCTCTAGCAAAGTTTCTTGGTGATCAAAAATGAAAGACGAAGTTTGGCAAAAAAGACAGTTTATATTAACTTCTTTTAGAAGACTTAAAATTCCTATCAATACTGAAGTTTATCGTTTTGCTGATAAACTTATTAGAGAGAACTGGGATAGTTCTTCGATGTCTTTGGATGAGGTTGATTATTTTATTAGGATTGAGTTTGATAATTTTATCAAAGGGTATTGACAAGGTACTTGCTTTCTGGTATTATACATAAGAAGAATCGGGCATTAGCGCAGTTTGGTAGCGCGTTCCGTTTGGGGCGGAAAAGTCAGAGGTTCAAATCCTCTATGCCCGATCGCCAGTTTCAAATCTGGCACACTTGACAAAAAAACCTCTAAACCTTATAATACTAGAGCAAACAACGCAAAACAATGTCTCTGATTCAAAAGTTTAAGAAAGATGTTAGCACTCTTCGTCTTGCTGCTAACGGGGAAATCTACCTTGATGTAAAGAATCCGAAACTTTATAAAAAGGTCCGCCGCTTCTACGAAAATGAAGGGGTAGTATTTTCTGGTGACCCTCTTGATGACTACGAAATGCTTATGGAGTATCTCTATCAAGATCTTGAAACTGTGGAAGTAGCGTGACAAAGGTTCTTTTTGAGCGAGAAGGATATCGCTTCGTTGAGGCAGGTATCCTTGAAATCAACGGTAAACCCGATTACCGTATGCAAAAACAAAATTATTATACAAAACGCTGGAACGACATTTATCTTTTTGATAACGGTATGCAGTGTTCTCTAGCAATGGAAGACATTGAGTACGCAAAATGGTTGGATTCAGAAGGAGTTCCTTGTTACGTGAGAGATGATGATTAAATAGTCTCGGTATGACTTAAAACTAGCCCTGGTCGGTGATGAAATGCCCCCCTTATGTCTAAAGCAAGTATCCTGAGATATATCGGGAACTTTCTCCTTCTACTTGGTTATCAAATTATGTTGTGGGGAGATTTTAAAAATGGTTTGATGATAAAGTTTATCGGGGGACTACTCGGTATTCCTTTTGCTATCAAACTTAAACTTTGGGATGTGTTATTTTTAATCGCATTCTTTGGTATTACTGAAATATCAAAGTTAACCCAACTTTTATTGAGTCCTGGAATGACTTAAAACTTATACTGGTGGAGTCAATATGACCCCTTATGAGTTTCCAATCTCTCTTTAAAGGATTGGTGGTGCGGATGGAGGTTACTCCCGCCTGGTTTCCAATTTCCAGTCAAAGAATTGGTGGCGAGCCTGAGCACACGGAGGTGGGTTGCATAAACCCACCTTTTTTAGTATAATTAATAAAAAGATTTAAGATATGAAAATAGGATTTAATTGTAGTTCATTTGATTTATTCCACGCAGGGCACGTTACTATGCTCAAAATGGAAAAAGAAATGTGTGACTACTTAAAGGTAGCACTTCAAGTCGATCCAACAATAGATAGACCTGGTGTTAAAAATAAACCAGCACAGTCTGTTTATGAGCGTTATGTGCAACTTCAGGCTTGTAAATATGTTGATGAGATATTAGTTTATGAAACAGAAGAAGATTTACTTAATTTAATTCAAACACAAACCATTCATATTCGATTTTTAAGTGAAGAATATAAAGATAGGGATTTTACGGGAAAGCAATATTGTATTGATCATGGTATAGAATTATTCTTTCATTTAAGAAAGCATAAGTATTCTTCAACTGAGATAAGAAACAGAGTATATCTTTTAGAAAAAAAGAAAAGAGAAGAAAATGAAGATCTTCCTATAGTAGATCAATATTCTCCTAAACTTTTGGAAAAATATTTAACTGAAGAGTGAATCTATGACAATTTTAGTAACAGGTGGTGCTGGATTTATTGGTAGCAATTTGTTAAATTATTTAATTGATATTACTGATGAACAAATTGTATGTATTGATAGTTTAACTTATGCATCTAACATAAAAAATGTACCTAGTAAAGTTAAATTATATGCAACAGACATATCAAACAAAAATGAGTGTGAATTTATCTTTAAAAAACATAGACCAAGATTAGTTTTTCATTTAGCTGCTGAGAGTCATGTAGATAATTCAATTAAAGATTGTTCTAAGTTTATAGAAACAAATATTATTGGAACGGTCAATTTACTTAATTTATCTTTGAAATATGAAGTAGATCGTTTTATGCATATTTCAACAGATGAAGTTTATGGATCTGTAGAAAATTTATCTTTTAATGAGGATACAAAATACAATCCAAGAAATCCTTATTCTGCATCAAAGGCATCTAGTGATCATTTTGTAATGGCATATCATAATACTTATGAATTACCTACCATTATAACTAACTGTTCTAATAATTATGGTCCAAGGCAGCATAATGAAAAATTTATTCCTAAAATTATTTTAAATTTAATGGAGAATAAAAATATACCAGTTTATGGTGATGGTAATCAAATACGCGATTGGTTATATGTCCAAGATCACTGTGAAGCACTTTGGTTAGTTTCTCAGAGAGGAAATATTGGAGAAAAATATTGTATTGGTGGAGAGTGTGAAGTTAGGAATATTGATCTGGTTAAAAAGATTATTTCCTTAATGGGTAAGGAAGAATCTTTAATAACATATGTTAAAGACAGACCAGGACATGATAGACACTACTCAACTTCAATTTCAAAAATTAAAAATGAAATAGGATGGAATCCTAGATTTAGTTTAGATGAATCACTATTAATGACGATAGAATGGTATGAACGCAATAGGAACTAATATAAAAGATGCCTATATCATCACAAATAAAAAATTTGAAGATGATCGTGGATTCTTTATGGAATCTTTTAACTTAAGAGAATTTGAAAAAATTACTGGTGTAAGTAATTTTGTTCAAGATAATCACTCAAAGTCATCTAAAGGTGTTTTAAGAGGTCTTCATTATCAAATACAACATCCACAAGGTAAACTTGTTCGTTGTATTTCTGGTGCAGTTTATGATGTGATTGTTGATTTGAGAAAATCTTCTCCATCTTTTGGAAAATGGTTTGGAATTAAATTGTCCGAAAATAATCTTCAGTTATGGGTTCCACCTGGACTTGCTCATGGGTTTTATACTTTAACTGATACGGCAGAATTCTGTTATAAAACAACTGACTATTACTATCCAGAATATGATAGAACTCTTCTTTGGAATGATAGATACTTAGGAATTGAATGGAATATTGATAATAATCCTATTCTTTCTAATAAAGATATTGCTGGAAAAACATTTTTAGATTGTGAAAAATATGACTAATAAAATATCTGTATACGGATCAACAGGATTTATCGGAAGCAATTTTTGTAATATGTTTCCAGATGATGTAATTAAAATACCAAGAGATCAAAAAAATCCAGAAACAAAAAATATTTTTTATTTGATTAGCACAGTATCTAATTATAATATTTTTGATAATTTGCATCTAGATGTTGATACTAATCTTTCTATTCTTTTAGATGTTTTATCTTATTGTAAAAATCAAGATATTGTTTTTAATTATGTTAGTACTGGATTTGTTTATGGTCCAGATATTATAAATGCAAAAGAAGATGATTTATGTGATCCAAGAGGGTTTTATTCAATTACGAAAAGAACTGCTGAGCAACTTTTAATTTCATTTTGTGAAACTTTTGATGTAAAATATCGTATTATGAGGATTGCAAATGTTTATGGTCAAGACAAAACAGTTTCATCTAAAAAGAATGTTCTTGGATTTTTGATCGAATTGATGAAAGAAAATAAACCAATTACTTTATATGATGGTGGAACGCAACTTAGAGATTATATGCACATTGCAGATATTTGTAGAGCACTTAAGTTGGTAATTGATAAAGGTGAGATTAATTCAGTTTATAATATTGCAAGTGGAATTGCTTTGCCATTTAAAGAAATTATTGAAACAGTAAAAGATATTCTTGGTAGTGAAAGTGAATTAGTATCTGTTGAAACCCCTAAATTTAATAAAATAGCACAAGTAAAGAATTTTTCATTAAATGTTGATAAGTTAAAATCTTTAGGATTTAATCAACAAATAAGTCTACAAGAGGGATTGCAAACTATCTGTTTATAATGTAAAATATATAATAGGAGTAATTTGTTAGTCTATGAGTGATTATAAAAAGACAGCACTAGTTCTTGGTGCTGGTGGTTTTATTGGAAGCCACATGGTAAAGAGATTAAAAAAAGAAGGTTATTGGGTTCGTGGTGTAGACCTTAAAATTCCACAGTATTCTTCTACAGAAGCAAATGAATTTATTCTTGGTGATCTTACTGAATTTAATTTTGTAGAAAAAGTCGTTCAATTTAAAGGATACTCTGGAAATTTTTACACCTCAGTTCCATCCAGATATCTACAATCATTTGATGAAGTTTATCAGTTTGCTGCTGATATGGGAGGAGCTGGATATATTTTTACGGGTGATCATGATGCTGATGTAATGCATAATTCCGCATCTATTAATTTGAATGTTCTTCATGCAGTTAAAGAATTTAATGATTTTGTTGGAGAGAACAAAACTAAAATTTTCTATTCAAGTTCTGCCTGTATGTATCCGGAACATAATCAGTTAGACCCAGATAATCCAGATTGCCGTGAAGAATCAGCATATCCAGCAAACCCAGATTCGGAATACGGATGGGAAAAACTTTTCTCCGAACGACTATTTTTTGCCTATCATCGCAACTATGATATACCAGTTCGTGTCGCTAGGTATCATAATATTTTTGGTCCTGAAGGCACTTGGTGTGGTGGAAAAGAAAAATCACCAGCAGCAATCTGTCGTAAAGTCGCATCTTTACCAGAAGAAGGTGGAGCAATTGAAGTCTGGGGAGACGGAAAACAAACTCGCTCTTTCCTTTATATTGATGAGTGTATTGAAGCAACAAGAAGATTGATGGATTCTAATTTTACGGGACCAGTAAATATTGGATCTGAAGAAATGGTAACTATTAATCAACTAGTTGACGTTACTGCTAAGGTTTCTGGCAAAAAAGTAGAAAAAAATTATATTGATGGACCTCTTGGAGTTCGTGGTCGTAACTCTAATAATGATTTGATTCGTGATAAACTTGGGTGGGATTATTCTATGACTCTTGAAGATGGTATTCGTAAAACTTACACATGGATTGAGGAGCAATTAAATGGTTGAAAATTTTTCTTGGGTAACAAATAAAAAAGAAAATTTTAAAGAATATGTATTAAGTCTTCCAAATAATGATGTAGAAAATATTCTGGGAAATATTCCTTCTGGATGGAATTATCCTCCTAAAAGCCATAGAGAATTTGTTGAATGGTTAATTGATAGAATTAAACCAGAGATTACTGTTGAACTTGGTGTGGACTATGGATACTCATCATTTTTAATGTCCCTATGTCAAGACAAACAAGTTTATGGAATTGATTGTTTTGATGTATCTGTTCATGGTCCAAGAGAAGACGATGATTATCAATTTGTAATGTCAGTAAAGGAAAAATTAAACCTTAATAATCTTGAAATCATTAAAGGTTATTTTAATGATGTAGTAAAAACTTGGGATAAGGAAATTGATCTCCTTCATATTGATGGACTTCATGATTATGAAAATTGTAAAAATGATTGTGATAATTGGGCTCCCTTACTTAAAGAAGATGGTGTAATTCTTTTCCATGATACTGTATCAAATCCTGATGGAGCTGGTCTTTTCTTCTCTCAATTGGAAGTTCCAAAAGTAAATTTTACAAATTCTTTTGGATTAGGAGTAGCATCAAATAATAAAGAATTAATTGAAGAAATTAGAGATATTTTCAAACTATGAAAGTTTTGATACCTATGTCCGGAATGAGCAGTCGCTTCGTAAATGAAGGGTATTCCATTCCAAAGTATCTAATAGAAATAAGTGGAAAAAAGGTTATAGAACACATTATTGATCTTTATCCTAAAGACTCAGAGTTTGTTTTTATTTTAAATGATGTTCATGAAAAATTGCATAATGTAAAAAAATTACTTGATAACTTATGTGATAATAAGAGTATAGTAATCATAGATTCCCATAAAAAAGGACCTGTTTATACAGTATCTCATGTTTATGATTTAATAGATGATGATGAGCAAGTAATTGTCAATTACTGTGATTTTTCTATGTATTGGGATTATGAAAAGTTTGAGAACTTTATTAGTAAAACAAACTGTGATGGATGTGTGATTTCTTATACAGGATTTCATCCTCATATGTTAGGTAGTGATAATTATGCATTTTGTAAGACTGATCAGAATAATAGAGTTTTAGAAATTCGTGAGAAGCAACCATTTACTGATAATAAAATGTCAGAATATGCTTCTACTGGAACTTACTATTTTAAAAGAGGTGAATATATTAAAAAATATTTTGATAAGTTGATGAATCAGAATATTGATCTTAGTGGAGAATATTATGTAAGTCTAGTTTATAACCTTCTTATCAAGGATAATTTTTTTGTTAATGTTTATGAGGTTCCTCATATGCTTCAGTGGGGAACTCCATTAGATCTTGATATGTATTTAAAGTGGTCTCAATATTATGAGAAGGCACTAATTGGGCAGAAAAACTCAAGAGTTTCAGATTGTATTACTTTAATTCCGATGGCAGGATTTGGAAGTCGTTTTTCTAAAGAAGGATATGATTTTCCAAAACCATTTATAAATGTGAATGGAAAATCTATGGTAAGTCAATCAGTTAAATGTCTTCCAGAAACCGATGAGATTGTATTTGGATGTTTGGAGAAATATAAAAATTATCCAATAACTGGTAACATTGTTTGGTTTGATGAAGTTCCTCCTGGACAAGCTTGCACTACTGAAAAATTATTAGAAAAAGTTGATAAGCAATCATTTATTGTTTCTACTTGTGATAATGGTGTTTTTTATGATTCTGATAAGTTTTTGGATTTGGTAAATGATCTAAGTAATGATATAATTATTTGGAGTTATAGAAACAATTATACAAGTTTTTATAATCCAAGTATGTATTCATGGATTGAAGTTGATGAAGATCAAAATATTAAAACTATAAACGTTAAAGAATTTAAGGGTAGTAATCCAATTGAACAGTATGCAGTTGTTGGAACTATGTTTTTTAGAAATAAAGAAATATATTTAAATTCACTTCAACAATTGTATAATAAAAATATAAAGGTAAATAATGAGTTTTATATCGACAGTTTAATTAATGAATCAATTGCACTTGGATATAAAGTAAAAAATTTTGAGATAGATGAGTATATTTGTTGGGGAACTCCTAATGATTTGAAAACATATGCTTATTGGCAATCATTTTTTGACAAGGTGAATTGGCATCCTTATAACTATAATAGAGACTATTTTACTAATGGATGAAATAATTTCCCTATCAAAACAAATTTGCGAGTTCACTATTTGTGGTGAAGGTAACGTATCTGTAAGAGTAGATGAAAATACGTTTTTAATTAAAGCAAGTGGGACAAGTCTTCATACACTATCAAAAGAAGACTTAACTTTATGCAATACAAACGGAGCACAGATAGATTTGTCCCACAAAAAAGCAAGTATTGAAACATCATTTCATGCTTGGATTATGAAAACATTTCCTGATATTAATTTTATTGCTCATACTCACCCCCCACAAACTACTAAGATTCTTTGTTCTGAACCAAGTGTTCTTTATGATTTTGCAGAACATCGTTGGTTTCCAGATCAAATCGTAAGAAATGGTATTAAATCTTGTGTAGTTCCTTATGCTCCACCAGGAGGGGCAATTTTAAGACTAGTTGAAAAGCATGTTTCTAAATTTGTTGATAAGGAAGGTTATTTTCCTAAGTTGATTTTATTACAAAATCACGGTATAATATCAGCATCTGCATCTATGAAAGATTGTGCTGCCTCAACTTTAATGTGCGAAAAGTCTGCCGATATTTTTATCGGTGCAAAACTTTTAGGGGGAGTAAAGTTCTTATCTAAACAAGAGGTTTCTGATGTTGATAACTGCCCAAATGAAAATTATCGGAGAAATATGTATCTATGAAAGTCATATATGTTGATATTGATGAAACAATATGTCATAGAGAAAAATCCGTTGACTTTGGAACCATTCATGATTATACAAAAGCAAAACCAATTCTAGAAAATATAGAAAAAATTAATAAACTTTATGATGAAGGTCATACCATAGTTTATTGGACTGCAAGAGGATCTAGAAAACAAATTGATTGGACTGAATTGACAAAGAAGCAACTTTTGGAATGGGGAGCAAAATATCACGAATTGAAAGTAGATAAACCATTCTATGATTTATTCATAGAAGATAAATCCCTTAGAATTGAAGAGTTATGAAAATTATATCTCATAGAGGAAATATACGAGGTCCAATTCTTGATAAAGAAAACCGACCAAGTTATATTGATGCTGCAATTGGAAATGGTTATGATGTTGAAATTGATCTAAGACTAGTTAATAATAAAATTTGGTTAGGTCATGATGAACCACAATATAAAGTAGAGTATAAGTGGTTAAGTTTGCGTAAACAATATCTTTGGATTCATTGTAAAAATGTAGATATTGCTTACTACTTAAAAGACTATAAAGATGAATTTAACTATTTTTGCCATCAATCAGATTCTTTTACATTAACTAGTACTGGGCATTTATGGGTACATGATTTGAATGGAACTATTAATAAGTCAAGTATTATCCCTCTGATAAATAAAGAATCTGTAAAAGATTACAAACAATATAATTGTTATGGTATTTGTACAGATTATCCATATCTAATTGAAAATTAATTCAAATGAAAATTGCTCTTTGTTTATCTGGACAACCCAGATCTATTGATGCTGGATTTAATGCTTTAAATCAATCAATACTTAAGCATAATGATGTTGATGTTTTCATTCATACTTGGTTTGATGAAAATAATCTGAGTACAAATTCTGTGATTCCTGGAAGAGAAGGGAACAGATTAGATCCTAATGCAATTGAAAAATTAAAAGAATATTATAATCCTAAAAAAATCTTGGTTGATAAACCAAGATCTTGGAATGATAGATATGAATTTACAGATCTATGCTTTGTTAAAGCATGGACTTGGGCTTTGGAAGTTAAAACAGGACTAGATTCTGCAAAAGACTATATTTGCAACACTGCTAACAGTATGTTTTATAGTATAATGATGTCAAACGAACTTAAAAATCAATATTCTATTGATAATAATATTAAGTATGATCTTGTCATTAGGAATCGAATTGATTTTTCTCCTCATATAGAACTAAAATTTGATGAGATGTTTACTGATGAATTTGAGGATGATGTTCTAATCTATCATGACTTATATCAACCAGATAATATGATTGCTGATTGGTTTGCTATGGGAAGAACACATACTATGAATGTATATTCTAATGTCTATAACCATATCGGAGACCTAGTAAAACAATCTAATCAAATTGATGGATATTGGTGTAATGAACTTTTGTTGAAGCATCATATTCAAAATAATAAAATAAACATAGAAAAGGTTGATTTTAAAGTTCATTACTAATTAATAATATGAAAACAGCATTAATCACAGGAATTACGGGGCAAGATGGTTCCTATCTTGCAGAATTACTTTTAAGTAAAGGATATAAAGTTCATGGAATTATTCGTAGAAATTCCACATCTGACTGTACTGATCGTATAAAAGAGTTACTTTTTGATCCAAATATTAAACTTCATTATGGAGATTTAAGTGATTTTTCAAATGTAACTTCTATTATCCAAGAAACACAACCAGATGAAGTTTACAACTTAGCTGCACAAAGTCATGTAAAAGTTTCTTTTTCAAATTCTCTTTATACAACTGATGTTGATGCTGTAGGAGTTGTTCGACTTCTGGAAGCAATTAGAGTTTTAGGTCTTGTAGAAAAGACAAGATTTTATCAGGCATCTACCTCTGAATTGTTTGGTAAAGTTCAAGAAGTTCCTCAAAGAGAATCAACTCCATTTTATCCAAGATCTCCATATGGTGTTTCTAAACTTTATGGATTTTGGATAACTAAGAATTATAGAGAATCGTATAATTTATTTGGTTGTAATGGAATACTATTTAATCATGAATCTCCTAGAAGGGGAGAACTTTTTGTGACCAGAAAGATTACTAAAACACTTTCTGAAATTAGAAATGGTAAGAAAAAGGGTCCTCTTGAACTTGGAAATCTGGATGCAAAGAGAGATTGGGGTCATGCTAAAGATTATGTAAAATCTATGTGGTTAATGCTACAAAATGATTATCCTGATGATTATGTTGTTTCTATGGAAGAGCAACATTCTGTTAGGGATTTTGTTAATGTTTCTTGCAACTATATTGGATTTGACATTGAATGGTCTGGCGAGGGGAAGGATGAAGTTGCAATAGATAAAAAAACGGGTAAAGTATTGGTACAAATTAATCCAGATTATTACAGACCTGCTGAGGTAGAATCTTTGGTTGGAGATTGTTCAAAGGCAAAGAAAGTTCTTAGTTGGAAACCAGAATATACCTTTGAAAAACTTGTTGAGGAAATGTGTCAATATGATTTGGAGATGAGTAAATGAAAAGAAAAATAATTTTATGGGGATATCCTCATCTTTCTCATACTCATTCTTACATTTATTATGGATTGAAAAAATCATTTGAGTATCTTGGAAATGATGTTTACTGGTTTCATGATGGAAATTATCCATCTATAAGTGATTTCGATTATGAAAATTGTGTATTTTTTGTAGATAGTCAGGGAAGAACTGAGAATAATGTTCCTATATTAGAATCTGGAATATATTTTTCATATGATAGATTTACTAATCTTGAGAAGTATCTAGGAAACGTAAAGGGTTTAGTTAATTATAGAGTTGCTGAATATAAGCAACCAACACCTGATGGTAAAAGATATATTGAAATTGAAAAAGGAGTCATTTTTGATAATGAATGTGGAGAAGACTATAATGTTATTCACTTTCATTATGCTACAAATCTTCTTCCACATGAAATTAACTTTGAATGGGCAAAGAGAATGAGAAATAATGAATACAATTTTGTTGGGACTGTACATTCTCCAAGAGAAAATTGTGAACCACTTCATCAAAATTTTATAGAAATAATAAAGAGAAATAATATTCCATTTAATCATAGAGACCCTTGGATTAATCCAGCAACAGAAGAAGAGCACGTAGATCTAATGCAAAGATCTATTTTTGTTCCCGATTTTAGACCTAATGAACAAAAAATAAATTTCTATACTTCTGATAGAATTATGAAAGCAATAAGTTATGGTTGTCTTGTAGTCTCTGATTGTCCATATGCTAAAGATTTTATTGATAAAGATCTTTTGACATCAGAAAATGCACAAGAAATTTTTGATATTGGAATGAAAAATCAATATAATACAGATCTTATTGCCCATCTAATGGAGGTGGTTAAAAGAGATCATACATACATTAACCGATGTAAAGGTATTTTAAACATTGTTGAGGAGTTTAATTAATGTCTTCTTATAAAGAAATTGAGTCTTGTAGAGTTACTAAAGCAAATGATTTGGTAAGTATTCTTAATCTTGGAGAGCAAAGTCTTACTGGAGTTTTTCCAAAACCAGAAGAAACTGTTGGAATTGGACCTCTTGAATTAGTTTGGAGTCCATCTAGTTATTTGGTTCAATTGAAGCATACTTATGAACCAACAGAAATGTATGGGGATAATTATGGTTATCTTTCAAGTCTGAATAATTCTATGGTTCAGCATTTGAATCAAAAAGCAAATTATTTGACCGAACTTGCAGACTTACAGGATGGTGATGTTGTTGTTGATATTGGTTCAAATGACTGCACTTTTCTAAAAGCACTTCCGTCTTATACAAAGAGAATTGGAATTGATCCAACTATTAAAAAATTCTCTCATTATTATCCAGAAGAAATTTTTTATGTAGCAGATTTTTTTACTAAAGAATCTTATTTTTCAGTTGAATCTGATAAAAAGTGTAAACTAGTAACATCTATTTCTTGCTTTTATGATCTGGATGATCCAGTATCTTTTGTGAAAGATATTTGTGAGATTCTTTCTGATGATGGTTTATGGCATTTTGAGCAAGCATATCTTCCATCCACTCTCAGAGCAACCTCATATGATACTGCTTGTCATGAGCATATTGAATATTACTCTATGCTTTCAGTTAACAAAATTCTTTCTCTTGCTGGAATGAAAATTGTTGATGTAACTTTAAATGATATTAATGGTGGAAGTTTTGCTGTAACTGCTTGTAAAGATACTAATCATAATATTAAAGTCAATTCTTCAGTAATTAATTGGTTAATTGATGAAGAATATAAGATGGGTTTGGATACTTTAAAACCATATAATGAATTTGCTGAGAGAGTAAATTCTCATAAAGAATCTTTGGTTAATTTAATTAGATCTCTGAGATCAGATGGCAAAACAATTTATGGATATGGTGCTTCCACAAAAGGAAATGTTATGCTACAGTGGTGTGGGTTAACATCAGATGATATTATTGCTATTGGAGAAGTAAATCCTGATAAGTACGGTTGCGTAACTCCTGGAACAAATATACCAATTATTCCCGAATCAGAAGTTAAAGCAATTAGTCCAGATTATATGATTGTTCTTCCCTGGCATTTCAGAAGTGGAATTCTACAAAGAGAAAAGGAGTATAGAAATTCTGGTGGTAAATTTATCTTTCCCTTACCTTATATAGAAATTGTATGATGAATAAAATTTTAATTTTAGGATCTAGTGGTCAAATAGGTGCGTATCTAACTGAGTATCTCAGGAATAAGGGCAAGTGTGTTTATGAGTTTGATATCGTAAATGATCCTTCAGAAGATCTAACAACTATTCCAAATCTACTTCTTGAAGAAAAAATTGCAGATTCTGATTTTGTATTCTTTCTTGCATTTGATGTTGGTGGATCTCGTTATCTTAAAAAGTATCAGCACACTTTTCAATTCATCAACAATAATACTCGTTTAATGGCAAATACTTTTGGACTTCTTCAAAAGTATAATAAGAGATTTATCTTTGCATCATCACAGATGAGTAATATGAGTTATTCTCCATATGGAGTTCTTAAGAATGTTGGAGAATTGTATACAAAATCACTTAATGGTTTAATTGTTAAATTTTGGAATGTTTATGGTATTGAGAATGATTATGAAAAGTCACACGTAATTACCGATTTTATTCAAAAAGGATTTGAAACGGGAGTTATTGATATGCTTACGGATGGTGAAGAGGAAAGAGATTTCTTGTATGCAGAAGACTGTTGCGAAGCACTTGAAACAATAATGGAAAATTATAATGATTTTACTCACGAAGATAATCTTCACATTACAAGTTTTAGGTATACAAAAATCAAAAATATTGCTAACATGATAGTAGGTCAGTTTAATCTTATAGGTAAATATGATGTTACAATAAAACCATCTGAGGAAAAAGACTCTGTACAACTTGATAAGCGAAATCAAGCGGACACATTTATTATGAAATGGTGGACTCCTAAAACTACAATAGAACAAGGAATTCAAAAAATATTCAAAGATATGGAGAAAAATTATGTTAGCGTGTAATCAACTTGGTAATAATGGAAGACTTGGAAATCAAATGTTCCAATATGCTGCACTAAAAGGGATTGCACATAGAAGAAAATTTGATTTTTGTATACCACCTTTTGAATCTGGTGGTATAGACAATTATGGATTGGGCGATGCATTTGATATTAAATCAAATTTTTCAGTATTAAATTTTCCATCTGTTGGAGAACCCCATTTTCATTATAGTGAAGAATTTCATAATAATTGTCCTGATAATATAACTCTTGTTGGATATTTTCAGTCTGAGAAATATTTTAAAGAAATAGAAGATCAGATTAGAAAGGATTTTACCTTCAGAAAAGATTGGTTGGAACCTTGTCTAGAGTTTAGAAAGCAATTTAATGAAGAGATTGCTTTTTTACATGTTCGTCGCGGAGATCCAAATCTTGTGGATCGTAGGGGATTTAAGTGGGCATATGTAAATTGCTCTGATCAACATCCTGTACAACCATTAGAATATTATGAAGAAGCAATTAAGCGTCTTCCAAAAGATATGCCTATTCTTGTCTTTTCAGATTCTATTGAGTGGTGTAAAGAGCAAGACATTTTTAAACCAGATAGATTTATGATGTCCGAACCAGAGGATAAGTATTCAGATGGTGCTTTAGTTCCTTATACAGATTTGTGTTTAATGTCTTTATGTGATCATGCAATAATTGCTAATAGTAGTATGAGTTGGTGGGGTGCTTGGTTAATTAAGAATAAAAATAAAAAAGTTATCGCACCTAAAATGTGGTTTGGTCCTGCCTATGCTCAGAATGATACAAAAGATTTATATTGTGATGGTTGGGAGATTATTTGATGATTTATGTTTCTGGATCTAATGGATTGATAGGTAAAGAATTAATCAAAAATATTAATGACTATATACCAATTTCTTATCGTGACAAAGTTCCAGAAATAGATTTTTCACCAAATTCAGTTTTGGTTCATTTATCGTCATCGACTACTCCAAGAAATAGTTTTGAAGATTTAGAAAAGTCATTTCAAAGTGATGTATTAATACCTTTTAAAATCTTTCAAAACTATTTGAAAACAAATCCTAATGGAAAAATTATTTTTCTTTCTACCGCTGGTGATTTGCATAGCTCTGATAATAATATCATAAGTGATGAAAATTCTATTCCCAATCCAAAATCAATTTATGGAACTCATAAATTACTTCTAGAAAATTATATAAAATTACTTCATAAAACAAATGATTTTACTAGTATAATCTTTAGAGTTACTAATGTTTATGGAGGTAAACCATCTAAATCGAGAGTTAATGGAATTATAGATAAACTTATCATAAGTGATTCTATAACAATCACATCAAGTGTTGAAGAGACTATAAATTTTATTCATATGAATGACTTGATTAGTTTATTATTGAAAGCAATATATGTAGAGATTAGTGGATATAATTTATTTTTAGTTGGTGGTTCTAATTCTATTTCAATTGGTGGACTGATTAAAAAGATCCAAAATTATGTTTCCCCAAAGATTGACTATAAAAATAAAGAATCAAAACCATCATACATAAACATAGACACCACAAAAGTACAAAAATATTTCAATTGGGAATGTAAATATTCAATTGATAGTGGTATAATTAAACAAGTAAAATCTTTGAAATCTTTATGAAAGTTGCTGTTTCATTTTTTGGAACAGGAAATTATTTAAATTTCCTTCCAGACTGGTATGATTCAATTAAGAATAATCTTTTTCCAGAAGTAGAAAAAAAATTTATTGTCTTTACTGATGGAGAAGGTGATTTTCCAGAGGATATAGTCAGAATAAATACCGAACATTTTGGGTGGCCAGAAGTCTTTTATAAAACTTTTGAGACAATTCTAAGAGCAAAAGATATTATTAGTGAATATGATTGGTTTGTCTCAATTGATGCTGATATGATAGTTAAACAACTAATAACAGTAGATGAATTTTTAGATAGTACAAAGGATTATATTGGAGTGCATCATCCTTGTGCCTATTTGAAACTTCAACCTCATAATAAATTTCCAGGTTCTTTTGATGTAAATCCATTATCAAATGCTTGCATTACAGAAGATATGGATACTTCTGTTTATTATCAGGGATGTTTATGGGGTGGTAAGGTTCCTGAAATTATTGAAATGATGGAACTGTTGGACAAGTGGACAAAGGAGGATGTTGAAAAAAATGCAACTCCTGTATGGCATGAAGAATCTTATTTTAATAAGTTTTTTATTATGAATAAAGATAGAGTTCATACACTTTCACCATCTTTTGCATATCCAGAAGATTATAAACAATATTGTGATTTTGAAGAAAAAATCACTCACGTTTCTAAAAATAATCAACAATATCATAATTAATACTATGACCAAAAATTTATCACTTTATTATCACATTTGGAGTCCAGATGGATCGGACCTTTGGAAGTTAATGGTTGATGAGCAACTTAAAAGAATTTATCGTAGTGATCTTCCAGAAGAAGCTTCTATTTACTGTGCAATTAATGGTCCTCAGGCAAATAGAATTGCTGAGTATGTTTCTATTTACAATTGGATAACTATTCTAGATGTTTCAATTGATGAGAGTGAATATGAAGGATTTACTCTTAAAAAATTATATGAAGAAACTCACTTTAATCCAGATCTAAAGGCAGTTGCTTACTTGCACACAAAGGGAATTAGTCATATGTGTGGTGTAAGAGATCATTATTCTGATCGTAAATTTAGAGCTGTGAATAGTTGGAGACATCAAATGGAATGGGGTATTCTTGACAGATGGAAAGAAGCAGTAGATAAACTTGACGAATATCAAGTTTCTGGTGTAAACTATTGCTTAGACCCTTGGCCGCATATGAGTGGAAACTTTTGGTGGGCTAGGTCAGATTATGTTAAAACACTAATTCATCCAACAAGAGATAGATTTCCAAATGACAGTAGAGATTTTGGTCCTATTCAAAGAATGAACTTTGAAAAGTGGATTGGACTGAATAATCCAAAGTGTTTTAGTTTTTATAATGCTCCATTTAGTTACGATTTTAAAGGAATGAAACCAGACGTACAACCAACGCCACCAGGAGAACCACATTGGTTCTGGTTATATAGAGATGATATTGAACCCTATTATAGAAAGGAAGGTAATTGATATGACTTTTGGATGCTTTCATACCGTTTATGAAAACAAGCGGGCAACGGAATTTATTCTACAAGAGTTTAGGAAATTTCATCCTGATGCTCCTTATACCTTAATATGTGATGGTGGAGTAGATTACTCAGATCTGGCAAAAAAATATAATTGCAAATACGTTCATTCCTATATGAGAATTGGTAGAAGGAATTGGGGTGATCCTTCTGGAATTTATGGATTTACTAAAGATGAAAGTCTTCACTGGATTCATCATTTCCGTGAGGCAGCAAAACACGTAAGGGAAAATGGTGGAACTCATATGATTATGATGGAAGATGATGTTCTTACTCAAGGTGAGGTAAAAATAGATCCATCTTGGGAATGTGCTGGTTTTGACGTTCCTGGAAATAAAATTTCCCCAGATCTTCTTTCATATATTATTGATAAGTATGGAGCTACTCCAAATGTTGATTGGTATGGTGCTGGAGGAGGAAGCATTTATAATATCGATACATTCTTAGATAACTACCATAAAATTTACGATTTTATTGATGAAGATTTTGACCTTATTTTGAACACTATGGATCATAGGTTTGGTTGGTTAGATCTTTATATGCAAATTGCTTACTTTATTTGTGGTAAAGATTACTCCATCAATACAAATTTGACTGAAACTTGGAAAACTCCAGACTTTAGGAATTCCGAATATACACTTGTTCACGCATATAAAGAACTTTATTAATATGAATATTGCATTAATTGGACCTGGTATTATGCCCATCCCTCCCGATGGATGGGGGGCAGTTGAAAGTTTAATTTGGGATTATGCTCTTGAACTTGATAAGTTAGGACATACTGGAACTATCATTAATACTCCAGATTGGAATGAAATTTTAAATTACTTAAAAGAAGATAAGTATGATTTTGCTCATCTTCATTATGATGTTTTTCATGAACTATTGGATTTAATTCCTGACATTCCTAAAATTGCTCTAAGTAGTCACTATCCTTATATTGATCAACCATATATGCATCGCAGGGATGGTTACGATAAAACTTTTGATTTTATTATTAAGAATAAAAAGTATTATATCTTTTGCATTTCTAAAAAAGATTATCAAACATTTAAAAATGCTGGAGCAGATGAAAGTAAACTTTTACTTTCTGAAAATGGTGCAAATCATGAAACTTTTACTTATTCTAAAGATCCTGTGAAAGCAAGTAGGTCTTTATATCTTGGACAAATCTATCATCGTAAAAAACAGTGGTTATACCAATCAATTGATTGTATTGACTTTGTAGGAAAAAATAGTAATTCTACACCTTTTGATCCATCAATCAATTATCTTGGCGAATGGTCCGATGATTATAAGAAACAACATTTAACAGATTATGGAAATCTTGTTCTTCTTTCTGATGGAGAAAATGGTACTCCTTTAGTAGTCAAAGAAGCACTTATTAATGGACTTGGAGTAGTAATATCTAAATACGCTGCACATGATGTAGATACCTCACTACCTTTTATTACATTAATTGATGATGATAAACTCACAGATATTGAATATGTAAAAAATAAGATAGAAGAAAATCGTCAAGCATCCTTAAATATGCGTGATGAAATTCGTGATTATGCGATGGAAAATTTTTCTTGGGAAAAATTAGTAAAACTTTATGTGCAGAATATTGAAAAAATGGAGATCATTCAATGAAGATCTGTATTATTGGACCTGGTTTTTCTCAAATACCTCCTGTTGGTTGGGGTGCTGTTGAAATTGTAATATGGGATACTACGAATGCTTTAAAAGAATTGGGGCATCAAGTGCATATTATCAATACTACAAATCCTCAGGAAATTATTGGTACAATAAATCAATTAAATCCTGACTTTGTTCATGTTCATTATGATGATTATGTTTTTCTTTATCCATACATTCAGTTTCCAAAAGCAATTACTACTCATTATGGATACTTAGAAAGACCAGAGATGTATGGGGCATATTCATATAAAGCAAATGGGTTTGCAAATATTAAACCAAATGTATTTGCTCTATCTGAAGGAATTAAAAACATTTATAAAAACCAAATGAGAATTCCTGAAGATAATCTGTATGTTGTTCCTAATGGAGTTACTAATGAAAAATTTAGATTTACTAATACTCCAAAGTATTCTGATAGAAGCATCTATCTTGCAAAAGTAGATTATAGAAAAAGACAAACTCTTTTTCAAAGTATTTCATCAATTTATTATGCTGGCAATATTGTAGATGAAAGATTTGATTCTAATAAAAACTATCTTGGAGAATGGACAAAGGAAGATTTGTATAATAATCTAACAGATTATGCAAATCTTATTTTGCTTTCTGATGGTGAAGCACATCCACTTGTGTGTATGGAAGCACTTGCTGCTGGATTGGGATTGGTAATTTCTGAATGGGCTACTGCTAATCTAGATTTAACAAAAGATTTTATTACAGTAATACCCGAAAGTAAAATTACTGATTTTGACTATATTTCAAAAAAGATAGAAGAAAATAGAATTGTATCTCTGAAAAAAAGAAAAGAAATAGTAGAATATGCAAAAGAGTTTAATTGGAAAAAACAATTAGAAACTCATTATATTCCATCTGTAAAAAGTATTATAGAAAAAACTAATGGATAAAAATAAGTCTGCTTATAAACTTCGTAATATTGGACCAATTTATTATTTAAATCTTGATGGTCAACCTGAAAGAAAGGAATATATGGAAGACCAATTTAAGTATTGGGAAATTGAAAATTATACAAGAATTTCTGCTTATGATGGTCGGGAAGATGATTTAAGTGATATCATCAAAGGGCGTTATCCAGAAAATATGACATCTGGAGAAATTGGGTGTACAACTTCACATCTTAAAGCAATTAAGTATTGGTATGAGACTAGTGATAGTCCTTATGCAATTATTGTTGAAGATGATGTTGATTTACAACTTGTAAGATTTTGGAATTTTACTTGGGCAGATTTTATTTCAAAAGCTCCATATGATTGGGATGTAATTCAACTTGCAATTATTTGCACTGGTAATTTACATATTAGACTTCATAAACGTTTTGTTAATGATTTTTCAACGGCAGCTTATATGATTACTCGTCATCACGCTGAAAAACTTTTAAAATTTCATGTTCGTGATGATAAGTATAAGTTAGATCAAGGAGTTAAACCAAGAGCTGTTGCTGATGATTTAATTTATAATTCTGGTAATACTTATTCAATTCCTTTATTTTTATATCGTATTGCTTTAGGTTCTTCAATTCATCCAGAACATATTGATGCCATTCATAGATCTAGTCATGATGGTTTACTTCAATTTTGGGAACATCAAGGATATGAAATGTCTATTGATGATCTGATGAATTATGATCCTTATTTGGGACGGATTACCGAAGCAACACCACAATAAGTTAGTAAATTCTGACATAACTGAGTATAAATTACTACAAAGGGGCTTGACGCCCCTTTATTTTTCCTATATAATTGTGTTGTAAATCGTTACAAAACGAATGACGGTAACTAAGAATGAGTTCGGGCAAATGAATATGTTTGCTAAAGAACCTACAATGTATTATGAAAACTACGGGATGTATTCCCCTAACGAAATTAAGGAGCGTACAAATGGGCGCTGGGCTATGGGCGGCATTATTGCTGGGTTCATTTCTTATGCTATCACTGGTAAGTTCTTCTTCGGTATCTTCTGATGACTGAGGTAATTTTTACACTTACTAGTGTAGCATTCTTTGTGCTTCTTGCACATTCTGTCAATCAACTATCTGAAACTTACTAAGGAGACAATTATGGAAAAAATCTTTACTGAAGCAGCAGAGCGTCTGAATGGTCGTCTAGCAATGCTTGGATTTGTTGCTGCTGTTGGCGCATATCTAGCAACTGGCCAAGTTATTCCTAGTGTATGGTGAATCATAATAATGATATGCTAGGGCAATTTTCGATTGCCCTTCAGCAACTGATTGATACGGGTGCCTGGAGTAATGAAGACGAACTAGAAGTCAAAATTGCGGGCACTCTTCCAAAAGATAAGTTTATTGTAATTCAAAACAAAACTAAAAGAAATTCATAATTATGTTTAACATTATTCGTCGTAAATCAAAAGGTATTGAAGTTTCTATGCGTAAAGAAGGTTATCAAATTCCTCAAGTAGAATTTGTATTTCGTGAGAATGGTGAGTTTGTAAATCGCACCTCATCAGAACTCTTTGATGGTAAGCGTGTGGTTATCTTCTCACTTCCTGGTGCTTTCACTCCTACTTGTTCTGCATACCAACTTCCTGGTTTTGAAGAGAAGTATGAGGATTTCCAAGCACTGGGTATTGATGAAATCTATTGTATTTCTGTGAATGATGGTTTTGTGATGAATGCTTGGGCACAAGACCAAAACATCAAAAATGTAAAACTCATTC
>JACCDW010320094.1_pt1 | contig 25912 bp, 25 predicted proteins | sample 7449781 | NCBI WGS metagenome assembly JACCDW01 (sample SAMN15323449, study PRJNA562643) | freshwater metagenome | isolation source: river surface water | place: USA:Blue River Watershed | collected 2017-08-18
CTTGACTTTGAACTTGGAATCAGCTGAAACTGGAATCTATATGGTAGAAGTAATGGGCGCACAATTGCACCATACTTTCCGTGTAGCGGTGAAATAATGAATTTCGATTCAATGGAAAAGGGAGCTTTGGCTCCCTTTTTTTATTCACAGATTAACAATAAGGTAACAAATTAGAAAACTTTTGTTCATCTTTGAAAAAGATTCGCGGTGCAATATCGCGTAATGAAATTTAATATGGCAGATATCAATACAATCCTTCAGGTTTTAGTTCCCAAGGACAAAAGATTTTACCCGCTTTTTGAAAAAAGCGCAAATAGTTTATGCGATATGTCTAGTGCTATGCACGAAGGATTGAAAGGTTCGGATGTTGAACGTATCAACATGTTGGATACCATCCGTGCTTTTGAGAAGCAAGGTGATGCCATAACGGACGCTATTGTTAGAGAGGCCAATGCAATTTTCTTGGTGCCATTCGATCGAGAGGACATTCATGAATTAGCTGTAGTTCTTGATGACGTAGCTGATTACATCTATGGCGCCTCTAAGCGAATCAATTTATACAAGCCTAGACAAATACATCCCAACATGATAGCCATTGCTAAATTGATCAATGAGCAATGTATTTCGTTGTTAAAGGCTGTGCAGGAATTACCTGAGATGTATTATTCTGAAGAAGTTCAAAAGTGTATCGCCGTAATCAGAAACAACGAGAAGAGAGCGGAGGAATTGAGAGATCAAACCTTGGTTGAACTTTTTGAGAATGATGCAGATGCAATTGAAAAAATGAAGATCAGTGAGATTATCAGCGTTCTAACCAAATCTGCAGATAGCGCTGAGGTTGCGGCATCAGTTATCGAAGGGATTTTGGTCAAGGTGTCTTAATTGAACTTTTTGTAATCAATGATGTTGTTGTGTCATGTCGGAGGAGGTAATTGAGATATTAGGGGCACGGGAAAACAATCTAAAGAATTTTGATTTAACCATCCCTCGTGACCAATTGGTGGTCATTACAGGTTTAAGCGGAAGTGGAAAGTCTTCATTGGCTTTTGATACCATTTACGCAGAAGGACAAAGAAGGTACATAGAAACATTTGATGCCTATGCGCGACAGTTTTTGGGTGAGCTTGAGCGTCCTGATGTAGATAAGATTAATGGTCTTTCGCCTGTTATCTCTATCGAACAAAAAACGGTATCCAAAAATCCACGATCCACGGTAGGTACCATTACTGAAATCTATGATTTCCTTCGTTTGTTGTATTCAAGAGCGGCTACTGCATACTCTTATGCCACTGGCCAGCCCATGGTGAAATACAATGAAGAAGAAATACTGACTCAGATACAGAAGAAATTTGCGGGAAGGAAAATTATTTTTCTCGCGCCCATTGTTAAAGCACGAAAAGGCCATTATCGAGAATTGTTTGAGCAGTTCATGCGCCAAGGATTTTTGCGAGCGAGGGTAGATGGTCAGATAGTGGAACTGACCAAAGGAATGAAGTTGGATCGATACAAGGTTCACGACATTGAATTGGTCATTGATCGCCTTGCAGGTAATGAACCTGAATCGCGGATCAAAGACTCAGTTCGTTTGGCACTCAAACATGGGAAGGGATCGATGATGGTTGCTCCCTTGGATGAGAAGTCCAAAGGAGATGTGCAACATTATTCCAAGTTTCTCATGTGCCCAACGTCTGGTATATCTTATCCAGAACCTGAGCCCAATTTGTTTTCATTCAACAGTCCATATGGCGCGTGTCCGCATTGCAATGGCTTGGGTGAAGTTGCGGAAATTGATTTAAAGAAAATTGTACCTGACGATGGTTTGTCCATTAAAAAAGGAGGAATAGCTCCATTGGGACAAGGAAAGCAGACTTGGATTTTTCAGCAAATAGAATCGGTCTTGCAGGGGTATGAAGTAAGTTCATTAACGCCAATCAAGGACATTCCCAAAGAGGCGATGCAGGTTTTGCTTTACGGCACGGAAGACACCGTCGTAGTGACGATGAGCAATGGCCAATCGATGAAGACCCAATTTGATGGGATCATCGCATTTATTGAACGTCAAGCAGAGGAAGATGCAAGCCCTGCCATCAGAAGGTGGGCAGAGGGATTCATGAACAAGGTAGCTTGTCCTGAATGTCAAGGGGCGAGATTGAAAAAGGAGTCGTTGTATTTTAAGGTCAACGGCAAACATATTTTTGATTTGGCCGCGATGGATTTGAAATCGCTTTCACTTTGGATGGAAAGTGCCCATGAAGGCATGTCTGAGCGCCAACTCAAAATTGCCCGTGAGCCGTTGAAAGAAATTAAGGATAGATTGCGTTTTCTGATCGATGTAGGCTTGGAGTATTTGACCTTGCATCGCAGTTCAAAAACGCTGAGTGGAGGAGAAGCCCAACGAATCAGATTGGCCTCGCAAATTGGAGCACAGCTGGTTGGCGTATTATACATCTTAGATGAGCCGAGTATCGGACTCCATCAGCGGGACAACCAAAAGCTCATCAATAGTTTGAAGTCGCTGCGTGATGTAGGAAACAGTGTGTTGGTTGTAGAGCATGACAAGGACATGATGCTAAGTGCAGATTACTTGGTGGATATAGGTCCTGGAGCAGGTGTCCATGGAGGAAAAGTAGTTGAGCAAGGTCCACCGGCTGTTCATTTGAAAGGCAAAAGTGTTACTGGACAATACCTGAGTGGCAAGAGAAAAATTGAAGTTCCCAAGAAGCGAAGAAAAGGAAATGGGAAATTTTTGGAATTGACAGGGGCTCGCGGTCACAATTTGAAGCATGTCAATTTAAAGATTCCATTGGGAACTTTTACCTGTATTGCAGGCGTTTCGGGAGGAGGAAAATCCAGTTTAATTAACCATACTTTGTATCCGATTTTGGCGCATCATTTTTATGATAACCAACGTCGACCACTTCCTTACAAGGCAATCAAAGGCTTGGAACATTTGGACAAAGTAGTGGAGATCGATCAAAGTCCAATTGGAAGAACACCACGTTCCAACCCAAGTACCTATACCGGAATATTTACAGATATCAGACAGCTTTTTGCTCAACACCCTGAAGCCAAAGTGAGAGGGTATCAGCCGGGTCGATTTAGTTTTAACGTTTCAGGTGGCAGATGCGAGACTTGCAAAGGTGGCGGTGTCAAAGTGATTGAAATGAATTTTTTGCCGGATGTGATGGTTGAGTGTGAAGATTGCAACGGTAAACGTTACAATCGTGAAACGCTCGAAGTGAGATACAAGGGCAAGAGTATCGCTGACGTCTTGGCCATGACCGTTGATGAAGGCGTTGTGTTTTTTGAAAGCCACAGGAATATACATAACACACTGAAGACACTTCAAGATGTGGGATTGGGGTATATCAGCTTGGGACAGCATAGCACGACGTTGAGTGGAGGAGAGGCTCAGCGAGTAAAACTGAGCACAGAACTCAGCAAACGAGATACGGGAAATACCATTTATATTTTGGATGAGCCCACTACAGGTTTGCATTTCCAAGATGTTGAAATGCTCATCAATGTATTGAATCGATTGGTTGAAAGAGGGAATACCGTCGTTGTCATTGAGCATAACATGGATGTAATCAAAGTGGCCGATTACATTGCGGATTTGGGTCCTGAAGGTGGTGAAGGAGGAGGGATGATTGTTGGTCAAGGCACCCCAGAAGAGTTGATCAAGATCAAGGCTAGTCACACGGGGCGATTCCTGAAGGAGGAATTGAAATCCTAGCGATTAACTTTATTTTTCAGAAAAACAAGTGCTTTTCAAAGAGATTCGTGTTTCTTTTGCCCCATGAAAAGAATCTTATCATTTTGTTGCGCAGTAGTATTGACTGCAGGTGCTTCGGCACAAAACTTTCCATATTTGATGCAAGCTTTTCAAGAGCCGTATCAATCATTAGAGAGCCCAATCGATTTAACAAACGGTGAACTTTGGGATGATCCTGAATGGATTGTTTCCACACCATTTCCTATCTACTTAATGGGTGATACGTTGAATGAGCTGATGGTATCTGCGCCCGGCGCTCAGATTTCTCAAAACTATTATGAAGACAGTATCATCGATTTGGTTATCCCGTATATGGCAGATTTGATGAACGCATCACCTGATGCGATGGTTAGCCCCGTTGAGTATGAAGTAGTTGGTACTGCGCCATATAGAATTTTTAAAGTAGAATGGTCAAATGCGGGGTTTTATGATGAATATGATTTGACCGGTACTTTTGGCAACTTAATTTCCTTTCAAATTTGGTTCTATGAGACGACGGGAAGTATAAGAATTCACTTTGGTCCTAATAACATAAAATCCGCTGATGCTTACCAAATATTTGGTAAACCAACGGTTTTCTTTTCTAAGAATTTGGCCATTACATCCGTCGATTTGGCTAGTGATGGTATGTGGACATTGGGTGGAGATCCTGCAAATCCTACCGTACAATATATTCCTTTTTTCACGGGAATTTTAAGTCCTGAGCAAATGCTGAATTCAGATCCAGTAAATGGCCAAGTATATTATTTCTATACCCAAGAAAATGTAGGTATAGTGGAGTCTAATAAAATGGATTGGAGCGCCTATCCCAATCCTGCAAAGGAATCTATATTTGTTCAGGTTGCTTCTGATGACCAAATAGAAGTCTACAACATGAATGGTCAACTCTGCAAGATGTTCCAAGTTAAAAAAGGAACTCAACAATTGGATTTGTCTGAATTGAACGCTGGATTGTATGTTCTAAAATTGAAGAGCAATCCACAAGTAAGCAAGAGAATTACACGTCTTTGATTGTTGCAAAAATCAACGAGATCCCTCAATGGTAGTGACGCTATCGTTGAGGGATTTTTGTTGTTATATTCGCAATTATGACAAAACCTACACGCCTTTTTGATTTTGCATTTCAGCAGTTGGTTAACCAACCATTGGAAAACATGATCAAAACCAAAATGGGAGATGGATGGGTATCCATTTCCACCAAGGAGTTCGTCCACCAATCCGAAGCTTTGGCAAAAGGTCTGTTGAAAATGGGAGTTAATCCAGGCGATAAAATTGCTATGATTACTTCTTATAATCGACAGGAGTGGAATGTAACGGATAGCGCCATCCTTCAGATTGGAGCGGTCAACGTACCGATTTATCCAACCATGACGGAAACGGATTATGAATATATTCTCAACCATTCTGAGGCCAGAATGATTTTTGTTTCGGATGTTGTGCTCTTCGCAAAGGTGAAGAATATCTATTCAAATTTGAAGTTTCAACCTGTCATTTATTCTTTTGAAAAAGTAGACGGCATTTCCATTTGGAGTTCATTGATGACCGAGGACAATGAAATGCTTTCTGAACTTCATAGACGAAGAGATCAAGTGAAGTCGGAAGATATGGCCACCATCATTTACACTTCAGGAACAACAGGACTTCCAAAAGGCGTAATGCTGAGCCATCAAAATATCGTTTCTACTGTTTTGGTAAGTGAACCCAGATTGCCATTGTTGGAAAGCGGCGTTTCTGTGGGATTGAGTTTTTTGCCTGTTTGTCACATCTATGAGCGCATGTTGCACTATCTGTATTTTCACAAGTGCATCACCGTTTACATGACCAATATGGAGGCCATCAAAGACGATTTGAATGCTGTTCATCCGCATATATTTAGTGCAGTGCCGAGATTGCTTGAAAAGGTTTTTGATGGCGTTGTGCAAAAGGGTTTGGCCAATTCGGGAATCAAAAAGATTCTTTTTCAATGGGCATTAAACCTAACCCAAGAATGGGAGTATCAAGGCAAATCATCTTGGTACCATTTTAAGTTGAGCATCGCCAGAAAATTGGTTTTTAATAAAGTCAAAGCCGCATTGGGATTAACGGATATCAGAGCTATTGCTAGTGGAAGTGCGGCATTGCAACCTCGTTTGGCTCGCTTCTTCAACGCCGCAGGTATCGTGGTGTTGGAAGGATATGGTCTTACAGAAACTTCGCCCGTTGTTTCTGTGAATACTGTTCGTGGCGAGGACATGTTACGAATCGGCAGTGTAGGGAAATTGGTAGAAGGTGTTGAAGTTAAAATGCTCGAGGATGGTGAGATTTTAGTCAAAGGACCCAATGTTATGATGGGTTATTATAAGCAGCCCGAGCTCACAGCGGAAGTGATTAAAGACGGTTGGTTTTATACTGGTGATATCGGAATATTTCAAGATGGATTCTTGATCATCACCGATCGCAAAAAGGAGATGTTCAAGACCAGTGGCGGAAAGTATGTTGCTCCTCAGGTTTTGGAAAATGCACTGAAGGAATCATTGTTCATAGAGCAATGCATAGTCATTGGCGAAAATCAGAAATTTCCAGGCGCTTTGGTTGTGCCTGATCGTTTGGCATTGGCGGAGATAGCTCGTCAAAAGGGTATTGCCCAGGATCAAGGCGGTGAGTGGTTACATCATGAAACCATCAAAGAATTGATTTGGCAGGACATATTGAAAATCAATGTTCGTTTTGGTAAATGGGAGCAAGTGAAATCATTCCAGATTGTTCATGAGCCTTTCTCAATTCATCGTGGTGAAATCACCCCTACTTTGAAGTTGAAGAGAAAGAAAATCATGGAGAATTACAAGAACTTAATTGATAGAATGTTCAATCATTGATGTTGGGTTGGGGTATCATCAATTAATCATTTAAGACTAGCGTTTTGTCATTCGATCAATCCATTATTGTAAGTGTTCACGAGTGGCATACACCAACATGGGATGCAATCATGTGGTGGGTAAGTCAGCGAGATTCAAGTATTATTTTGTACTTGTTCATGTTGTTTTTGTTGATGAGGAAATTCCAAATTTCCATGTGGAAGGTTTTATTGATGGTGATATTGTTGGTTGCCTTTAATGACCAAATGGCGTCATCCATTTTCAAGCCTCTTTTCTGCAGGTTGCGCCCCAGTCATGATCCAGCGATTTCGTCTTTTCTTCATTTGTTGACCGATGAGAAAGGGCAACTATACCAGGGAGGGTTGTACGGATTTTATTCGAGCCATGCGGCAAACACCATGGCAGCCGCGGTATTTTTTATTTTGGTGGTGCGACCATTGCACAAGGTGTGGACAATGGTACTGGCCGTGTGGGTATTGGCTGTTGGTTTTTCTAGAGTTTATTTGGGTGTCCATTATCCCACAGATATTTTAATGGGTTGGTTCATGGGTGGTTTATCTTCATGGGCGCTTTGGCGATTGATTAAATTGCCCAAAATGATGAAGTGGCACAGATTGGATTTACATTGATCCCAATTCAATGGAAGGGTCCCAGAATATGGCGTCGAAATTATGTACTTGATCATTCTCTACCTTGGTTCCCTCGGCTTGTAATCTGTTGGCCATCTCTTCTGGATGTGAGAAATGCATTTTGCCCGTAAGCAATCCGTTTCGATTGACAACGCGATGCGCAGGTAAACGTTTGTCACAAAGATTCATTGCATAGCCTACCAATCTCGCGCCTTTGGGCTTCCCCAATGCGGCAGCGATGGCGCCGTAACTGGTTACCCGACCTTCAGGAATGAGCTTCACGAGCTCATAGATGTCTTTGTAAAAGTCATTCATAAGACTGCTCAAAAGTAGTGTTTTCCTTCGTAATTTGCCGACTGAAATGGAGAACGTAAAAACGCATTTGGTAACCGGTGGTTGTGGCTTTGTAGGGCGCAACATGGTGAAGAGATTATTGAATACAACAGATGATCAGGTAGTATTCATTGACAACTTGATGGTGGGTACACATCCGGATACTTGGATGACCTATGAGAGCGCGGTTAGGGGAGAGGATTTTGTGATTTACGATTCAAGAGCGTTGTTTATTCATGATGATGCATTGAAAGTGATGCGCAGATTAATGGACAATCCGCAACATTTTTCAGATGACTATCCTTTTGATGTGGATCGCATCGCGGATGTCTTTCATTTTGCAGCGATTGTAGGTGGAAGAGCCAAGATTGACGGTGACCCCATGATGGTGGCGCTGGATTTAGCCATTGATGCCGAAATGTTTTATTGGGCTGTGAATTACAAACCAGAGCGTTTGTTGTACCCCAGTTCTTCTGCAGCATACCCAGTAGATCTTCAAACGGTTGACGGAGCCATTGCGTTGAAAGAAAGTGATATTGATTTTAAGCGAATGGGAGAGCCAGATATGACCTACGGTTGGAGCAAATTGACAGGTGAGTTTTTAGCCAAGATTGCAGCTTCCCATTATGGTTTAAAGGTGACGTGCATTCGTCCTTTCAGTGGATATGGCGAAGACCAAGATTTGACTTACCCAGTTCCTGCAATAGCTGCACGCGCTGCGAAAAAGGAAGATCCATTTGAAGTTTGGGGTAGTGGTCATCAAGGACGCGACTTTGTGCACATTGATGATGTGATTGACTGTATCCTTTTGGCCATGGATCACATCCACGATGGAACGGCAATCAATATTGGTATGGGTAAACTTACTTCTTTCAGAGAAATCATTGAGGTGTTTTGCAAGTTTGCAGGATATGAGCCAACCATCAAGCCTTTGTTAGACAAACCGGTGGGTGTTCATTCACGCTATTGCGATATGTCTTTTGTCCAAGAAAAGTTGGGATGGAAAGCAAAAATTAGCATCGAAGAAGGAATGAAGCGTGTGTACGATGCTGCAGTAAAACAATTGCAAAAATGAAAAAAGAAGTAGTGGTGTGTTTTGGTCCGGGACCTTTGTTCAAAGGCGGGATCCAGAATTACAACACTTCTTTGGCTTTGGCTTTGGATAGAAGAGGAGATTGTGAGGTTCATATTGTTTCTTGGACCCAACAATACCCGGCCATTATTCCCAGAGAGTTTGTCGATAAATCCAGCAAAACAGATTTGCTAGAGGGTAGCCAGGTGCAAGTGCATTATGTCACCAATTACAACAACCCTTTCTCTTGGTTGGAAACCGTTCGAAAGATCAAGTCATTGGGCGCAAGCAAAGTCATTATCCAGTGGAGTATCGCACTTCAAGGATTGCCTTTGTATTTTATTGCAAAGCGATTGAAGAAATTGAATGTTGAAGTGATTTTTGATGTTCATTTTGTGCAACAAAAAGAACACTCTTCAATTGATAAATTCCTCACCAGGTGGGCGCTAGGACAAGCGACGACAATTGTCATGCATGCTTTGAAGACTTATGAAGAATTGCAGGTTGTATTTCCGAATAAAAAGTTTCATTTAACAGAGCGAGGCGAGAGAAAAGAAAATACCGTCATCAAATTGTTTCATCCCATTTACGATTTGTTTCAACCCAATGCTGAATTGGATATTGAGCAATTGAAATTGGACTGGGGACTGAAGAAACATGTGTTTCTATTCTTTGGTTTCATTCGTCGTTACAAAGGTCTTGATCAGGCCATTCAAGCTTTCGCAAAAGTGAGAGCGCAAAGAGATGATGTCAGTTTGGTAATTGCAGGAGAGTCATTTTGGAATACGTTGGATCAAAGCAAATGGAGTACGCGAATCAAGCAAACGCTTTTTGGTTGGGCCAAAAGAGTTCTACTCAATAAAAAAGACGATGAGCGTGAAGACCAACCATTGGAATGGATTGCGAAGTTGGGGATAGAAAAGGATTGCTACGTCGTAAACAAGTTTATTGGAAACGAAGAAGTGCCTCCATTTTTTCAGGTAAGTGATGCTGTTTTGTTGTTTTATCGAACTGCAACACCGAGTGGAATCGAATCATTGAGTTATAATTTTTCATTGCCATTATTGGCTACGCGTGTTGGTCATTTTCCTGAGACAATCCAAGATGGTTTCAATGGTTATCTTGCCAATGATGGCGAAATCGATGACATGGCCAGAGTGATGTTGGAATTTCTAGAGCGACCGATCAACCGTGAGAATGTCAGAGAAAAAACCAAGATGATGAGTTGGGATCGATATGCTGAAGCAATCATGCAGAAATGAGCAAAATGAGGATTGGATATACCGGCAATAACTACCCCGAAAAGCGCAATATTATTGATCGAGTTGGGAATGCCGAATATGTCAATCTAAGTAAATTCAACCTGTACGCTTATTTCAATCGAATTAATTTTTGGTGGCGAAAGTTTGTAGGGAAAGAGTTGTTTCATTCCGATTACTACCAATATCAATCGTTGATGAAGCCGCGGGTGAGCGGTATTCATTTTTTCAATAGTGTAAGTTATTCATCAACGCCTTTTGTCACAACGTTTGAGACGGTTCTACCTTATTTCGATATCTTGAAAAAGAACTTCAAGCATGTCGATGATTGGTCTGAACTTTCCAAGGATGCGAAAGTGAATGATGCGTTGAGAGCTTTGGCATCGCCTTCATGTAAAAAAATATTGGCTTTGTCTCACAGTACAAAACGAATACAAGAAAAAGTACTGGAAAATTTCCCAGCATTTGAAGAGGAAGTACTTTCCAAATTGATGGTATTACATCCACCTCAAGCTTGTATGGAATACAGTCCGCGCTCATTTGGTGGTGTTTATCAATTGGTTTTTGTGGGTCGTGCGTTTTATAGAAAAGGCGGTCAGGAATTGATACACGCGTTGAGTGAAATAGAAAAAGAATTTCCGATTCATGTGCATATAGTTTCAAGTTTGGATGTGGAGTCGGGGTGGCCGGGTATTACTGTCGAGCAATTGGAGGAAGATCGAAATTGGCTTAAAAATCAAACATGGATTTCGTTTCATAATTCCATGTCCAATGACAAGTTGCTTCGCTTGTTCGATGATTGTCATTTGGGATTTTTGCCTACATGGCAGGATACATATGGCTATAGTGTTTTGGAAATGCAGTCGCGTGGATGTCCTGTTGTCACTACCCAAGTGCGTTCTTTGCCAGAAATCAATCCTTTGGAAGTAGGGTGGCAGATTGAGCATCCTACCAATGATTGGGGAGAGTGGCTTGAGATTCCCATGGAGCGGGAGAGCCAAGTCAGTCATAAGTTGGCGGGAGATTTGTATGTCAAAATCAAAGAAATCTTGTCCAATCCCCAAGCGATGGAGGCCAAGGGACGGGCAGCGGTTGAGCGAATTAAGCTTCAACATTCCCCAGAAAAGCATGCCGCAATATTAAGTGACCTCTATCAGCGGATGTTTGAAGAAAAATAACGAACTTCCCCACATGGAAGAATTGTACAACAGCCGAAAGGATTACGACAAGCATTTGTTGTTGGAAGAGCACGCATTGAATCATCCGATTGATCAATTGAATTTGTGGTTGAAAGAAGCCATGGATGCGAAAATTGAAGATTACAATGCCATGACGGTGAGTACCATCGGAACGGGTGGCTATCCGCATTCACGTATCGTTTTGTTGCGCGAGGCAACACGTCACGGTTTGGTCTTTTATACCAATTACGAAAGTGATAAAGGGCAAGAGTTGGCGTTGAATGATAAAGTTGGGGTCAATTTTTTCTGGAATACTTTAGAAAGGCAGGTTCGGGTAACCGGAGTTGCCAAGAAAATGAGTGAGGAGGAGAGCGATGCCTATTTTGCAAGTCGTCCACGTGAGAGTCAGATAGGTGCTTGGGCATCGCCACAAAGCAAGATGCTGCATGATCGTTCAGAATTGGAAAAGAATTTTGAGGCAATGAATCAGCGGTTTTTGAATCAGGAGGTACCTCGTCCACCACATTGGGGAGGCTTCAGAATCGTTCCCCATTATTTTGAATTTTGGCAAGGAAGACCAAGCAGATTACATGATCGATTGGTGTATAAAGTAGATGCAGATTTTGAATGGTGCAAGATTCGTTTGGCACCATAAATGTTGGAAATGATTCAAACAAAAAATAATTAGCAAGCATGAAGAAACTATTGATGGCAGCCATGATGTTGGTTGCGGGAATGGCCCAAGCGCAAGAGTACAAAGTAGTCACCATTGTTGAGTCCATTTTACCTGGAGGAATGGGAAGGTCTCGCATGGTTGAGGCGACCACTGCCGTTGATCACAACAATTACACTACCGAAAGAACAGATGGAAAGGATACCAAGCAAGGAGATATTGATCGTTCGGATTTGAAGATTGGTGGATTCAAAGAAACCAAGATGTTGAACTTCTTTTCAATGGTTGGAATCAATTTCCAGAACATTGCTTCCAATGACGCGATGATCATGTCCAAGTTGAATGAGATGGATGCACAAGGCTATGAATTGGCTTTCGTAACGAGCGGCGTAGAGAGCGACGCCGGTAAAGATGATGGCCAGGGGATATTTATAACGCGGTTGTATTTTAAGAAGAAGAATTAAAAAAAAAAGGCGCCTAGCGCCTTTTTTTATTTCAGAATCGCCGGATTTAATTTCCGTTGGGGCGAATAAATATTCGCCCCTTATTATTTCGGATTTCAGATTAGGGCGGATAATTATTCGCCCGTACGGAGGAAAGAATCGCAGAATTATAAATTCCGTTGGGGCGAATAAATATTCGCCCCTTATTATTTCGGATTTCAGATTAGGGCGGATAAATATTCGCCTAATTCCCGGATCGCTGATCTAGATAGGGCGAATAATTATTCGCCCGTACGGAATTGGATATATGCGAATAATTTATGTGTTGTGTATGCTATTGGATTGAAGGAATTTTGAAATATGAAATTTCGAAAATTAAAATATCAAAAGGGAGTTAAAGGCAGAAGATCCAATCGATTAAAAGGATATGATTATGCGTCTAAAGGGCTTTATTTTATTACCATGTGCGCAGCTGATAAATTTCCCTTTTGGGGAGAAGTCAAGAATGGCGTAATGCATTTAAATGAAGCTGGCAAAATTGCAGATCGCTGTTGGAGAGAAGTTCCTCGTCATTTTCCACATGTGGGGATCATTAGTTATGTTGTTATGCCTGATCATGTGCATGGCTTAATTGAGATTAAGAAGGATGCATTTGCAAATGGAGTAAGGGGTAAGTGGAATTGTTTTGCTCAATTTTGTTCGCCCTCCCGAACCGTAGGTTCTGTTGTTCGGGGATACAAAATTGGAGTCGTCAAGGGAATGAAATCTCTTGGCATTTCAAAAACAGTATGGCAAAGAAATTATCACGATAGTATCGTTTTCAATATCAGCAATCGACATCGGATTATTGGATATATCCGGAATAATCCAAAAAAGTGGGTCAAGGCTTGAGGCTCAAATTATAATGTTGAACTATCCAATAAACTTAGGCGGAGAAAAGAAGTAATGAACCACGAGAATGCCGAATTCAACTTTTAAAATCTACGTTTCCACGAATCTCCTTTCTTGGACATCGCATTTTGCATCACCTGTTTTTGCTCTTGATTCACCTTGATGGCGAGGGCTGCGGCAATCAATGCTTCTTCTTCATTGCGTTGATTCAATATTTCGGGCTGGTAGAAATTCTTTACAAAATGGGTGTCAAAGTCGCCACTCACAAAGGCTTCGTGATTGATGGCCCATGAGCAGAAGGGTAGTGTCGTTTGTACGCCTGTTACCTGATAATCTGCAATGGCTCTGGTCATCTTGGCTATGGCTGCATTGCGATCTGCAGCATGCACAATCAACTTGGCAATCATGGGGTCATAATAAATCGGAATATCCATTCCTTCTTCAAATCCATCGTCAACACGAACTCCAGGGCCCATCGGACGCTCATAGGTGATCAGTTTTCCAATGTCGGGCAAGAAGTTGTTCAATGGATCTTCCGCATATACGCGTATCTCCAAAGCGTGTCCGTTGATTTTCAAATCGTCTTGGGTAAAACTCAATTGCTCACCGCGTGCAACCTTGATCTGCTCTTTCACCAAATCGATTCCCGTAATCATTTCTGTTACGGGATGCTCCACTTGCAAACGGGTATTCATTTCCAAGAAATAGTAGTTGCGATTTTCATCAACCAAAAACTCTACAGTTCCTGCTCCAACATAATTGCAACTCTTGGCAACATCCACCGCACTAGCTCCCATTGCGGCTCGCAGCTCTGGAGTCAAAACCGCGCTAGGCGCTTCTTCAACTACTTTCTGATGTCGACGTTGAATGGAACACTCGCGCTCAAACAAATGAACCACGTTGCCATGCTGATCAGCCAACACTTGAATCTCAACGTGTCTTGGACCAGCTACATATCTTTCAATAAAAACGGAACCGTCTCCAAAGGCACTGATGGCCTCAGAAATCGCGCGCTCCATTTGTTCTTCTAATTCTTCAATTTTCTCTACAATACGCATCCCTTTGCCGCCGCCACCTGCAGAGGCTTTGATCAAAATTGGAAGTCCTACTTCCAAAGCAACGCGCTTGGCTTCTGCAACATCTGAAACCGCATCTTCCGTTCCAGGAACCATCGGGATATTGTACTTCTTGGCTGCGTTTTTTGCTGCCAATTTGGATCCCATCACTTCAATACTTTCTGGATTGGGACCGATGAATTGTATTCCAGCTGCTTTTACCTTTCGCGCAAAATCTGCATTCTCAGACAAGAATCCGTAACCAGGATGAATGCCATCAACTCCAATTTTTAAGCTGAGTGCGATAATATCATCTCCTTTCAAATAGGATTGATTGGATGGAGCGGGTCCAATGCGATAAGCCTCATCGGCATATCGAACAAATGGTGCGTTGGCATCTGCATCGCTGTAAATGGCAACGGTTTTTATACCCATTTCTTTAGCCGAGCGCATGATGCGCAAAGCAATCTCTCCTCGGTTGGCAATCAATATTTTTTGCATACGGGCGCTAAGATAATAAGTAAAAAAGGTTGGTTTGCTTTAATTGCGAACCACTTTCATGACGCGTCTCTCTGTATATCCTTTCAGAACCAACAAATAAGTACCCTTTGTTTCGGGCAATTCAATGGAGGTTTGGGTTTGGGTAATGTACTTTTTGAAAAGCCATTGTCCCGAATTGCTGTATACATCAACCTCAGTGACCAGGCTGTTGGGGTTGTTTAAATACACCCAACCGTTTAAAGTGGGATTTGGATAAATGCTTGGACGTGCTTTGACTTCGTTTACACCCACATGGCTGAAATTGGTTTCTACCAAAGCCACTTCAAATGGGCTCGCAGGAAGGTTATTGAACATCGTGCGGAAAGTGTTGATCTCAGGTGAGTCATAGGCAAACATTTCATCCATGTATTGCGGAGGGGTGGTTTGATACAGCAAACGTGCTGTCACATGAAAGTCGCCATTCCAAGACCCAATGGGCAAATGGAAATGCACGATGTCAGTGCCACTTCCTTCTGCATTGTTTTCGAAATTGAAATCGGGATCACCATTGATGCCCACCACGCGGGTGGTGTCATACAATCCGCCTGGATTGCTGGAGAATCCAAGTGGAACCAAGCGGTTGTCTTTTAAGTAATCAGCGGCTCTTTCTAAAACTGTTGTTTTGTTTCCATTGACATCTGCCATCACCATTTCATAAATCTGAACTTGCTCTGGACTATTGATGATGTTGTAGTGGGGCTCATATGTTGTGTTTTCGCCGATAACGCGGTATTCTTGGTTGACACCGCCGCTCCTAAATACTTCGTTTCCACTGTTGTCCGTAACAACAAATTCAATGAAGGCTCTTCTTGAAGGATAACCACTGGGGAATTTATGGCCCGCTAAATTTTTAATGTGCAATTCGAAACGCGCAGTGTCTGAATCGATATTGCCTTGAATGATTTGCATTTGAGCAGTTTCATTCATGAGTTGTTGTTCCGTGCGCGCCAAAACGGTATTGAAGTGGGTGGCATTGGCGGTAAGATCCAATGCATCGATGTTGTTTCTTAATAGTTGCAACATGTAGTAATTGCCACCAACAAACCAATGCTGTCCGTATGGCTGTCTTCCAGGTAGGAAGGAATATCCAGACGCGATGACAATGGGTTCTTGCAATTTGGGCATGTGACAATCCTGACATTCTTTGTGCACTGCCGGATCATTGCTTGTTTTGTAGGATGAATTCAGCCATTCGTGATAAGTAGCTTGCTCCACAAAAGTTTGTCCCGTCCAGTTGCCTTCCAAGTCAGCGGTGTGCGTGGATAGGGTATGACAGGCTGCGCAAGCTTCTGATTTGGTGAACTTGTGGCTACCTACTGGGGTATATCCGACAAAGCTTTGCATGGCTTGATAGAAGATTGGGAAGTCCATCTCTTCACTCACATAAGGTCCCCAAATGGTATCGGTATGGTAGAACAATTCGCCACTGAAATGCTGTCCCAAATTATCCATGCGTTGTTGGTGACATGCGCTGCAATTGACACCGTCACGGGCCATTGAATCCGTTGGCAATTGTGTAATGTCATAATGGGGATTGCCATTGATGCTGTTGGTGTACTTGCCAATGGGCGCATGACAAGAGGTACACTTGTCTACCAGCTCTTGCGCGTGAGTAGGGTTAACCAACATTTCATGAGAAAGCTTGGCTCTCCAAAATGGATCCTTGGCGGAATTGGCCATCATGGTGCCTCGCCAATTTTCTGCGGGATTAACCAACTCGCCCTCCGCAGTAATATTGGCAAAGCCAACGGGATCAACACCGTGACATCCGGCACATCTTCCAGAACCTACAAAAACGCCATTGTCAAAAATCGGCAAATTGCCGTCGAGCATTTTTACCATTTCTGCTTCTGAATGGTATTTGCCTTTGTGGCGCTGAACTTGCCAGGCCAATGAAAATCCTGCAACACATATAATCATCAAAAGTGTCAATACTTTTTTGGGATGATTGCTCAAATACTTTTTCATCTTTTTCAATATTTCACCAAACTTCGATCTTGTCGATAGCCGTTAGACCCATTTTCTCGTTGATTTGTTGCAGCAAGAATTCTCGATTGGAGGTCAACTCTTGTTTGATTACTCCGCTGTCTATTTGCAAAGCCAAAGTTTTTCCGCGCATTTCCGCTTTGGTGGTATGCTTGGCTATAAAGGGGCCCACAATTTCATAGTAAGCATCAACAGCATCCAGCTGCTTCATCTTTTTGTCCCAACCTTTTTTGTTCAGCCATTCTTTGATGACTGCTCCAATGGGTTGATTGTTGTAATCCCTCATGACTCAAATATATGACAATGGGGTTCAACAGACATGGCTCTTAACATTTCTGGAATTCGGTGCAAGTCGGTATCTGTGATGAAAACCTGACCTTGCATATTCTCTTTCAACCATTGAAACAATCGGTTCAAACGAACACCATCCAATTTATCATGAATGTCATCGAGTAACAAAACCACATTGGAATGGGTGATGTTTTGGGTGAAAACCATTTGCGCCAGCTTCAAGGCTATCAAATAAGATTTTTGTTGACCTTGTGAACCCATTTTTTTGATGGGCATGTCATTCAACAGAAACTCCAAGTCATCTCTATGTAGCCCTGATGTTGTGCGCTCGGCTTGGCGATCACGTTCCATTCTATCTGTCCAGAGTTGTGTCGGATCTTGTTCAAATGTGTCCGAAGACCATTTCAAGTCCACTTGGTCATTGCTTTCCGTGATGAATTGCGATATCGATTGAAATAATGGCTGAAATTTTTCAAGGAAGAATTTTCTGGCCTTGCCAATTTCAATGGAAAGTGGCGCCATCATGTCGTTGTACAAGGAAAGAGACTCTTGATCTACAGCGCGTCCTTGTAAGTTCTTTAGAAATGCATTTCGCTGCAACAGAAGATGGTTGTATTGCATCAATTGTTGCATGTATGTGCTTTGTGTTTGACTAATTGCAGCATCCCACCAGCGGCGCCTTTCCTCAGATCCTTCTGTAATGAGGATACTGTCTTGGGGAGCAATGACCACAACGGGTTGCCATCCGATGTGTTGTGACAACCTTTCGATTGCTTTGCCGTTGATCTCAATATTCTTTTTTCCCGGTTTTCTGAGGGTCAATAAAATTTCGAAGGGAAGATCGTTTTCATCGCCCCAACCTTTGATACTGCATTCTTCTTGCCCTTGGGTGATGGTGTATTGATCAGTGTGATGAAAATAACTCTTGGTCATGCACAAATAGTAAAGTGCATCAAGCGCATTGGTCTTTCCACAGCCGTTTTGACCCAGCCAGCAATTGAAAGATTTTCCAATGGGAATTTCGATTTCCGTGTGTTTTTTGAATTGATACAAGCGGAGACCTTCCCACAGTTTTTGATGAGGTGCTGACATATTTTGCAAAGATTCGATAAAATGTCTTATTTTCGGCGCTCGAAATTTTGAATCATGTCAGAAAATTTACCAACTGCAAAATCCTTGACTGGATTTTATGCGACCAATAAGAAAAACATCACCATCGCTTTGAGCGTTGTAGGTGTAGCGGTAGTAGGTTATGTGGCCTACACATTCTTGTATGCTAATCCTCGTAAGGCATCTGCTGAGCAAGCCCTATGGCATGTGGAGCAGTGGGCTGAAATGGACAGCATGAAATGGGTACTAGATGGAGATGGTCAAAGCGAAGGAGCCCTTTCTATTATGGAATCTTACAGCGGAACTCCAGCAGCAGAGAAGGCAACTTACTATGCGGCATGCGCAAAAAGAAATACAGGTGATTTTCAAGGTGCTTTGGATTTGTTCAAGGAAGTTGATTTCAACGATAACACTGTAGGTGTACAAGCGATTGGAAACGTCGGTGATATGTATGTTGAATTGGGTCAATTGGACGAAGCCGCCAATTGGTTAGAGAAGGCAGCTAAGAAGGCGATGGCATCTGATGCCAAAGAGGCATTGGCTCCCGTTTATTTGATGAAGGCAGCACGTGTTCAATTGGAAAGAAAAGACAATGAGAAAGCGGTTGCTTTGTTGCAAGATGTTGTAGATAATTTCAAAAGAACGCAAGAGTATAGCGAGGCTGCTAAAATGTTGGCTTTCGTTCAAGCACAGTCTAAATAATGGCTACAAAAAACTTATCCCACATTGAGTGGAGTCAAATGCCCGAAGTAGGGCATTTGTCTTTTGGTATCGTTGTGTCCGAATGGAATCGCGAGATTACTGAGAATTTATTGAAAGGAGCGTTGGCTGTTCTGAAGAAGGCCGGCGTAAAGAAAAAGAATATTACCATCGAGTATGTTCCTGGTAGCTTTGAATTGGCACACGGTGCACAATTGGTAATCGAGACCATCAATCCCGATGCTGTGATTACTCTGGGTTCAATCATCAAAGGAGAGACTCCTCATTTTGATTTTGTATCCCAAGCCACTGCGCAAGGTATCATGCAAGTTGGATTGCAGTATGGACTTCCTGTTATCTTCGGTGTGTTGACCGATGACAACATCCAGCAGTCCAAAGATCGCAGCGGTGGCAAATTGGGAAACAAAGGTTCAGAAGCTGCAATGGTAGCCATCAAGATGGCGGATTTGCGTCAAAGAATGTTGGTTAGATAGGAATTAATCCAAAACTACATTTTGGTTTTGCAGCAATTCCTTTCCTTTTCTGGTTAGTGTATAACCTTGACTGGGTTTGTTCAAAATAAAACCTTCCAAATAAAGTTTAGAGATGCGCTCACCCAGGTGGGCGCTTTGATTTTGATGAGCAAGATCACGCTCAATCTTTACCCAAAAATTTGCTTCCAATTGAGACAACTTGATCAACTGATTGCGGTTGTTCTTTTTAAAGTTCTGAATGATGTCTAAAATAACAAAATCGTAGCGATCGATCATGGCTTTTATTGCTTGGTTTTGGTATGTACGAAACTAAGCAGGTAGGCACTCGATATTTTTAAAATCTCAAATAATTCCTCACAAGTTATTCACGATTGTTTAAATTCGAAAAAAAATAAAGAATGAAAAATATAGCTACCGCATGCATGTTGTTTTTGGGACAACTTTCATTTGCTCAAATACAAATTGTTTCCGCTGATTTGCCACAATCAGGTGATGTGCTTTATCAAGAGAATGCCACTTGGACAGGTAATTGGGATTTAGAAGAAGCCGGAGCCAATTTGACATGGAATGTCGGTAGTACCAATGTAACATTGTTGGGTTCGACCACAACAACGGATTGTATGCCCATGGCAGGCGCCCCCGTTGCTTATCAATTTTTCTTTGGGTCACCTTTTGATCAAGAACATTTCAGTGCTTATCACACCGTAACAGCGCTACCTGCATTGCCATTGGATCAATTGCCTTTGCCTATTCCGATTACCTTGGAAGATGCATATGCGTTTTATCAAAATCGTTCTGATCGATATGCTTTAACCGGATTTGGTTTAACCATTAGTGGTTTACCAACTGGAGCTGCTGGTGATCCGGTTGATGTTATTTATCCTTTGCCATTGACTTATGGTTTGGATCAAACAGGAGATTCATACTTCAATTATCAAATCCCAACTTTGGGTTCATATACCACCACTCAAACACGCAGAACCCAAGTGTTGGCTTATGGCACGATGAATTATTTCGGAACCAACTATCCGGTGATCAAAGTAAAATCAACCATCAACGCGGATGATATTTTGGTGGTAGATCAATTTGGTTTGAACTTGCCATTTGCTCGTCCAGAGGCCATCGAGTACAAGTGGCTAACGCCTGGTATCAATGTTCCGTTGTTGCAAATCAATACTACTGCAGGAGCTGTATCTAGCACTTTGGTTTATGATGCAACTTCAGCAAGTGTGAATGAATCTACTCAAAATATCAAATTGCAAATTTTCCCCAATCCAACGTCAGAGAAATTGTTTGCCAATATTCCCAATGGTCAAACATACCAAGTGACGGATTGCATGGGTAGAAGAATGGCATCAGGTATTTACAGTTCAACAGAAGGTATTTCTGTCGCGAATTTGGCAGTTGGAAACTATTTCTTTCAGTCAGAAGGAATAACTGTACAGTGGATTAAAAATTAATATTCAAAAAAAGATATCAATGAAAGCGTATGTTTTTCCAGGTCAAGGGGCCCAGTTCACAGGAATGGCCAAAGACCTTTACGAGCAAAGTGAATTAGGCAAACAATTGTTGGAACAGGCCAATGAAATTTTGGGATTTCGCATCACCGATGTCATGTTCAATGGAACAGATGAAGAGTTGAAGCAAACCAATGTTACACAGCCCGCCATTTTTTTACACAGTGTTGTATTGGCTAAATGTCTAGGGGAAAATTTTAAACCATCCATGGTTGCAGGACACAGCTTGGGAGAGTTCTCAGCATTGGTTGCTGCAGGTGCAATGAGCTTCGAAGACGGACTTCGTTTGGTATCGGCTCGTGCACAAGCGATGCAACGCGCATGCGAAATCAACCCATCTACAATGGCTGCCATTCTCGGATTGGAAGATGCCAAGGTGGAAGAGATTTGTGCTTCCATTGATGGAGTGGTAGTTGCAGCCAATTACAACTGTCCTGGACAGCTGGTAATTTCCGGTAGCAATGAAGCCATCGATGCTGCTTGTGCTAAATTGACTGAGGCAGGAGCAAAGCGTGCTTTGAAATTGGCCGTTGGTGGTGCGTTTCATAGCCCATTGATGATGCCCGCTCAAGAAGAATTGATGACAGCCATTGCGCAAACAACCATCAATGCCCCAATCTGTCCAGTTTATCAGAATGTAAATGCGAAGCCGCAAATGAATCCTGAGGAAATCAAAAAGAATTTGATTGAACAATTGACAGCTCCTGTGCGTTGGACGCAAATCATGGAGAACATGATTGCAGATGGATGTTCTGAGGTTGTAGAAGTAGGACCTGGTAAAGTTTTACAAGGTTTATTTAAAAAGGTTAGTCGCGATTTGCCAACAGTTTCTGCGGGAATTGAAGGATGATCAAGAGAAGCATAGCGGTAGTTATTATTCTAGCAGTGGTCTCCCTTGGGTTGATCACTGCTGGACAAGTCTATTGGGTTACACAGGCCTATCAACTGCAAGAAGACGTTTTTGTTACAAAGGTCAACTCGGTACTGATCAATGTTGTCAATAAAGTACATTTGATCGAGAATGATCAAAGTGTAGTGGAGCCTCCCAAATCCATGGGAAAGGGTTCTTACATCATCGCCATCAATCACACACCTTCGCCTTACTTGTTGCAAACTTTATTGGAGGATGAGCTCCAGATGCAAGGTGTTTTGGAAGAAGTAGAATATGGTGTTTTTGATTGTTTCTCTAACCAATACGAGGTGCAAGGTTGGATAGATCTCAGGGTGCAAGACGACAAAACAACGCCTACAGGAGGACTTAAATTGTTTCCTTCAGAAGGACACTATCTTTCCTTGTATTTTCCGCAAAAGAATATTTTTCTCTTCAAGCGGATCGACTTTTGGATGTACAGCTCTGTGGTCATTTTTGTCATCTTTGTTTTCTTTGCCTATACCATCGGCGTTCTTTTTCGAGAGAAAAGATTGTCTACCGTTCGGAATGATTTCGTCAACAACATGACCCACGAATTGAAGACGCCATTGGCGACGATTCAGTTGAGCACAGAAGCATTGAAGGCGAATAAGATTTTTGAGAATCGAGATCGACACGACACCTATGTATCGATCATTGAAAGTGAGTCCAAAAGGCTTAAGGCACAATTGGAAAAAGTATTGCAGTTGTCTTCTTTGACCAACCGCAAAAAGAATTTGGTATGGCAGACGGTTGATATGCATGAGCTTTTGCGAACGGCATCCAAGGCACAGCAAATTCGTTTGGAAGAACTGGAAGGTGATTTGGAAATACATTTGGATGCCGCAAATCCATTCGTGTCAGGTGATCCTGTGCATTTGTCCAACATCGTGTACAATTTGTTGGACAATGCCATCAAGTACACTGAGCAAACACCTCACATCAAAGTACGAACGAGGAATTTTAAAAACGCTATTCTAATCGATATTGAAGACAATGGTATTGGTATCAATCGCAGACAGCAACGTTTGATTTTTGACAAGTTCTATCGTGTGTCTACAGGCGATATACATAACGTGAAGGGCTTTGGACTAGGTTTGTATTATGTGCAAACCATGCTTCAGGCACAGAAAGGAAAAATTAACGTGAAAAGCGAAAAGGGAAGAGGTTCTGTTTTTACCTTGCAATTGCCCAATAAAAAGATTTAATCCCTAATATTTCAACGATGAGTTCCACCCAAATTGCTCAAATTCTTCTGGTAGAAGATGACCGAAACTTAGGTTTTGTTATTCAAGACACATTGAAACAAGAAGGCTTTCAAGTTCACTTGGCCAGCGATGGAAAAGAGGGATTGAGCTATTTCAATAAAGGTGGATATGATTTGTGTCTTTTGGATGTCATGCTTCCCAAGAAAGACGGATTCAGTCTAGCTGAAGATATTAGAAAGGTGGATACTGAAGTGCCCATCGTTTTCCTTACAGCAAAGGGAATGGCTCAAGACAAGGTCAAGGGATTTCAAGTGGGTGGAGATGATTATATCACGAAACCATTTTCTAGTGAAGAATTGATTCTACGCATCAGAGCCATATTAAAGCGAAATGCGAAGTTCAAACAAGATCAAAAATCGGAAGTGATTTTGGGGAATTATCAAATTGACTTTAAAAACTACAATTTGATTGGTCCAACGAGCCAGCGCAAGCTTACCAAAAAAGAATCGGATTTGCTGAAACTCTTGGTAGAACATCAAGGACAAGTTCTGGAACGTGAGCTACTAGCGAATATGGTTTGGGGAGACGATACTTATTTTGTTGGAAGAAGTATGGATGTTTTTATTACAAGATTGCGAAAATATTTATCACAGGATCCGGGAATTTCAATTGTCAATATTCACGGAGTAGGATTTAAATTGGTTGTTGAATGATTCGGGTAGTTTGGTTGTTGGCGATAGCCTTGATATGCACAAGTAAATGCATCGCACAGTTTCAAGTTAGAGACAGTGTTTTGTACAATCCACATGTCAGTATTACCTATGGCTATCATCTGCCGACTGGAGATATGGCGGAGCGATTTGGGTTGACGGGTAGTGCAGGTTTGGCATTTCATATCAAAGACAAAAAGTACAGATACTGGGGAGGTCAAGCCCAATACATGTTTGGTAACAGGGTTAGTGAGCCAGGACTTTTGCAAAATCTATATACACCCAAGGGGGAAATTTTAGATAATCAGGGTCAACCCGCGATTGTCTTTATTCAAGAGCGAGGTTGGAACTTTTTTGCAGACTTCGGGCACTTGTATCCCATCATAGGCCCCAACAAAAACTGTGGACTTCTTGTATATGGTGGTGCAGGGTATTTTATGCACAAAATTCGAATTGAACACCAGAGTCATGAGATCAACGGTTTGTCTGGCGATTTTTTGAAAGGCTATGATCGTTTAACTGGAGGACCAGCTGTTCGTGGATTTGTAGGTTACAGTCACATGAGCAACAGTGGTCGCATCAATTTTTTAATAGGTCTTGAGGCCATTCAGGCTTCAACCAAAAGCATACGAGGATACAATTACGATACCCAAGAAAAAGATACGCAAAGACGCAGTGATGGTTTGGTGGGATTGAAAGTAGGTTGGATATTGAATTTGTATCAACGCGCACCGGATCAGTTTTATATCAATTGAGCATGTTGGCATTGGGAATACTTGATATCGGTATGCGCCTGTACCATGGTTTGTTGACCGCGGTAGGTGTGTTCCATCCCAAAGCGAAGTCCATTACCAAGGGCCAAAGAAATGCCATTACTCAAGTTTTACAGTGGAGACAGAGGCACCCAAACGAAAAGGTGTTGTGGATGCATGTGGCTTCGCTTGGTGAATTTGAGCAAGGTAGACCCGTGTTGGAGTTGTTTAAAGAACAACATCCGGAAGCCAAGATTGTATTGACGTTTTATTCGCCCAGTGGATATGAAGTTCGAAAGAATTATGCAGGAGCCGATTTGATTACCTATTTGCCTTTGGATACAAAGTCGTATATGGACAGTTGGTGTGAGGTGCTTCGTCCCAGTATGTTGGCTTTGGTGAAGTATGAAGTTTGGCCCAATATGTTGCAAGCATTAGGCAAGCGAGAGATTCCGGTTGTTATGCTGTCGGCTGTTTTTTATGAGCAGCAACGATTCTTTGGATGGCAAAAGAATTTTTGGATTTCGATTTTGAAGAATGTCAGCTTTTTTCATGTGCAGGATGATCGATCCAAGGAATTGCTTGAGTCGATATCCTTGCGAAATATTGAAGTGAGTGGTGACACCCGATATGATCGTGTGTTTGAAATTGCGCAGAAGGCGCAATTGTCAGCGCGATACAAGGAATGGAAAGGAGAGAGTCTAGTGGTTGTTTTGGGTTCGACATACAAGGAAGAAGAAGAGGCGATCAAAGATTTGATTCAAGAATATCCGGAGGTCAAGTGGGTTATCGCGCCCCATCACATTGAGGAAGAGAATATTCAGCGAATTGAAACAGCTTTTCAAGGTCTTACCCAGCGCGCAACGCAAGTTGAGATCACGCAGCACTTGCCCATTTTGATTTTGAATACCATGGGTGAGTTGGGTGGATTGTACAAGATGGGAGAGATTGCGGTGATTGGCGGAGGTTGGGGCAAAGGGATTCACAATGTTTTGGAACCGGCTTCGCATGGTTGTGCGGTGGTTTGGGGGCCAAGAGCAGAGAAGTTTATTGAGGCCCAGTTGATGTTGGCCCACCATGCCGGTATTGAGGTGTTAACGAAAGAAGATTTGGCGAATCAGCTGAGAGGCTTGATCAATGATTCTGAAAGGCGCGATGCGATTGGAAATAATGCCAGAGAATTGGTTCAATTACAATCAGGAGCCAGTGCCAAAGTATTGAAAACCATAGGAGAATTTTGGAGATAAAAAAAAAGATGAAAAAACACTTGCGCAAATAGAAATTGAGTGTATTTTTGCATCCCAAACGTTCTTATAAAAAGCGGGAATAGCTCAGTTGGTAGAGCATAACCTTGCCAAGGTTAGGGTCGCGAGTTCGAGTCTCGTTTCCCGCTCAAAATGAATCCCGAGGAATCGGGATTTTTTGTTGCTACCGCAACGGATGCCCTGGTGGTGGAATCGGTAGACACGCAGGACTTAAAATCCTGTGGCCATTGCGGCCGTGCGGGTTCAAGTCCCGCCCGGGGTACAAAG
>JACCDW011421871.1_pt1 | contig 25911 bp, 23 predicted proteins | sample 7449781 | NCBI WGS metagenome assembly JACCDW01 (sample SAMN15323449, study PRJNA562643) | freshwater metagenome | isolation source: river surface water | place: USA:Blue River Watershed | collected 2017-08-18
AAAATATTCAAACTTTGCCAAGTTGCAATAGTATGTGTTCGACCAATATCTTTTCTGTCTCCGTAATAGACCCCGACATCAAGACCGCAGTTAATAAAATCTTCTTCTGTTTGTTCGACCAATGATTTGTTAGGTACAATTGTGATAGTTCTTCCATATTTTTCACAGATTTTTGCCAAAGTTGCGGTGGTAATTGTTTTGCCAAATCCTGTGGCAATTTCCTGTATACACTGAGGGTTTTTTAAAAATTTATTAATAACTTCAACTTGATCATCTCTGAGGCGAATCGGTTGTCCTTCAAAACGATGACCTTTTGGCCAGCATTTTTCACCCCAAAAATCCTCAGAAATTTCTTGAAAATCAAGAGTTACACTATCTCGAAGATCTTCGAGTTCAATGTAGTAATTTTTTTCTTCGAGATATTCCAATACCTGAGGTAACATTGAAAGATATGTTGTACCCCCGAGCCCAAAAAAGCTCACTGTACCATCCCAACGACCCAATTTATATGATGGACGATACCTTGCAGTAGGGTCTTCATACTTAAATTTTCGTACTAGGGCTTTTCTGGTATCTAGATCCAATCCGGAGATTTTTACGTTAACCTCGTCGTGAATAATTATCTTACAAGTCGCCAAAATTAAATTCCCTTTGTTTGTTTTCTTCGCAATAATATATCAAATTTTCTTTATTTTTGAAAAATTCTCTAATTGTGTAATGAACATTTGACCGCCCTAGACTGATTATACTGTTAAATTTGATTTTACTCTTGATAATAGGTTTAGGTAGTTTGATACTGATAAAAACAAATTTTGTTTTTTCGGTAATAGGATTATTCAAACCACAATTTTTCACAAAATCATTGAATTCTTTGTTGTCATTATTAGATAACCTAAACATTACACTCATTTCATCATTATAGTACCCCTTACTGGTCAGAAAATTGTAAACCATTCTGGTTTTTTCTAATTCACTGCCACCGGGTATGACAAAAAGAACTGGTTGTGTGTATTTGATAATGTCGGTGAGACAGTCTATTGTGTTTTCTTCACTGTTGATGTCTAAATGTTGAGTAGAATCAGAGGATATAAATTGTTTTACCACAGAATGCAAATTACTTTGATCAAGGCACTGACTAACGTTTTCGTCCCAGGTAAAAATTCCTGCCTTTCTTGCCTCAAAAACGGCAGAAAGTACCTCTTTTGACTTCAATTCTGGCACATATTGGCTAATATTTTGGTATTTTGGAACATTATCTAAAACAGTTAGCATAGGTACATGTTTTTCGACGGAACCTACAATTGTTTTAACCTGTTCTAAATAATCTAAAAATTGATCATCCATCTCGAAGTTATCTTTGGCTATCAAAGTAGACAAAAATTGTATATTTCTCTCATCGAGACTAAACATCCAGGCTTTTTCTTCACTGCTCCATTGAGCATATCCTAAATTTTCTTTATTTTTTCGAATGAAATCAATTTTTTCCTGATCGTAAGGAAATTCTACTTTAATAGCTTGACCCCATGCTAGATTATCCACAATGGTGATTTTTTTAGAGGATGAAGATTTCCTCACTGAGAATTTAAAAACTGGATTTTCTAGAAATGGGGTTACATCAACTCCAAGGACACTGCTTAAATTTTTAGAATATCTTTTCAGTATTTTAATTGCCAATAAACTTTGCTTTTCCGTGAATCCAATATAGGAAAAATTCTGAGAAACAAAGCTTATTACTATATTGGTATCGTATTTGTTTATTTTGCAGTTTAATTGCAATTTATAGATCAGATCTTCTATGTACATAATTGATTAAAGTGTGATATCTTCGAGACCAGAAACACGTAACTTAATAATATTATTAATTTGAAACCCTTTAATGTCAAGCCCTTTGATGATGCCCAACCATTGATTTCTTAACATAGCAAATTCATTGACAATTTTTTCCATATCCACAACATCGGCTTCACCTTCGGCATATTTTTCGCAATCTCGACTACTAAGAGCTCGGGGATAGTTTTCCAAATATTTTTTAAATGCCTTACTACGTATTTTTCGAAGTTCGATGTTTAGATATTCTAAAATTGCCTCAATTTCTTGCAATTGATTAAACCGATGTTCAACAATACCCGGTAACGAAGCAGAGGCCTTTTCTATGTTACCATAGATCTTGACCTCTTTTTTTGCTTCGTCGAGTTCTTGATAAAAATGATCTAAACAGTTGGGCAAATTTGCTAGGTCTTTTGAGACTTTAGCATACCAACTCATTTATTCCTCTTCGTCGTAGTCCCAGTCGCTGTCGTCGTCGGAATCCCAATCATCGTCGTCATCTTCATTGTTTCGGTCTTCACCGAGCACAAATTCGATAGCAGTATCTAGATGTGGGTCATATCCTAAAACTCCTTCTAGCTCAGATGTGTCAACGTCTTTACCAACAAGATAATCTACATATTGAGCTGCCGCGGTATCACGGTTTTTTTCTGGAATATAGTCCTTAAAGGTATCCCAAAGTTCGATAATTAGTTGTTCATCCATTATTCTTCCTCTGAAATTTCAGTTGTTTCGGGAGAAACTTGAACATATGATTCGTCCCATTCCAACATAATTTTCATTAATTTATCTTCGGTCCAGTTTTTTCGAAACTCGGCAATAATTTCTCCGGTTTCTTTGCTAGTATAAGCTAATTTGTTGCCTACCTTAGATAATACACCCATTTTCTCGAACATGTCAACTAGTCCGGAAGTAGGAGCCATACCGGTTGAATAAGGAATCTTTACTTGCACACTTTCAAAAGGTTTTGCATAGCGTGTTTTCATAATCTTACAGGCCGATCGAATACCTAATACATCACTGACCTTGTTACCATCCTCATCCTCTTTGAGTTTGAGTTTTTTCATGGCAACAACAATACTACTTGCATAGATAAATCCTTGTCCGCCTGAAATTTTATCATCAGGATCGAACATATCTTGGCTAGCATATGTATGATTAGTAGCAACCAATCCAACATTATACGAACCGAACATATTTACACAATTACGTACAAGTGCAGTCAATGCTTTAGGTTTACGACCCATGTCGCCTTTAAGGTCGCCTGCTTCAAACTGATTTAGATCAGTTGGAGTGAGCAACATACCTAGCGAATCAATAACAAACAGTACTTTTGGACGCTCTTCTGAGGGCAGCGTCTTGTACTCTTTCATAAATTCGCTAATGGTTTTGGCCACATCGTCGATCATTGCCATATTGAGTTTAAGCAACTTATCGTCACTGGTATCGACACCGAGTGCTTCCAACCAAGCTTGATCAAGAGCATTTTCACTATCTACTAGAATAACATAGATGCCTTGTTCTTGTGCATGACGGATAATATTACCTGAACAAATATAACTTTTACCTGCACCGCTTTCACCGGCAAACACTGTTACCTTACCAAGGGGAACCCCTTTGAAGAAGTCCCCTGAGATAAGATAATTCAGTGCGTAGTTACCAGTGGAGATCCAATCAGTAGGATCATTAAAGCCAATGCCTAACCCATCGATAGATTTAGTAATTGACTTTCTAAATTTGCTGATATCAAACGCCTTAGACATATCAATCACCTATTATTGTTTTTGGCGATTGCGAATCATAGCAATAATGTCAGCAGCACGATTACTAGCACCGTCGCCGGAGTTAGAACTTTCGTTAACCGAGGTTTTGGACACTGTCTCACGAACTGGTTCTTCAACAGCAACTTCTTCCTCGTCTACTGACGATTTTGCCTTGGATTGTCCTGATGCAGAACTGGTATATCCGTTAGGTTTAAAATATTGTCCCCAACGATCCATATCAAATGCTTCGCCATCAACACTGGCTTCAAACATTTCTTTCATGACCTTGAGTTCAACTTCACCGGGTTTTTTAGGTAGGAAGCTTTTTAGATCAAATAGACCATATTGTTTGATTGCGGCATTTTCTTGCTCACTCAGTGCTCGTTCGCGACGAGCCCAAGTTGATGTGCTGTAATCAGCATATCCGCCTTTACTGGTTTTTGCGATCTTGAAGTCTAGTCCACGAACATAATCGGTAGGTAGTTCTTCAATCTCAGCATCCATTAGAGCGTTTTTAACGATGTTAAAGATCTGACTTCCAATGATAAAGCGACGAATCGGATTATCCGGAGTTTTATCTTCTTGTAGTTTAGTATCGACTACAAAACCTTGGAAAAGATAACTTTTCTTTTTCCAATATTTACGGCCCATTTCTTCAAGACTTTTATCCTTGAACCAAGGGCGTACCTCAGTAAGAATTGGACAAGTTTCGTTCCACATTTCCATACAAGGAACTTGCACAGTTACCGGTTTAGAATTAGTTTCACCTTTTACACCAGCAAACGGGAGTTTGATCATTGCCCGCTCGATCCAGAAAAAAGTGTTATTCGGGTCAGCATCTGGAAGGAAACGAAGAGTTGTAGTACTACCTTCTTGGATATTCCAGTGTGGGAAAATTTGGTTGTCACCACCGGATCCACCGCCGGTTTGTTGAGATGATTGTTGTAGTTTTGCGCGAATTTCAGCCAAGGTTGCCATAATGTTTTCTCCTTAATGTTTTGCCTTAGTATGCCTCTTCTTAATAGCCCACTGACTAAAAAGAAAAACTGTGCATAGTATTATTATGCACAGCTTTATTTAGTAAAACAACCTAAATGGTTGTTATATATTGAGCTTATTTGTTCAAACCAGAAAGTTGTTTGATTCTATCTAGATCAGTTGTTAGATTTGAACCGTTGATGTTGTTTGTTTCTGTAAAAGATCCGCTAACTGTCTGACCACCCATTGGTAGTGCAATGGTATAAGTTCCTATCGTTGTTTTGTCCTGATCCTTTAATTGATCTTTTACCGCTTGTGCTGCGCCTAGTTTATATTTTGCAGCAGCAGTTGACAATGTCATACGATCTAGATTTTTGCCAGTTTTAGTATCGCTGATTACTACTACTGGATCTGCAACATCCATGGTAGGGTCCACACCTTCGTTTGTACCCTTCGTAACTTTGGCAGTTCCAACCATTTGATCTTTTGGTTCAATAGGTGGAGTTTTACGCTCTTCCTCTTTAGACTTTGTCCAGGCCTTATGTGCTGTTGTGCCTTTACGAGGAGGTTTTCCGTAACTAAATGGACCACCTTCCGCCACACCGTTCTCATCAACTTTAACAAGTTTATCTGTTGTGAACTTATGGATCATTCCCGTATCTATTGATTTTATCTTTGCTAAAGTTCTATCTAAATTAACTGCAATAACTTTCCATGTTTCACTGGAACCATCAAAAGTAACTGAATCGCCGACATTAATTTTTCCAGGAACAGGATCAAACAAGGAGCCTTCCGCCACACCTTTCTGGCCCAGTTCACCTTGACGCATAGTAAAGTCAGTATAATCATCTTCAGGTTCTTGATCTAACTCTCCCGACAAACTGGCATCGGTTAGTGATGCCATAAATGCATATCGGAAATTTCTGTCGCTGGGATCATATCCTAAATGTTTTGCTATTCTATCGCCCATGTGCCCTATTGTTTCACTATCATGTCCTTTATCGTATAGACGAATTAGAACTCTACTGATTTCATCTTGAGCACGTTCATAATCAAACCGATCGGTAATTTTTTTGGCTTCTGCCATATTTTTATCGGCATTTTTCTTTTCAGCAGCAGCCAATCTCTTATGCTTTTCATATTGTTTTGCATAATGGTCGGCCATTAAACTATTACCCAAACGAGTTGCTTGTTTAGCGGCTTCCCATGCTGATCTGGCTAGTTCTGCGTGAGATGGTTCGGGTTTTCCTTCCGCTACACCTTGCTGTGGTAATACCTTATAGTGATTAAGATCGAGAACAATAATGTCTTTGCCGCGATTCTGAATCATGTGTTTACTGTATATTTTAAGTTTGACTTTACCAGGAGCAACAGCTAATACTGTTCCCGGCAATGGCATCATTTTTGATTTAGGATGATTACTACGCCACAAAACTTCATCACCAACTTTGGGTGTATAATCTACGCTATCCATACCTTCATCAACTGTCTTAGTATAACCTAACCTTGCAAGTGGTTTGGGCTCAACATCAATTACATCATCTTTATTATATTTTGGTGTCTTGGACGGTTTGGTGCGTCCTACTTGCACGTATGCAGGGGTACTATATTGTCGATAGATCGGTTTCTCTGTATTACGATCAAATTGGTCAGCTGGTTGATCCTCATCATCGGGATCAACTCTGTGTTTTTCGATCTTGCGATCGTATGTCCTTTCTGCACGATCCTTATCTGATTCATCAGATGCATGTCGACGCACTCTGCTGGCTTCTTCGTATTCTTTATCTAGTTTAATAAGTTCATGAGTATTATTGGTCCTAATAGCTTCCATATTATTACTATGTTCAGTATTAATTAACTTTAATTCCTGGCTATATTGTAGACGAATTTTTTCCATTTCTTGTTCACGTTCGGCTTTTTTTGTATAACGCTGATTCGCAAGTTCTTCATCCTCCAGTCGTTCTTGGCGAAGTTGTTGGCGTTTGATTTCTGCCAATTCATTTGCTTTTTGTTGTAATTCTTTACGACCTTGAGAACCAAGGTTTAATTCGTATTCTTGATCCTGCTGCTTAATTTTTCGTTGATGAGCGTATTTTTCAGGATTGATCATACTTAGAAATTCACCGCTGAGTTTATCTCTAATCTCATCGCGAAAATCTTCCGCCACACTTTTTTGACTGCGAAGATCTTTCAATTGTTGTTTTAATCTGTTTAATTCACCTGTATTACTATCAGTACCTGATAACTTACGATCGTATTGTATTTGACGAATACGAGTCATAATTTGTTTTTCGGTTGTATAATTACCTGTGTCCTTGCCTTCCTCCACTCCTTGTTTTTCGTTTGTACCCTCTGCTGGCATAATATTAACATTAAAATCTTTTCCACCGTGGCCGCGATCTCCGATACCTTCTACTTTTTGTTTGATAACATTTGCTAATTCTTTTAATCTTGCAAGACCGTCGGGGGCTATGCCATTGGATGTACCATGACGATCCTGCCATTCCTGAGTTAGTTTTTGCATAAATTTTTCAGCAATCATTCTTGCTTGTTCGCCTGCTTGTTCACCATAAGTTTCTTTGATTTGCTTTTCTACTTCGATTAATATACCTTCTTCGCCTCTAAATGGGCCAACATTTTCATTATCTGCATTATAGTATTGTTTGACTATTTTTGCTACTTCTTTTATCATTGATTTACGATCAATGCCTTCCATTGCACCCGGATGCATTTGCATTTCATCATTTTCGGCAGCCGGTTGAGTAGTGGCTGCTTCAGGTTCAGTTTCCGGTTGTTCCGGAGGGTTGGTATCACTTATTCCCAATGCCACTAATAGTTCTGGATAATTTTCATTTGCCCATAATTTAAAAACTGCCATAGGATCTGTTGTAGAATCTAAATCTTTAGCTTGTTGAAATTTTTCTTCAAGGTCACTGTCATCTATTCCAAATTCATTAAAAAAATTGTAAGCGGTATCTAAATCTAACGGAACACTTAAATTTTCTAGTTCATATTTTAATTCTTTAATTTCATCATCAGTAAGTTTACCTTGTTCTGTGGCTTCGGCCCAGGCTTCAAATTGATCAAAATCATTTACATTTTCTGTAAATTCTTCATTAGGATCTATGTCAACAGGTTCTTCTCCGATATATTCTTCAAGATCAATTGCATTTGTTTCTTGCATAATTTTGTGTATTAAAGGAAAAAATTGTGCAAGTTCTTCTTTGAAATTTGTTTGGGTAAATTTAGTTTTATAATCTTCTAAGGTTACTGGATCTAGTTCGATCGAATTCTCATCAAAAATTTCTTGTTCATTAAATTCTGCGATCCAACTTTCGTAATGATGTCGTTTGCCTAAAGCTTCAATTTTACTTCTTAGTTCCATTAATCTACTATGTGTGCGATCAACTATTCCCATTGCATCATCATGCAATGTGCTGCGTTGAACATGTCTTTGAAATTCCTGTAATTGAGCAATTTCTTCGCTCATACGCATTATGGCTTTACCAGCAGGATCGTGCGGAACACCACCATGGTCCACATGTTGTGCCATGGCAAAAGCACCGGCTGGATGTATGAATGGATATTTAAATCTCTCGCCTTCTCGATTTTGAATGAAAATTGCTTTGATATTTTTCTTTTGACTACGAGCACCCGGATACATTTCTTCCATGGATTTATGATGTCTGACGATAACTTCAGTGCCACCTTTGACTGCTCGGCTAGTTTTTTTGGTACTACGATGATTCCAACGCGACTCATTCATTTGTGCCATTTCTTGTTCCTTTGTTCCTTTTTTAGCCAGATATTGAAAATCGTTTTTATCTAGATTAGTCTTGGTAATATCTCTAGTATCAAATCTTAGAAGTCTGCGTTTAGCAAACATACGCATCTCTTTTAAAAATGCATACCATAATTTTTTAGCTGCATCGTCTTTATTTTCAGTAATACCCTGACTATAATAAATCTTTAAACTACCTATATCGTTCAAACTTATGCTCACACGACCGAGATCATTGCCTTCGACAACAAAATCAAAATCAAAAAATCTTGCTTCAACAGGATCTATGGTCACTGCTCCAGTTTCGTCGCCCATTTCTAAATTTTGAAAGCGACTACGAATTTTGTCAAAGACATCTTGGCTGATAATTTGTATAGGTTTCATAGTGTATATTTATTAGTAATTGCTAATATAAACAGGCATGGGCATGATCCATTCATCTTCCTGTTCTTCTCTCATTTTGTCATAGACCGCCGGGTCCCATTCTTGTAATATCATGATCATTCTTAAGGCCAACAATAAACTACTGACAAGATCGTCGTGTGCACCAACTTTACTTTCAAATCCTAATCCTTTAGATACAAAGGTTTTTAATTCACTGATCAAAGGTTTGCTGTTAATTTCTAGTCTCTTAGATTCTATAAGATGTTTTAGTTTTGCACAAACAGCAATTTTAGCTGTATGTGTAGTATTAAAACCTTTTCTAAAGCGTCTCACATGACCTTTTTTGATTGGTTCACTTAAAAACATTCCCGGAATACTTTCTTCGCCTATTTCGTTAATCGAGACTAATGCAGCTTCACCCACGGCATTGTTTTCAACACTGTAGTAAATACTGGCTGGCATACCTTTTTGTTGACATTGATCAAAAATATATTTGTTAATATCTCGTAGGATCCTTACTTGACCCTGTATAGGTGTAAGATTATGATGCCATTCCCCAACTTGTTTAAAGGTCGGAAGTTCTATTATCTGTATCCCTGCAGGATCTCCACCAGTGCCTAGACTAGGATCTAATGCTATTATATAAGTGCATTTCGGATTAATCTTTTTATACCAGCGGCATTGTCCCATTTTCATTATAGGCTCCTTGCCTTCAAGTTCAGCAAGGCTAATACTACTGATCAAAGTTTCATCAAAAACTAAGAATTCTATTTCATGTTCGCGTCGAAATCTTTCTTCGCCTATACGACTACGTTCGGTATCTGCCCATTTTTGATCTCGATCCGGATGTTGATCCCATTTAGCACTAAAGGGAAAAAATCCATTTCTACCTACTTCTTTCTCATTGCCAAATTCGTCAAATTTCATATTGGCTTCTTTCCAGATCAATGCAAATTGATCTTCATCGGAGTTTGGAGTTGACGTAATGATGGCTTTACCGCCAGTGGCCAGTGTGGGAGAAATACTGGTCCAAAATTCTTGAGCAACACTAGGAGGCACGAAAGCAAACTCGTCTGCATATAGTAATGACAAGCTCATACCACGACCTGTAGTTTCAGTAGTGGTTTGTGCCATGATTCTTGATCCGTTTTCGAATTCAATACTTTGTTTGTTATAACTGGTACAACCTGCTCTAATATTGTCCGGGCACATCTCGTATGCATATCTGATCCTTTGCATAATTTCCTGAGCGCCGGTGTACTTGTGTGCTGCAATTAGTATTGTACTATCTGGTATGAACATAGCATACCAAAGCAAATATCCAGCTGCGGTTGTTGTTTTACCTAGCTGTCTACCTAACAAATTGACATTAAATCTATGTTGATGGTAACTATCTATTAACTGTTTTTGATATTCAAAGGGACTGTATCTCATTTTTCCTTTAACAGGATGTTGAATATAAAAAAAGTGTTCAAGAAAATAATGGGGGCCATTGATAGGATCTAAGCATTTGGCCATGTGCTCCAGTGTTTCTTCGGTAAATTTTTGAGTACCATGTGCCTCTTTTACCAATTTTCCGTCTAAATGTTTGTTACCCATATTTTTATTTACTGAAAAAAATAGCCTCCGAAGAGGCTATTTGATCTAGATTGATATTAATTATTTTTTAATACCTGCTAGCTTTAGTATAGATTCCATTGTATGAGCATCTGTTTGACGAGCTGCTTGTCCTGTTAAGTTTTCTTCTAACCCTAATTCGTCTGATAGCTGTTGTGCAATATATGCATTGGCATCAGCATCGTAGTTTCTTATGTCGCCTCGACGGAAGTAATAATCCCATAGTGCTGCCTCCAAATCATAATCTAAAGCGCCGCTCTGCTTGAATGCTTCCACTTCATCGGGGTATGCAGCAAGAATTCTGTCTAATTCTCTAGTTGCTTGTCCTGTTAAGTTTTCTTTTAACCCTAATTCGTCTGATAGCCATTGTGCAATATATTCACTGGCATCAGCATCGTAGTTTCTTATGTCGCCTCGACGGAAGTAATAATCCCATAGTGCTGCCTCCAAATCATAATCTAGGCCGCCGCCCTGCTTGAATGCTTCCACTTCATCGGGGTATGCAGCAAGAATTCTGTCTAATTCTCTAGTAGTTTTCTGGGCTAATGTCATAGCGTCCTTATACCCAGGAATTCTGTCTAAAAATGCCTGGCGTTTGGGATCTTTTGGCTTGTCGTCCGGTGTGGCAAGACGCTTTTGTCTTGCTATGAATTCTTGTTCGTCTTCGTCTCTGCTGTCTTCCGCCACACCTTTAAGACGACCTGTTCTTTCGAGATCTTGTAGCATATCAATACGATCACGATATCCTGATATTCCAGGTTTAATATCGTGTGCTGCCATGCGCTGTTGAACTGTAGGGCGATCAGCATGTTTCATTGTGGTTTTGTAAGCATGACTCTTTGGTTCAAAGGTATCGTTATGGCCTTCTGCTGTACCTTGATTTTTAACAGGAACAGGTTTCCAATTACCAAATTTTAATTTAGCAGCAACTGATTGTGCATGTCGTTCACTACTAAAAACACTAGGAACGCCGTCTTTACTTAATAATTTACCTGTATCAGCGTTTACAAGATTATAATCAGCCTTAACTGCTGCTGGTCGTGGAGAATAGTAGTCTGTATCGGGTTTTTCGTGCCTTAATTCCCAATCTAGTTCTCGGCGTTTGAATTCGCGTTTGTTCAGTTCATCCCAAGGACGACCTTCTGAGATATCTTGCGATTCGTCTAGAAACTTACGATAATCAGCCATTAATGAATTTTTGATACTTTCCATGGTATCATATGCTCGAGGATTGTTAGCATTTCCTCGACGATCTGCACCGGGGGGATTTTCATGATGAGCATGTTGTTCGGCATCAAATGGCTCCGTGGGCATTGGATCATTGGGCATGGAATCTATAGTTTCTACAGTTTCGATATCGTTTAATTTGTCCATCATAGACTTCATATCCATACCGTCTTGACTGGCTAAACCTATTGAAGGGGTAGTACTTAGTGTTTCTGAATCTGTTTTTTGATGACCAGCTAATGACATAATGTCTTTAATTAAATCACCTAATTCTTCGGCATTTCCAGCAGTCATATTAATTGTAGCAGGGGTACTAGGTCGATCTATACTGCCCATAGCAGCTCCCATCATACCGCACTCTGCAACGTCTGCACTTTCGGAAATAACAGTGGTTATATTTTGACCGTTATCTACTTTGTATTCGGGTCTATTAGGATTAGCAGCATCGAGTTCAGCTAATTTTTTTAATACATCAATCATTTGCATAATTTTATTTCCTTAAGGGATTGTAGTCGCTCTGACGAATAGGACTTGTGTTGTTTTGAGGAATGTCGTTTAGAGTTTTTCCCGGATCTTTCATGATATTGTCGCCGCTAGGCATAGGAATCTGCTCGCCGCGCTCTTTTCGTTGAAGCTTTAAAATGCTGTTCAACTCTTTGACAAATCCACTATTGTATTTGTCCCCAAAGTAATCTTCAAACTGAGGAGAACCTGCTTCCTTATAATCAGGGTCATTTAATAGTGCTTCTTTTCTTTCTTCAGCAGGTGTTTGATATTCCTCGCTGGGTTCGCCGGGTCTACGAACTACTAATTTCTGTTTGCTAATACCTAATTCGGCGCTAAGATATTCTGTTAATTCTTGTTGTGTTGTTGGATAATCTAATACCACTTCGAAAATGTTAACTTCACAATTTCTTAATTGTGGAAAATCTAATGGTAATGCTTGGATAGGTGTTTGCGATTTTTTCAAACTTTGTAAAGTATCCGACATGGTATAACGTCCTAGAGCACGTTTCATGTGCTCTTCTTGTTCGTTGGTTACTTCACCGGCAATTTTAACTCGAAAGTTGTATTGCTTTTTGGATTCGAAAAGATATTCTTTAAAGTTTTTCATGATATATTATTTATTCAAATTTCTCAGTTTTTCCAAGATGCTATTACGGTCTGTGAGTATATACCCTTCGCCTTCAATAGGATCGCTGTCTTTGCTTGAATTTTTCTTATCAATGGCTAATTTTTTAAGTTGAAGATCGACCATTTTTAATTTTTTATCTATCTTATTAGTTTTAGCGGCAATGGCAGCATTCATCATTTGTGCTGCTACTTCAAACATTCTTGCACCATAACGTGCTTCAACGTTCATTCCTAAATCCATTAAATCGTCGTAGGCTTTTTCTGCCTTGTCTGCTAGTGCATCTAGTTCTTGATCACTTATATCGCCTAGACCTTTGACTCTAGGTAAAGCTGCTGCAATTTTATCAAATTGTTCAAGCTTTTCTTCTAAATCTATAACCTGAGTTACAGGTCTCTCTGGTTTTTGATCAATTATTGGTTCTTCATTTTGAGGTAAATTTAGCAATTCTTCCAGTTTTTTTGTAATTTTAATTCTCCCTAGAAACTCAGAAAGGGTACTCTTATACCCTTACTTATCAAAATATTTTAATGAAAATATTATTTGGTCAGTAAATGATCTCGACAAGCAAGTATCTCTTGATCTCTAGTTTTCTTTTGATAGTAAAATTCGAGCCATTTTTTATCATAGGGCGATGCTTCGTAAGGATACTTTTTTATTTTGATTGTAGGATGCAAAATCCAATACAAAGTAAACAGTCTTTCGAAGACAAATGGAAAATTTTTTAGAAATAGCCCATAATGATTAGTACCTTTTTCGAAAAGATATTGATTCATTTTTATGTTATTAATTGAAATTTTAAGAATACGATCTGTCCATCTAAGATACGAACTCCAGAAAACTCTATTTCCTACTATATAATGACAACTACTAAATTCATCTGCTGTATATTCCAATTCTTGAATACTAAAATTATAACCTAGTTCGTTGAGTAAACTGTCACAGTATTCTATCATTCCAGGATGAAATTCTTCGCCCTGTATCCAAAGATTATAACATTTTATTATATCAATATGAGGATTTATAAAATAAACATCGTAGCCCGGGTTCGAAGTAATCCATCCTTTAATATGATTACTGGGTATATTAATTTTTTCTAAATATTTCCAACTTAATACTCCCCAATAATCATTGAGCTCAGTATGTCTAGGATATATCTCTTTAAAGATTCCATATTCTAATAACTCTTTACTACCATTAGAATTATCAAATGGAATCAGATTTGGATCAAGTTTTGAAATTTGTTCCGATAGGTAGTACGACTGATAGATGTGTAAATTCATTTTAATTGATTTTACTTATCTTTTCTTACTAGTACCCTGGAACATATCTCCTTCGTTAATTATTCGAAATCGAATATTTTTATTTTTACACCAAGCAGCGGCTGCTTCCCATTTAGCCATATTTTTTACATATTGAGCTTGATCATAGGGATTTTTTCCTACTTTTTCTCTAAGTGTTTGTTTTGCTGGTTTTATTTCTACTAGCTCAACATGTTTTTTTAAATTTTTATCTAGATAAACTATCAAAAAATCAGGTACATATACGGTTTGTTTCCCAGTTAGTGGATCTCTATAAGGTATCTTTAATGGTTCACTGACCCATTCTTGAATACTTGGATTATTGTCACAAAACTGACAAAATGTTAATTCCCACCCGCTGCGATATATAGGAGCACGATTACCCAAATACTTGGTTGGGTTTTTTACTTTATAAATTCCTCTGGCAAATTTTCCTAGACTCATGGTAAAATATTTCTACTGACTTCGCTAGCAGAATTAAACTGTCGAGCATAGCCTAAGAAACTTGTTTTGAATCTATTGTAATTTAATATTTCAGAAACCAAGGCACTTATTTCGACATCATTTAGTCCTTTAAGAGTATCTAAAATAGTCATAGGATTGTAACCGTCTTGCTTTGCCTGTTTGATAATAATCACACTTATAGATTCTGCAGATATATCTTGAAATCCTCGACTGGTAAAAAACCCTTTCATTGAATTAAAAACATTGGTTTCTAATTCTAATGGTTGATTTACATATGCATCAAATGCTTTAACCATAGAATTCTGTTCTGTGGTCTTAGATGGTAAATTGCTATAAAGTTCTGACATGTTATGAACCTGTTAATTTGCTTGGTTTGGTTGGAGTAGTTCCATTAATACTTGAATTTTGATTACTAAAAATGTTTATCCCTAATCCACGTTGATTAATACCGTTTTGAATTGCAGATCCTACACCGCCGGGTTGGTTACCGGTTTGCTGTATGTTTCCCAGTACACCAGTGACCATACTATATCCTTCTTGTTTTAACCCGCCCTTAGTAACTGATTTAGCATTTCTAAAAACATTAGCACCAATAATAGCTCTTTCTAATATAGAACGATCGCTGTTAAAAATCTCGCTTGCACCGGAAATGATACCCCCTGGTCCAAATAATCTATTTGTTCCATTACCGGAAATGCTTAATGGGCTAGGACTGGTATCATAATAAACTGCGGTAAATCTTTCGGGATCTGAACGGGTTACCTTACCCTCTTTGTATAATACTGTCTCATAGGCCACTGTCATCTTGTTTGAAAGGAGTTTGCCCCCATCGCCTTGATCAAGATTATCGTGACTCCAATCAGTTATCAAAGGGTTGATCAATGTAAACTGTGTAAATTTTTGTTGATGTAATACATATATTTCAATCGATTTAATAAAAGGTTTATCTTGAAAAGAATTTAATCCGTAATCATAGCTTTTTATTTGATATTTTGTATTTTCATATGCCTGAGGTGTAGATTTTCTGTCACGCTGATTTCCATATGTACTATCAACATAGTAATATTGAAAATATGATTTCCAAAAATCTCTAGTTATATTACTATTATCATCGTGAAATTCTATATTAATTGGATTATATTTTATTTTTGTTTGAACTACGGTTTGTCTATTATATTGATTAATTGTGTCATTTGTAATTGTAAACTTTGGTAAATCAACACGTTTAACTAATAATCCAACTTCTTTATATCCTTGATTAGCCCAAAGATTGTTTTTTGGAATAGCATCAATATTAATATTGAAAGTGATAAAATATAAAAATCCAAATTTAGGGGCTCTGGCGTAATTATTTTTTACATAAACGCGATCAGCATGTTGGTAGTCTTTTAGTACAGGACCTTTTCCAAAAAGTCCGTTGACTACGCCACCTAGAAAGTTATTAAATGCATTACTCATAATGATATTTATGTCAAAAAAAAGCCGGGTTATTTCCCGGCTTTTTATAATGTCGGTAACTATTAACCGCCAAGTGCCAATGTACGAACTGTACGACCAATCTGTTGACCGATTCCAGTTGGAGCACCTCCAGCACCATATTGAAGTGCATTATCGTATGCAATGGTACATTTAATATCCATCGGATCTGTTGCACTACTATAGTCGCCGCCTTGATATTCAACGTTTTGTAAGTAACAACCTAACAGATCAAATGCTTCGATTATTGTCGGTGTATTAGCACCATTTCCGCCATCAAGTAATTCGACCCTCATGGTAAATTTGTAATCGATACCACTGGCTGCACTACTTTGTTCGAAGAAATCAAATTGTTTCTGAAGTTGCTGGCCGACTAACTGTGTTACTGCATTAGTAACATCGTCTCGTAATGTTAATGTTGCATTTGCCCAGCTATGTTTACCGGCTAATTTAATTGTACTGTTGTATACAGGTAATTTTATTTCTTCAAACGATAGACTAGGTCGAGTCACATTCATAACCTGTTTGGTTATTTCTGTAGTAGGAGTTCCTGGTACGCCAAAGTTTTCTAAAATAACTCTAAAACGATATTTTAGTTTCGGCATGAGCATTCCTTGGCTACTTGCACTATCGTTAGTAGCCAACGGAACTGTGAATCTATTTAAACTTGATACTGGCATTTAAATGCTCCTTATTCGTTAATATTTACCATCAAACTCCAGCTGCAATTTCACCGGTATTTTTAATTCTCAACGGAATGTAGATGAATTCAACAGCCTTAACTGGTTCGACAGCAATATCTAACCATAGTTCGTTACGATCAATTCTTGCTGGTGTATTGTTAGTTAAGTCACAAACTGTGATAAAATCGTATAGAGCACGTTGACCTATTAACTCTAACAATAAGCTATCAGCGGCAGCTTTAATTTCTCTTCTGGTCTGTTCGTCATTGGGCTCGAACAAGAATGGTTTTGCTAGAATGCTTAGTTGACGACGTAAGAAGCAAACAAGACGAGCAACATTCATGCGATCTAATGCACTAGCGGCTCTATATCTAGTCAATTGACCAAAGTTAATTAAACCTATTCCTGGTAATGTAGCAATTGGATTGATCTTTACTGTAGGACCTTGTAAAATATCTCTTAGACCTTCGTGTAAAGAAACAGTATTAAATTCACCTGTGGTTGCATTAATGTAACCTACACTGGTTGCATTATCTACACCACCTCTACGTAGTCCTGCAGGTGCAAACCATTGATAACTCTTAGCATCACTGTTGATGATAGTACGCAAAATCATATGACTTGCTGGTACAACAACATTATTTCCTGTTAGATCGTTGGTATAACCGCTTGGGTAAAATACTCCTAAGCAACCATAATCCTCGTAGCTCACCATACCTTTTTCGCCGTTGTCTGTGGCTAGGTTAGCATTACTACCCCAGTTTACAAGTTCAGTACCATTAGGTGCCAATCTAAATGGTGTATCACCTACGATAAATGCTGTATATCCACGATCTGCATTTAGTCCGATCATGTTTTGTACAGTTTCAACATATCCAGGTGTAGCCATTAAATTGAACACTATTGTATCTGTATCACGTAAACTTGTATTAGAATCAATTTGTGATTTAAGTGCAGAGACAACCATTGCTCTTTGAGCTTTTCTTCCAAATACTCCACTACCGTCCTCGGCTCTACTTTCTTGACTGACCCAACGATCTGTTGTATAACCCGTAGAAATCATATCTTGATTACCGAATCTAATGTTTAAACCATCGTTGAGGCTGGTGTCGATATATCCAGAAACATATTTCTTAACATTGTTTCCGCTACGACGTGTGTTCCATAATCTTATTCCCTTAGGATAAAGGGCAGGATCCGGTGCGTCGGGATCAAGATAATTACTGGATAGTAATGATTTGATAGTGGACTGATCTAGTGTTGTCCCGACAGTTGCCCAACGTGCATCGGCAAAGACCCAACCTGTAGGTGTTTCTTGATCAGTTACGTCTTGTTCAATCCATTTAGATCCTATAGTAATTGAACTATCATAGACGTAAATTTTCTGTCCATAATTTTCTATATCGTCGGTACTAACCCAAATATCTCCAGTAACTAATGCAGTACCATCGCTTTGAGTTTCAGGTTCAGTAGCAGTAACGATTGGACCAGCTGGGTCACTGTTCGGGAAAGCAGTAGAATCCCTATAGCCAACCCAAGTTGTACCATTGTGATACATAATGTCTACATCAAAATTATTGCTAAACCATAACTTTCCATTATCTGGAACATTAGTTGGTGCACTTGTTTTTGCAACATAGGTTAACGGTCTCCAGTTACTGGCTAGATAAATGTTTCCAAGACCATCGTTGAAAGCAGCAGTATCATTTACTGGTGCTGTAGTTAAATTACTGGTGCTCGAAGTTGTAAGAGCTGTTAGACCAATAGTAACTAATGGGGTTTGTGACCCATCTCTAAATTGTATATCTCCACCTAAGGCATGTACAAATGTTAATGTTGCTGTTTCTGAATCATATGTAGCAGAAACATTCGTTAAATTTGCTGCACTAATTGCAGCAGGAATTTGTGCTGCAATCGGTGATACTCCACTACCAGAAACTGTTACACTTGTAACTGTATTCCAGGTACCGGTGTTTACACCCGACTCTCTTATAAAGAATGTACCGGTTGTAACGTTGGTTGTAGTATTGGCTACAAATGAAACTCTAGTTGGACTAGATACTGCTCTGCGCCAAACTTTGAAACTTGCTGTAGCAGTTGTATTATGATTGAAATTAGATTCAATAAAAACATTTCCTACTGGAATATTTTTTCCACCGCCGGCATAATCTAACTTTTCTAATGCTTCTCTAGTACTTGAATAGATTGGAGCAGACAATGTTGTCCACGATTTTGTACTACCATTATAGTACTTAACACTCCAGTTAGCTCCGCCCCCTACTGCTGTGGTTTTAACCCATACGCTACCAGTTGCAGTAGATGCATTATATGTAGGATAGTTAGTATGAGGGCCGACAACCACTCGCTTTCCGCTGTTAAATCCATCGGTAACTTCTGTCCAGAAATTGTTGGGTAATTTATACCAAAGTTTATTAACATTATCAGCTGTAATAACCAGTGCATAATCGCCAATTTTTCCGAAACTGTTGTTAGGAACTAAACCAGTAGCATCTGTGGTTGCATTAGTTCCATCAATAATCAATGGAGTTTTAATAGTAAATTTTTGTGTAGTAGCATTCCATTCGTTTACACCATAAAGCCCGGCATCGGTATCAACCCAATATTGGCCAGCTGTTGGTGCACCTGTTGGAGCACTAGATAATGGTTCTAGATCATTAAGATCAAGATTTGCTCGAACAACATAGGCTCTTGAACTTACTCCCAGCAAGCTATATGCTGCTTGTAAACCATATTCATTACGCTCATCACCGTGAATTGAGTTTCCGCTAGAATCTGTTTTGAAGCTAGGTACACCAAATGTATCAACTAAATCTCTCTGACTGGTAATTACCCAAACTTTACCTGCATTACCTGTTGTTGTACCTTGTGCTGTGCCTGTTCCTGCTGCATTACTTTTATCTTGTGCTGTAGCAATAAAAATCATAGGTACTGTGCCCGGTGCGGCAGGAGTATAAAAACTTTCATCTATGACTTGTACTTCTACGCCTGGTGATCCTAGTGCCATTTTAAATCTCCTTAATGGATTACTTTGATATATTTACCTAGTACCGCTAAAAGTTACCTTTTATAAATAGGAAAAAGGACATCGAAAAGGGCGCATTATGCGTAATATTTGTGTAAAATGTGGGCAAAGACCTGTGGCCATTAACTATTATAAAAATAACAAGCCGTATTACAGATCAAAATGCGATCATTGTGCTAAAGGTAGAAAAAAAGAAAGGCCCTTGTGGGCCTTTCATGGATATCAAAAAAAGAATAGCTGTGATCGATGCAATTTTACCAGCAAATATCTAGAACAATTTAATGTTTATTACGTTGATGGCAATCCGATGAATAATAGATATACAAATCTAAAAACTGTTTGTGCAAATTGCCAAAGAATTTTACATAAATTAAAATTACCTTGGAAACAGGGAGATTTAAAACCAGATTTTTAGTTTGTCTCTAATAGCTTTCGAATTTGTTCAAATAAATTATCAATTGTGCTATCATTTTCGATTACACAATCAATGTCCCCTCCGACCCAACTGTATTCACTAGCATGAACTTTATATTGTTCTAATCGTTCTCTGCTTAACGCCCATCCAATTTTACTTGGACCAGCATTAAAATTTTCAGCATCTTGAAACCATTCAGGTTCAGGCCCTCGTTTGATTCTAACCACCATTCCGCCGGCATTTTTAATGGCTTTGATTTCGTTGGCAAATCTTACATCAGAAATTACTACATTGTCTCGTGTTTTTCTAATTTTGTTTTCGAGACTGGCAATCCAAATATCATCGTGAAATCCTACACGAAAAACATCTGTACCCCAATGTTGCAAAATCCACCTAGGAGTAAGATGCGGAATTCCGAGACGTTCGGCCCACCAAGTATCAACTTGTTCACGCCATTCTCTTGATTCCTGAGTTCTTCCTTCAAGTAGGATCCTGTCCCATCCAAAAACAGATGAGACTGCATCTTTTAGGGTATTGGCAAAACTGTCACGTCTAAATCCGTGAAAATTTACCAAATAGTCTGCTGCTGTATCTTTTCCGGCTCCGATAAAGCCAACGAAACCTACAATCATAGTATCCTCTGTTGATACTATAACTTTATTACAAAATTAATACTAGGTCAATATTTTTTTTAACCAATTACAAAAGTAAGAGGAGTGTCCCCAGCTTTGTAATTGATTAGATCTTGCTCTAAGGTTTCTAAATCAGCTTTACCTTCACTCTTTAATGCTGTACCATTTAAACTTGTGCCGCCTTGTGGACTAGCAATCTGACTGAATTTTTCTCTAGCTTCTCCGAGCATAATTTTGCAAGTAGCTAAAGCATAGTCTCGAAGCCATTGACCTGCAAATGTATCCTGTAATAGAACAAAGTCCGGTCTATGGTTATCAATCCAAATTAAAACTTCTTCCTCGGTTCTGGGACGTTGATCAATAGTTAATAATTTAGTGGTACGGTTCCATAAAAAATTAATTTCACTACCGAACATTTTACCCACTTGTTTCTGATAACTAGCAAAAGCATAATATGTAGCTAATCCGCCCATATTTGTACTGGTTAGCAAATATGTGTTACTGTAAGCGAGATTAAATGGCTCAAACAAACTTCCGCCGTCGCCACCACCAGTTCTAGAACCTATGCTTCTGCGATATATTCGTCTGATGTTTTCTACTTCAGGTGCTAGAGTATAATTATTTTGATCAGTTTGTAAGGTAAGAAATGCAAAACTTTGTTCAACACTATTACTACTTCGTTGTCTAAACTTTCTTAGCGCACGATCTATGGCTAGATTATAATTCGATGGTTCTAATTCTACATCAATCATGCCGTCACCTAGCATGAGTTTGACATATTCTACTACTTGTTGGCGTTGGTTTTCAGTTTCGGACATGATAATATTTATCTGTTTGTGATGCTTTGTCAAATGTTCAATAAATACTAGACTATGCCACGTTTATCACTATATCGTCCAGAAAAAGGCGCAGATTTTCGTTTTTTAGATCGTGTAATTAACGAGCAATTTCAAGTTGGCGGCACTGATATCTATATACACAAATATCTTGGCCCAACTAATCCTCGAGAAGGTGAATCTTCTGCTATCACTCCTAATCAAGCCAATACAATTCCAGAACTTGGAATACAAGATTTGTTGTTAATGGAAAACAGAGATCGTCATTACGAACCCGATATCTACGTAATACGTGGAATATACAATATGCAAGATTTAGATTTCAATCTAAGTCAATTTGGATTATTTTTACAAAATGATACAGTTTTATTACATTTTCATCTTAGATCAAGTTCTGAAGCATTAGGCAGAAAGATCATGTCCGGTGATGTTATAGAACTTCCACACCTTAAAGATGAATATGCATTAGATAATAGTTTAGTTGCACTTAAAAGATTTTATGTTGTGCAAGATGTAACTCGACCTGCCAATGGATTTAGCCCAACATGGTATCCGCACTTAGTTAGAGCCAAGTGTGTACCATTAGTTGATAGTCAAGAGTTTAGCGAGATATTAGACGGAGATAGTGGAGCAGGCGACGGTAGTACATTAAGAGATTTAATATCTACATATCAACAAAGTTTAGATATTAACAATCAGGTTATTACCCAGGCCGAAGAAGATGCAGGCAAAAGCGGGTATGACACCGATCACTTTTTTGTTATCCCCGAAAGAACCGATAATAATTTAGTCAACATTGCCGATGCAAGTATCACTGACTCCGATGCCAGTGTGGATAATCCTGCGCTTGATGCTAGTATAGTTTTACAAAGTCCAGATAAAAATATCTATGTCGGATATCTAACAGGAGATGGAATGCCACCTAATGGGAAACCTTATGGGTTTGGAATAACATTTCCATCAGGTCCTGTCAATGGTCAATATTTTTTAAGGACAGATTATCTTCCAAATAGGCTGTTTCGTTGGGATGGATCACACTGGATCAAGACCGAAGATAATGTACGAATGACGCTTAATAATTTTGGTAATCAAGATACTGCTTCTGGAACATTTGTTGGTAAAGATGTACGTCAAACACAAAAAACTAGTTTTATTAACAATAATAATACTGCTACAATCGCCGGTGAAGTTGTCCAGGAACGTCAAGCACTAAGCAAAGCACTAAGACCTAAAGCAGATAATTAATCAAGAGATAAGCACAATGGACTATTTTTACGACGGGCAATTAAAAAGATATCTGACACAATTTATTCGTGTTATGAGTAATTTTGGATATAAAAATGCTAAGGGGCAGGTAGTTCGTGTACCTGCAATCTATGGAGACATGAACCGACAAGTTGCTCAAATATTAAGAAAAAATAGTGAGAATTCTATCCCAAGTGCTCCTTTTATTGCTTGTTATATAAAAGATATACAGTTTGATATTGGTAGATTACAAGATCCAACTTTTATCAGTAAGGTCAACATCAGAGAAAGAGATTTTGATTCTGAAAATGGTCAATATCTTTATACACAAGGGGCTAATTATACTGTTGAACGTATAATGCCTAGTCCATTTTCGTTAACTCTGTCTGCTGATATTTGGGCAACCAGTACTGATCAAAAAATGCAATTGTGGGAACAAATGATTGTATTGTTTACTCCTGGATTAGAAATACAAACTACAGATAATTATATCGACTGGACCAGTCTTAGTGTTCTTACCTTAGACGGTATGACTTGGAGTAGTAGAACTATTCCTCAAGGTGTCGATCAAAACATCGATATTTGTACATTAAATTTTAAGGCTCCGATATGGATCACACCTCCTGCTAAGGTCAAGAAATTAGGAATTATTACAAAAATTATCACAGATGTATATGCGGTGGCCAATGGAGAAATTGAAGGAAATTATAGTGATCCTAATTCTGTCGAAGTCTTTGATGGCAATCCTGACACCAAAATAGTTATTACTCCGGGAAATTTCGATTTATTGGTATTAGATAATGTAGCAAAATTGATCAAATCATCTGCAGAATTATCAGACGATGATACTCAGATGGCTGCAAATACCTCTTCATGGTTACAAATTTTAGATATGTATCCGGGAAAATTTAGAGCAGGTCTAAGTCAACTTAGATTACAGAAAGCCAACGGAAATGAAATTGTTGCTTACATCAGTGTAGACCCGACCGATGAAACTAAACTGTCATTAAATTTTGATACAGATACTATACCTTCTAATACTATTATCAACAGTAGAGGAACTGTTGATGCTATTATTAATCCCGAAACTTATAATCCTCCTAACAATCTTGCCATCGGATCACGATTATTAATTCTCGAAAATATCAACATCAACAATCAATTCGACGAAGCAGGCTATGACGGCCCTGATGCATGGAAAAACAACGATGGATCGGATTTTCAAGCCTATGCAAATGATATTATAGAATGGGATGGAAATAATTGGAGTATTGTTTTCGATTCTTCAGAAGCTACAGAAATAACATACATAACTAATATATATACTGGTATACAGTACAAATGGGAAAATGATCAATGGAGCAAGAGCTTCGAAGGGTTGTATAGTAAGGCCTTATGGCGTCTGGTACTTTAAATCAAATTATTTGTAGCGGCGGATTCTTTCTTGCAAAGAATACAAAAAGATTTTTGCTGTTACATAGAACCCAAGGAAAGACTGCTGGCACTTGGGGATTAGTAGGAGGAAAAAAAGAACCTACTGATGCAACTCCTTTTGATGCTCTTAAAAGAGAAATTGAGGAAGAAATTGGTCAAATACCCAATATTAAAAAAACTATACCTTTAGAACTTTTTACCAGCAATGATCAACATTTTCAATACAATACATACGTCATTGTCGTTGATTATGAATTCGTTCCTACATTAAATATGGAACACTCTGGTTATGCGTGGGTAAACTACGATCACTGGCCAAGGCCGCTACATCAAGGTGTAAAAAATAGCCTTAACAACAAAGTCATTAAGGCTAAATTAGAATTATTGTTAGAATTAATTTAAATTTATTTAAAATTTTCTTGAAATATTTTAACAATAGTATCGGGATCAACAAATGCATCTTCTCGATATTCTGCTTGCTCCCACCACCAAAATTGCTGTTCTCTTAAATAATCTCTTGATTTTAGAACATTTACATTTTCAGAATGACCAAAAATATTTGGATCACTTTGACCAAATATTGCCATTCCTCGTATGTTTAGATCCCACCCAAGGTGTTGCCCAAAACTATCTACTCCTATCCATGTGTCACAACTTTTCATTAGGTTAGATAATTCTGCAATATTGAGATTTTTTTTAAAATCGTCTACTAGTTGTTGTTCACCGTCGAGCCCAACTTGAATAATTTCGTGACCTAATGCCTGTAGTTTTTTTATAAGCTCAGGCCATCGAGGATAATTTTTAGGATTGTTTCCGCCGTTTCTCAATGATTTTGCCCAAGGAAAAATAACAATTTTCATGGTTTCTCCCATATATACATTTTTCTAAATGCACTTTCTAAACTATCTTTCCATTTCCATTGATCCATTTTGCTGTATATATTGAATTGACCAATGTCGCCAAAAAGTCGTTGTGCTTCTCCTATACTCTCACCAGGTATAATTTCCGGCCAACAACTAAAAATTAAAGGATTTTTAATGTCGGGTAAAACTTTTTTGAATACTAAATGATCACCTAGACCGTTATCAAGAACAACTATAGTTTTATCTTTGTATTTCATGTAATTATGAAATATCCAATCATCGTGTTCAAATAACTCTTTGATTTCTGTTCTTACTCCGCCGTATTGATTTCTTAAATGCCAGGTGTTTGCATTAGAAACAACAAAATTTTGATATCCTCTTTGTTTTAAAGCATATGTAAATAACGTTTCTTCTCTAAAAGCAACTTTACTCAGGCTTAGATTATAATCCACTATTCCTGCGCGATAGATAAAACTACAATGAAGATGATCTACTTCTTGTTTTTCTTTTATATAATCCCACTGAATGCTGGGTTCGTAGATATCTTCTATCTTGCCTGTACTACCTGTTACGGGTGAAAACGGAGGGGTTAGTATCGATCCACCAATTGATCCAACAGTTGGAGTAATGTGACTGACCAATGTTTCTAAAACATTAGGTTCAGGAACACAGTCGTCGTCGACTCTCCAAACCCAATCAAATCCCATTTGGTTGGCCATTTGATGATTATGATGCTGACCTAGTCGCTTGCCATAGATAACCTGCCAAGATATTCCTTTAAGATCCATAATATCAAACAGATATCTATA
>JACCDW010773925.1_pt1 | contig 25900 bp, 34 predicted proteins | sample 7449781 | NCBI WGS metagenome assembly JACCDW01 (sample SAMN15323449, study PRJNA562643) | freshwater metagenome | isolation source: river surface water | place: USA:Blue River Watershed | collected 2017-08-18
ACTTTGACCGTAGCTATATCCTTGAGATGTTGAAATAACGTTGCCAAAGAATCCGCTGCCTATATAGAAAATAGCACCACTGCCTAAGGCAGTAATAGTACCTGTAGAATGAATAGTTCTTGCTAGTGTGTTATCAGCATTGTACAACCCTAGTCCATAGTCTCCGTTGCGATTGTCTATGAATTTAAAATATTGACCACTAGTAACTGTAACTGTATTAAAGTTTTCGTCATATGGTGCAATAAAGTTTGAAGCGTTTAATGTATTTCCGCTCCAGTAATATTGTACGTCAAATATTTGATTAACGCTGAATGCGCCATCTGTTACAGCTGCTTGTGCCGTAGTCGCGCCTAATGTCATAGCCACAAGAGTGGCAATAAGTGTTTTTTTCATTTCCGATTTCGCTCCCGGTTAATGTATTTTTATTTAAATCTATATTGATTTGTATTAACTGTTCAGTTAATTTTGTACAATAGTTAATGTGCTAGTTGAGCCTTTATTCACATTTTGAATAATAGTCTGCCCATCCTGTATTAGAGTAAATGTTACATTTTTTGTTGTATCAAATGTTGCAGTAGCATTGTGTGTGCCTGCTTTGTACAATGTAACTTTGGTTTGATCATCGTTAAAGTAATAGTTTAATCCCATTGCCTTATTAGAGTTATAACCAGGTAGAATTGGATTATCTAGTTCGTCACTAAGCAATGAAGCATTTTGCCTATCTAACTCGTTTTGTGCATAAAAATCCAACAAGTCTGCATTAAGGTCATTTCTATCTAATGCTTTATTATCATCTAATTTATTAGTATCTAATGCTGTGTATTTTAATAAGTCAACATCTAGTGCATTAAAATCTAATAAACTTTTTTCTTTCTTACTAACACCTGCTTTGGTATCATCTTGCACTTCAGGTGGTTTGCTAATAATCAACATATTATTAATGTTGGCCTGATCAATTTTTATTACAGTTGGAGTACTAGGAGGAGAAGACATTGAATTTACAAGTGTTGCTTGGTAAGGAACATCTAACAAAACTACTCCAGCTAAGTTGCTGACTTCGATTGCTCCTGTAACACACCCCCCTTTAGGATCACAACTAGGAAGCAACATAATTAAACTACGTCCTAGTTCGTCTACGGTCATTGAAAAGTCTGTACCACGTACAGCAATATTAGCAGTTGGAGTTTTTATCGCTACCTGCTGGGGATTGTTTTTAGCAATCTGCCCACTAGCATAACGAGCTGTTCCCAGCGCCATGTTTAAGGCTAATTTACCTGATCCTTTTTTTGGGTCATAGACAAAATCATCTATGACCATTTTACTATGCTCTGTGAGTTTTACTGTGGTTTTATCTTCAAATGTTAACTCTGCCTTGGCTTTGGCAGTACTAACGGTATCGTTCATTTCTACAGAAGAATTGACATTAGCCGAAATTGACTTTTTATCTCGGATAATTTCTGTAGGACCAGTCTGCTCAGTAACTTTGCCAATACCGGCAAAACTATTAATCGGACTGAGTAACAATAACGTTGTTATTAGAACCGTTGCTGGTAATAACTGCATTTTTAGCAAACGCTCCACTCTGTGTTAATGTTACCGCGTTGGCAACTGTGCTAGTTCCACTTCCTGAAACTGTTATATCTCCTGAATGTAAACCTACTCCCGATGCTGTGTGCGTTACGTTATTATAGTTGCCGTTAATAGCAATCTTACTTTGTACAACACCGCCGCTCAATGTTTGTACAGTATTGTTGTTGTTGCCAGTGATTTCAGATCTGATTATACTAGCATTGCAAGTCGAAGCCAACGCTGTTCCGCAACCAATAGTTTGATTGTTGTTACTGCCGTCTGCTGAAACAACAACAGTTGATCCAGTTCCGTTAGTTTCATTGTTAATAATCATACTTAGGGTATTACTAGCACCAATTTGGCTTATAGTTACATTATTAAGATCACCCCTAACTATTGCCGCATCATCTGCATTGCCGTTGCCGCCTACGTTTCCGTTGACCAAATTACCTGCGCCCGTCTGTGTAATAGAGACCGACGAGTTGTCACCGATTTGATCTATATAAACATCGTTAGCAAATGCACCCGATGACAGCATTCCAGCCGCCATAAGAATTGTAAGTAATTTTCTCGACAACTTACCACCGCCTGTGATTCTTTTTTTCATTTTATTCGCTCCGGATGCAAGTTTAAGTTTGTTAATGCATCCAATTTTTAAGTTTAATAAAAGACTTCTCCTATGCTTGACTCATTAAGGTTTGTGTTCTGAAAGCATGTCAGATTTTACATACCCTTTACGCTTCTCTGCGTCTACTACATAATGCCATCCCTCTGGTCCCGGGGAAATGATATTAAGTTCAGTTCCTTTTTTCAACAACCATGTACGTTGACTTTTTTCATTTGATTCTTTATAAACATATGAATCTTGTTTAAGGTATCTTGGTACCCATAACTTTGTAGGCTCACTAACAGTATTATTTGAAATTTTAGACTCAATCGATTGTTCTGCCACAACTACAATGTGTTCTGGTTGTATAGGAACTATCCTTGATTGAGGTTGCGTTTTTTCGGACTGCTCTTTTTTGCTTGTTCCATTGCCTTCTCCGTTGCTGGGCTGGACCGTGACGGACTGCTCGGGCTCAGGGGCTCTTTGGGGTGTTTGTGAGGTTTGTGATTGAACCAACTCATCTTTCTTCTCCTCTTTAATAGCAGGTTTAGAAGTTTTATATCTCCATAGACCTTTTTTCTCACCTTCGACTATCATATCGTGTACTGCTTGTTCTATGGCTACACGTACTGCGTAAGTTGTAGGCTCATTTAAAGCCATACCGTTTTCTAATTCTAAACTCTTTGTGCCAGCATCAACAAAACGCAGCACACCTACATTATGTTGCGTACTATAAATTGTTTTGCTAACAGCGTTTGTAATTAAAACTTCGCCACTGTTAACACTAACTAGTCGCATGGATATAACAATCTCATCTACTCTATATTGTTGACTTCCGCCAATACCTAAAAATCTAGCTCCATTGCCTCCGCTACGTATATTACTATCGTATCCAATAATACCACCTTCTATCATTATGCCTGCTACTGTCATAGGCTTAAGAGGTTTAGCATCTTTACCTTCGTATACTTCGCGTTGATTTCGAATTAACTGTCTTTCTTTTACGAGGTTATCTAATCCTACACGTTCCACTACTTTAAACCAATTTTTACTATCTTGTAAACTTTTAATTAAAAATACTTCAGCACCTTGGGTAACTGCTTTTGAAAATACTGCTAATTTGTCGTTAGGTTTCATTTGTCCGGTTTTGTCCATAAAACCGTAAACTGCAATGGTCATAGGTGGGCCATCTAACTCTGGAAGTTTTTCAATAAGACTTTCTCTTGTCTTTAAAGATACAGGCTCTTCTTTGGCGGCGTCCATGTGTATAGTAGCACAACCCGACAATGACCCTGCAACTAATATTGATAATAATAGTTTTTTCATTAGAATGCAAAGCTCGCTATCGGTACAACAATCTCTGTTCTACTACCATTTGCTTCAATGATAGTTAGGGTAACGTCTGTACCTGTTTTTACCCAACTAATATTAGTGCCTTGAAAATTCATAGTTCCACTATCCCCGCCGCCTTCAGAAAACATCTGGTCAGCTAACTGTTTAGATAATTGTGCGTAGATACGTGCCTCTACGTTAACTAAGAATTTGCTTAGATTTGTGCTTTTTGCAGCTGCTTCTGCTTTAGCTATAGCCGCGGCTTCTTCCGCCTTAATTTCTTTCTTTTTATTTTCTTCTAGTTGATAGATACTAAGAACATGCTGGCTGAATCCATTGCCTGGTATGAAGGCTGGACTTTGAAAATTGTGTACTAGTTCTGTTTTACCTGTGTTGGCAACAAAAACTAGTGGAATAAGCACTAATAATTTTTTTACCATGATTCGCTCCCGGTATCCGGTATTACTATTTACAGCATAAAAGCAGCGAATTATAGTATCGTTTAATTATTAAGCGTCGGGATCGTCGTCTGTAGTAGGAGGAACGTAAGGTGTATATAACTTTTGTGCTTGTGGTACTTGTCTTGCGTATTGTACCTGTAGTTGAGGTATTTGTTGTTCTAACTCGGCAATAATAGTGTTAGTGTCTACGCCTTGTAACCTCATTTCTGTGGCAATGATTGCCATTTTTTGAATAACACGTTTGTCTCTTACACCACGTAAATTAGCAAAACGTTCTGCCCAACCTAACATTTGCTGTTTAAACTCAGCAACCTTTTCTGGTTTCTTAGGAGCTGTTTTGCCAATTTTAGAAAGTGCAGGTTTAGCTGTTGCTAGACCATAATCTTTTGGAACGACTTGAATTTGTGGATAAACTGTTCGTTTAGCATCTTTACCACTCAAATAAGTAGTGTCAGAATTAAGTCGCAGTCCCTTGTCCCCTAAATCCTCTGCACTATCGTAGTAAATCGTAGTTTTGTTAGGAATGCTAATAAACAATACACCGTCGTCATGTTTTGCGGCCATGTAATAATTAAAATTAGCTCTTGCCCAGAATTGCATAGCTGCACTTGCATCAAGTTTTTCTATAGACGATATAATCCCGTTAACATTTTTCATTAACTTAGTTTTATAATCAGGACGAGGATTTTTAAATTTTTTACCAAAGATAATTTTAACACTATTCCTAATCAACCCCATAAACGTGGTAGCATCTTTAGGATTAAGATTTGAAAGCAATTTAATTGCCTCGTTAATGTTAACGCCGCTATCTCCTACTTTAGCACCCTTAGACCTAGCGAAATCGTTTAATGCTTTTGATGCAGCTTCATATCCTTCGCCGGGGATAACTTCTTGATCTCCAAAACGAGCAGAACTTACTTTACCCTTAACAACTGTTTTCTTTCCAGTTTCTGGGTTTATTTTAATCTTATCTTTACCTACGTCGGATGTTTTTACTTCTACAGCTAAAACTTTACCATTGTAGTTTACTACTAAGTCGCCTTTACCACTTTCTGGTTTGCCAATTCTTTTACTAAGGACGCTAAGTCCAAATTCACCTTTGCCGTGCCCTAGTGCAGAAATAATCATTAATTCGTCTACTAGTTCTTGAATAATAGGGTTGCTGTTGTATCCGTTAAAAACTTCTGTCCAGCCTGCCAAATCGTTTCCAAGTAATGCGTCTAAATTAACTAGTTTGTCTGTTCTCCACAAATCAAATAGTTCTTTACGATCCTCTGGAGTAGCGTTGCCAAATGATAAAATTTGGTTGATATAACGAGCTAGGAGCATGTGAGCTTCTCTAACTATAGGATCCTGCACACTTTGTATATCTTTGTTAAGTAAGCCTGTGCGTCCACCTGCATTTACATCTCTAAGTAAATCTTCAATTTCACGTAGAGTTTTAACGGTGGCTTCATCTGCAGGTAATTCTTTAATTTTACCGGCTAGTTGCTTTTTTAAGTCAGTAATGGCTGCGGAAGCCATTTCAAAAATAGGGGAAAGGAATTTAATGTCATCAAATCGCATAGTAAAATATTTATGCGATTTCTGGAAACAAACATTCCTGTATGAAAACCCGTACATCTTCCTCATCTAGCCCTAAACTAGCCATTACACGCGGTGTATGCGGGTTTTGTTTTTGATTGATTGCGTAGTAATTTTGGTGTTCTGTAGTATCGTTTGCTGTATTGTTTGTTTCTGCTACAGTACTAAGATAATGGGCTAGTGTATCTTTAGCCATTTGTATAATTTGTTCTAGCTCTTCGTCACTTTGTACGTTACCAGCAGCTACCATGCTTGGGCTAAAAATGTTTGTTGCCCATTCAGGAAGCTGACGTTCTCTACGCCATTCTAAGCGTTTAACATAATCTGCAAACCAATCCATCATAGGATGATTTGGATCTCCTGCTCGACTGTAATCGTGAAAACAACCAGTCATTTTGTTTTTGCCTGCTACAACATCAAATCCGTATATTGGTGCAGGATTATGTATGTGTGGAAAAATGCAACAATGCATCATCCACAGGCCTTTTGTTTCTCTAGCATCTACGACGTCAACATGAGCACGACGATAAGAATCGGACCGCCAAACGCGATTAACCCACCCAGGCTGATTAAAACGATCCATTCCAGGCTCAAATATTTCTGTGCCAGTTTTATTAAACGAGTCTTCCAAAAGGTGTTGAATATCAATTAACGTATCCCAAACTTTACTTTGTGACATCAACTGTACCCATCATATCTTGAAAAAACTCTGTTGCAAAACCAAAACAAACTTTTGCTTCGTCTGCTAAACTATCATCTAACTTTGAACGTAGGATATTTTTAATTTGATCAGGGTCTCCATCAAACTTATAATAGTTTCCGTTGCCTGGGATACGCTTGGCAATCATTTGCCCGCCTGACAAATCTCCAAAGTGTCTAACATACAAGTGTGCCAACAGTTTTTTAGGATCTTCTTTAATTGTCATTATATGATCAATATAACGCTCTGTTGACGGCATTGTTGCAGGGAGGTTATCTTGATTTACCCATAGCTCTTTAAAATCTTCTAGGATGCTAGGGGCTCGACGTATTGTAGGATAATCATTTAGTAGTCCGTGCATCATGGCACAGGCTTCTAATACATCATACATTTTGTGTTGGTTGAATAGGTAAGTAGCATAAATGAGTGGATCAATCTTACCTGAAAATAAAATCTTTACAAACGGCTGTGTTTCAGCTGTTCTGTGTTGCTCGTGTGTTAAGTCTTTTAGACTCATTCTTCCTCCAGTTTTATTTGTAGAGGAAAGCCGTTAGTACGTGCTTGGTGTGTTGCTTCTACAGCTTTTGCTTCTGCAATTTCAAAACTGTAGATACCAGCAATCCCACTGCCTGTTTCATGAACTTGAAACATTATATCTTTGGCTGTATCGTGTGAATGTTTAAAAATGTCTACTAGAATAGAAATAACAAATTCCATTGGTGTAGAATCGTCGTTTAAAAGAATAACCTTCCAATTCTTTGGTTCGGAAATCTTTACTTTGATCTTTTCATCTAGTTGAATATCAGTACCTGGCATTTCGTTCTCTTTTAAGTGTGGGGGAGTTTCCTCCCCCGGGTTTCAAAACTTATTTAATCTCGATTGAACGAGGTTTTAGAGCTTCTGGAACAATACGCTCGATGTCAATCTTAAGCATACCGTCCTTAACTTCTGCGCCCCTAACTTCCATATACTCTGCAAGAGTAAATGTTTGTTCAAAGTCACGTGCGGCTAACCCTCTGTGCAAGTATTCGATTTCAGATTCGGCCTTGACCTTTTCACCTTTAACAGTTAATTGGTCTTGGTCAACTTCAACAGTAATTTCTGATTTATCAAAACCTGCTACTGCAACCTCAATACCATACTGGTTTTCACCGTATTTAACGATGTTGTATGGAGGATAGTTGTTTGTTCGTGTTTCAAAGAAACGATCATTGAAAATACGATCAAATCCTACAAGTGCTCTGTTTAGTTGCGCTAATGCGTTTGTGTCAATAGTTCTTAATTGTGTCATTTTTATCTCCTTTAATTAAGCAAGATTATTGTAGGGCCCGACCATCGGCACCCTACGTTTATATTATATTACTTCTTGTCTTCTGGATCAACTTCTTTGAACTCCGCATTTACGGTTTGTTCGCCCTCAGTTGGTTGGGCAGTCTCAGCAGAAGCTTTGGCTTGCTTTTTGGCAAACACTGGGCTGGCTGCTTCAAACATACTTTGAACTGCTTTGTTGATTGATTCTACATCATCACCATTTCGTGCTTCTTCTACACCTTTAACAGAATCTTCAAACTTAGTTCTTTCTTCTTCTGTTAATTGATCTTTGAATTCTTCAAAGTCTTTCTTAAGGCTGTGTGTAGCACTCTCTGATTGGTTTTTAGCGTCGATAAGGTCACGTGCTTTCTTATCAGCTTCTGCGTTTGCTTCAGCTTCTTTAATCATACGTTCAATATCGTCTTTGCTTAAACCACTGTCTGATTTAATAGTGATTTTGTTTTCTTTTCCTGTACCTTTGTCTTTGGCACTGATGTTCATAATACCGTTTGCATCGATATCAAACGTAACTTCAATTTGTGGCATGCCGCGTGGAGCAGGATTGATGCCATCTAGTTTAAACTCGCCAAGCATTTTATTATACTTGAATAGTTCACGCTCTCCTTGAGCTACTTTAATATCCACGGCAGGTTGGTTGTCTTCTGCTGTTGAGAATGTCTGTGACTTCTTAGTTGGGATAGTTGTGTTCTTCTCAATTAACTTGGTGAAGATTCCACCCATTGTTTCAATTCCCAAGCTCAACGGAGTAACGTCTAACAATAGAACGTCTGTCTTGTCGCCTGCTAGAACAGCACCTTGAATTGCGGCACCTGCGGCAACAGCTTCGTCTGGGTTGACGTCTTTACGTGGTGCTTTGCCAAACAATTTTTCAACTGCTTCTTGCACCTTAGGCATACGTGTTTGTCCACCAACAAGAATTACTTCTGTGATGTCTTTAGCATTTACGCCAGCATCTTTGAGCGCAACCTTACATGGCTCAATTGAACGTTGAATTAAATCATCTACCAGTGCTTCAAACTTTGCACGGCTAATTGTAACGTTCAAGTGCTTAGGACCGCTAGCATCTGCTGTAATGTATGGTAGACTTACTGTTGTTGACTGTGTGCTAGATAATTCAATCTTTGCCTTTTCAGCTGCATCTTTAAGTCTTTGCAATGCCAACACATCAGTTTTGAGATCAGCACCTGACTCTTTCTTAAATTCGTCAACAATGTAATCCATTAGACGTTGGTCAAAGTCTTCACCGCCTAAGAATGTGTCACCGTTTGTACTTAGAACTTCAATTTGTTTATCGCCATCGATATTTGCGATTTCAATGATGCTGATATCGAATGTACCGCCACCAAGGTCGTAAACAGCAACTTTGCGATCTTTGCTGTCAGCTTTATCAACACCATACGCAAGAGCTGCAGCAGTAGGCTCATTAATAATACGGAGTACTTCCAAGCCGGCGATTTTTCCAGCATCCTTAGTTGCCTGTCTCTGGCTGTCGTTAAAGTATGCAGGAACTGTGATAACAGCTTTTGTAACTTCTGTACCAAGATAATCCTCCGCTGTCTTTTTCATTTTACGTAGAACTTCTGCACTAACTTGTGGTGGTGCTAGTTCTTTGTCTTGAGCACGAATCCATGCATCACCGTTCTTAGCTTCCATGATTTCGTAAGGCATCAAATCGATGTCTTTCTGAACTTCTTTTTCAGAAAACTTACGACCAATCAAACGCTTGGCTGCATAAATTGTACTTTTAGGGTTTGTTACTGCCTGTCGTTTTGCAGTTGCTCCTACAAGAACTTCATCTTGTGTGTAAGCAACGATTGACGGAGTAGTACGGGCGCCTTCAGAGTTTTCAATAACTTTAGCTACACCGTTTTCTAGAATGGCTACGCAACTATTTGTCGTGCCAAGGTCAATACCAATAATTTTGCTCATTTTTATCTCCTTATATCTAAGCAAGAATTTAATAGAACCCGAAGCGTTCTACACTTTTATTTATACCAGATTATTCTGATTCTTTACTTTTTCAATTAAAATTTCAAAATAACTCAAATATAAATCATATGCTTTAATGCTAGTAAGCGGCTGTTCAAATTCTTGTAATTTTTTAAATGTTACTTTAGGTAAGTTCCAGTCACTGCCTCTAGAATACATAAAATTATAAGCTTCGACTGCCTGTTGATGTTTATCAGCAATTTTAACAATAGTGTGTTCTTCGTCAGTAGGAGGATCTATTCCTAATGCTTCATATATAGTTAGCATCAGCTTGTCCTCTAGTTTGCTAATCACGGCATGTATTTCAGGAATGTGCTTTACTGGACTAGGCAAATCGTTTATGTATGCTTCTGCTGCATCGTGTAATAGGCCGTGTAGCTGTATCCTTTCGCCGTGAGGAGCAAGTTCCTTCATTACTTGAATACAATGCTGTGCCACGCTATACGGAATGTAAGGTATGCTGTGTCCGCTAAAGCGAGGCATCCTACTAAGACTCCAAGCAATATCACTAATTTCAATAGTGCTTGGATCTGGATCTGTTACATTAATTTTTCTACCTGAAACTGTTTCAAGGGTCTGCATTATTATCTTTCATTGCTGAAGGGAGTTACAAACTTACCATCATATGTCGAGCAACTGCGTAGAGTATTGTAGACATTCTGAATACCAACTGCTTGGTTCCAAGCATCTTCTAAAGCATGATGTTTTGTAACAGGAGGGCGGTGAGGATTAATACCTAAATCAAATGCTGTGCGGACATCGCGAACTTGCCAGAAGCTCCAAGGTATTGCTTTGCCTACTCTTTTAAATGCAGTTTCACAAATTGGCACGTCGAATGCAGCACCGTTACTCCACACACGTTTTGCACCCCAGCAAAATTTATAAAGTTGGTCCATAGCATCTTTAATGTGTAGTCTGTCGGCGCCTTCACTAAATGCTTCGTCTTGGACTGCTTGGTCTTGTTGCCCCCACCATGCAATAGTATCGTCGTTAACTACTAAACCAATTTCATCGCAACTGTCCAAATTTACACGAACATAAAAACTGTCCATTGCGGGTTCTTCGACATCTTTACCAAAAGGATCAAATTTTACTGCTCCAATGGTAAGAATGGCGGCATCAGTTGATGTCGCCAATGTTTCTAAGTCAATCATTACATCTGTATTAGCCATATACTCTTTCTTTATTTGAGAGTATACATTTTAACATAAGATGTTAATAATGTCAATACAATTTTGGTGGTAGACTTTCTTTTTCGAGTTTCTTTTTCCAACGAGCTTTGGCTGCTCCTTTGGCACGTTTACGAGCTGTTGTTGGCTTTTCATAAGACTCTTTTTTACGGAGTGTATCCAAAACACCCGAGTCTTCAACCTTACGCTTAAATCTGCGTAAGGCTTGGTTAATATTCTCGTGATCTTTGACAGTTATGCCTGTCCCTTTAGATTTCTGATTCATCATCGTCTTCGTTGTCCTCTTCTTCTGTAAATTGATTAACAATACCTTCTAAATCCCAAATCCTATTTTTACTAATAAGATTGTATGGAGTAGTTTCGTCTAATGTTATATAGTGTGCGTTTGGTTGTGCCAATAAAAAAGTTACAAAGTTTTTTGTAACAGGGTCACAGTTGTCCACGTCTATAACAACTACATCGACTTGCTGGGCTACACTAAGCATCCATGCAATATCTGTTTCGTTTTCATCAAAAATAAAAACATTCAAATCGTCAATGCTTCTACTTAAAATAGTTTGAAATTGTTGTTTAACACTATTAGAAGGCTTAACTAGCAGATAACTTAAATTCAAATTAAAAAGTTTATCTGGCGGAGTTATTAGAGTTATTTTTCCTAAGTTCATATATTCTACTTACAAATTCTCTTAGTCGTTCCTGACTATAATTGGCAAACTTTGGGCCTTTTGTTTTAGTTTCTTCTACGAAATCGTACAACGCCGGGTCTGTAAATTTGTCTATGATTAAATCTTTAAAATTATCCTGTCCGTAGATTCTGTACATTTCGTCTTTTGGTTTAATGCTAGAACGGTTTATTCTTGCCCAAAGTGTTTCTTCTGACTGTTCACCGTTCTGTACATACCCTTCTACGATCTGTTCTTTATTTCTATCTGTCCCTGCGTGTTCTTGGTCATGTATGTCTTTTTTTTTGAATCTTCTTCTGGAGGCAAGTCGACGGGCAACTCTTTTACTTTAGATTCTTCTTCCACTGCCTTTTCTGCTTCGGCAATCATTTGATTCCATTGCTCAACAGATACACCTTCGATTGATGACTGTTCTTCTACTCTACTTTGAATCCTAGCTTCGGCTTCTTTTAAAAAGTCTTTTTCCAGTTCAACTGTGGGTTGAGCAATCACTGGTTCAATTCGTTTTTCTTCTTCTTTTACAGTAAAGGGCCACGGTGTTTGAAGTGATGGCTTTTCAGAAACTTCTTGTTGTGTTTCCTCAACAGGCTCAAGACGATTTTGTCTATGCCATTGGAACGTCATTTGAGCGGCTAGGAGCATTATAACCGCCAATGGATCGAATACAATAACAATTAAGATAATGACCCAAGTAACTGCCTTCTCGAGCATGTTTACATCTTCGCCTTGTTCTCCATAGATAAACTTGGCAATATACTTTAATGGACCAACCTCTGCTTCCACCTTACGTACTTCAGCGGCGATGGGTGCCCGTTCCTCACTAAGTTTGGCAATAGTTTTCTGTTCGGCTGTAATCTCAGAAAGTAATCTAGTGCGTTCTTTGGCCTGCCCTCTACGGAGCGCAACTGCCTTGTCCGCACCTTTTTCATCTTGACTTCGACCCATAACTTGGTCCACAGCCTCATCCATTTGTTTGAGTGCTTTGCGATTAGCATCGATATTTTCCTTTGCTGTTTTAATCTTTTCATCATAGACAGCAATCTTACTTTGAACATCACCGCTAACTAAGTTTTGGTCGTTGTGTGCTTTTGATAGAAAGCCAAAGATACCCATCGACGTGATTATCATTAATACTACAACTGCTGAACTCATGTAGTATTTCATAAAACGTGGAGCACGTTCCCAGTTGGCTTTTAACCACGATGCACATACTAGTTTAGCAACCTCTAGTGTTGTTCCCATTACAATAATAGGAATTACAGCCGCAGAGAAAATAGCGGCCAAACCTACTACGGAGTAGTAGATTGCGACCGCCGAAATTGTTAAACCAGTTAGTAGTAGTAACCAGGCTAGTATCATCGATTGCCTATTATTCTGCGTCGCCCGAAGAGTCAGCTGTTGTTAATTCGGTTCCATCAATCTGGGTAACTGCTACAGTACCAAGTGTTTGGCTAGCTGTTGCACCAGTATGGGTCGCAGTAATTGACAACATGTTGTCTGTACCTGTTGCACCGTTATATACACGGGCGTTGGCTGTTGTCGATAAACGAATTGCTTTTGCAATTTCGTTTTTGATGTAAAGCGCCTTAGATGTAATGCTACCGCTGGCAATATCAGTTCCTGTTGCAGGAATAAATGCATCACGGTCATACTTAACTGTAAACGCTAAAGTTGTTGCCTGTGCATCACCGTTAGATTCGTCACTGTCTACTTCGATGTCTAAGACTTGGCAGTCTGCTAGACCGGATAGTTGATTTACAATGTTACGGAAACGCATATTTCCTCTTGCACGAGCTTGACCTTTAGCAAGGGTAGTTGGCAAGTTTGCAGTTGAAAAACTGTCAGAACTGTTTGGTGTTACTCCACCGTTGTCGTCGCTGTCAGCTGTTGGGTAATAAGTTGTGTTTGTCATTGTTAACACAACTCTGTAAAAACCAGGTGCTAATTGGTTTGAGTCTTGTTGAAATCCAGATGGCATGTTATGCTCCTAAGTTATCTAATATTTATCGTTATTTTACTTGAAAACTATCAATGCCAGCAAGGCTGCTTGGATAAAAAACCCAAGCCCAATAGTAACAATATTCAACAAGTCCTTTTGGATTGTTGCTTTGATAAAGAACAAAAACAAGCCCAACCAGCTAAAAAGCACCATATCTACGGGTGGCATCTTTTCAGTTAAGCCTGTTAGAATAGCAACCATAGTTGGAATGGTTGCCATGTGTAGCAGAACCACAGCAATCCAACCTGCAGTTTCTGCTGAAATATGAGGTGCATGTTCTTTAATATTTTTAACCCACAAGTCTAAATTAAATAGATCTTGAAAGAATTTTTTAACTGAAACTCTGATTGTTTCTGTATTCATTTATGTCCTCTTATTTGTAAAAAATGTGACGGCCAATTTTGGCTACTTTTTCTCTTTTCCAACCCGGGTTTATGTAATCTCCATGAAAGTACATAGCATCCTTAACAGACTGTAGTCTGAAGCCTTCTAACAATACTTTTTTGGCTACTTCCATAGATTCGTAATAAACGGGTCCATTCATAGGCTTCTTTAAAGAAGCACTATCGCAATACCAGCTAAACTGGCAAAGAACTTTTTCATATACAATGTTCTTTTGATATACAACCTTGCAGATGTCACTAGGGAATTGTCCGCTTTCTGCACGATTGATTGTAACTTGTGCAACTGCTACTTTGCCTTCAAAAGGCTCGTAGCCTGCTTCGTGATAAATGTTACGAGCAAGACAGTCTAATTGTTTCTGTCTCATATCTGCTGTAACTGGGCTTATGGCCATTCTTGCGGTCTTCAGTGTTTCCAACTTATACGTTACCGCTTTATAACCACCTACTGCTACTAACATCAGTGCTAGAGCAAAAAATACAAATTTAATGATGCGTATCATTGTTTTCTCCTTTACGCTGGATGAGTCCTCGCTAGGGACACTTTTAATAAATGGCTTCGATACATCTCCTCATGCGTTAAAAGCCTACTGCTCGTTGTACCCCAACCTTTGAGGTACAATATATAGTTATGCCTGATCATCTCCAATAAAAACATAAGTTTTTAGGTTATCTACGCATTTTACTAATATCCACTGCTTCTTCGTCGCTAAAAACGGGCACAGCATTACTTTTATGCATGGTTGCAATGCCTTTTACCTTAGTTCCTGTATAGACTTTTGGGGCAGGAACAGTGCATGGACCACCAGTAAACGGCAAACTTGGATGTTTAACATCTGTGCCATATCGGGTATATGGCTTGTTATCTGGTTTCCAAACATCGGCAGTCAGAGCACGTTTACGCTTTTTCTCTTCTGCTTCGATGCCCCATTTCTTTTGTAGCTCTTTCCAAGATTCGTCCAATTCTCTGGCCTTTCTAGCATGTTCTGCTGAAGCAAATTTCTTTTTACCTTTACGCTTGCCCGTAGTACTGAGCCACGGGCCTTCTAAATGCATACTCAAAATTATTCTCCAAAAATAATACTATTCCGTTATTATATAGGAGATTTTGGTTTATGTCAACAGTTTTAGACTCGAAAACTTTCGCCGCAGCCACAGCGATCCTTTTCGTTTGGATTTTGGAATTCAAACCCTTCGTTGAGTCCGTTTCGAACCCAATCAATGCACAAGCCTTTGATGTAGACTAATGACTTTTGATCAACCAAAATAACAAAGTCGTCCTGTGCATAATTAGTAACACCCATTTCTGCCTCGTAGGTGTCTACATATTCAAGTGTATAGGCAAGTCCGCTACAGCCTGTAGTTTTGACACCAACTCGAATGCCAACACCCTTACCTCTGTTTTTTAAAAGTTGTTTAATTTTCTGTCGAGCTGTGTCGGTTACGGTAATCATTGACTGCGGCCTTGATTGCGTCTTCTGCTAGGATACTACAATGTATTTTAACTGGTGGTAATGCTAGTTCTTCTGCGATGGCTGAGTTTTTGATTGTTCCGGCTTCGTCGAGTGTTTTGCCTTTAAGCCATTCTGTAACGAGGCTTGAGCTTGCAATAGCCGATCCGCAGCCATACGTTTTAAATTTCGCATCTGTAATAATACCTGTATCATCGTCTACCTTTATTTGTAATTTCATCACGTCACCGCAAGCAGGTGCACCTACCATGCCAGTTCCAACTGTAGGATCATTTTTATCAAAACTACCCACGTTGCGGGGATTTTCGTAATGATCTATAACTTGGTCACTATATGCCATTTTATTCTCCCGTTTTGGTATTTATTTGTTGACAATAATTGGTTAAAAAATGCTCATTATGCCATACTGCCGACATAACGGTATTTCTGTACTCATTGAAACATGGTGCTCCAAGTGTGTAATGTATCAGTTTAGCATTTTCGTTCTCACCGTATTCATCTGATAACCAGTTCCACTCAACTGATAGTTCTCCTATCTTATCGTCAGTTAACCAACTAAACTGATGTAGTTGCGAACCAGTTGATGTTCTAACTGTATTAGGAGATAAAGCCATATTAGCAGGGTGTGAACAGTTCCATAAAATTACGCTACTCCAATTTTTTCTTGGATAGTTTTCGTTTTTTGAACCTAAATATTTTGTTGTTGCTTTAGATTGATAGTTGTGTTTGACAACCATAACTGCTTTTGATTCGTCCCTCAAGTTCCATAAATTTTTAATATCCTCTCTGACAACCATGTCTCCATCTATATAGATTGCCCAGCCTGAGTAATTCATTAAGTAGGGTATTAGAAATCTGCTATAGACAAATTGATTGCTTCCGTCCCCATGCAGTTCTTTGTATTCCAAAAGATTAATCGAGAGCGGAATAAAACTAACTGGAGTTGTAGAGTTTCTTATTATACTATTCGTACAAACATGGTAAACAACTGTTTCTTTAGGATCGTAACCAACAAAGATAGGTATCATATTAATCTTTACAGATAATTTTAAATGACGGGCATTCGTATGATTTCCCTAAAACTGCTAAAATAGCAATTTTTGCCTTGACGTCGCTTATTATATCGCGCTTTTTAAAATCAGTATAGATTTCAATTCTTGCGTGTTCTTTGGCAGTGTACCACGGTTTAAAGAACTCTAATTCAGTATCGTAAAAAATTTTAAAATCTTTACTTAATATCTTTTCTTTTAAAACACTTTGCCAGACCAGCGATGTGTCTTTTACAGAATTTCCGTCTAAGTTCAAATGCGGAATTATTGAGCCGTGATCAGCAACTAACTCAATTTCTAAATTTTTCTTATAGGACAATAACTCTTCTTTAGTGAAGATATTCATTGAATTCATAAAATCAAATTCAACTCCGCCGGTATTGAAGTAAAGAGCTTTTATAGAAGAATCAGATTTAAAAAGTTTAAGTATTTTATTTCGAATTGATCCGGGATGAACTACATTCTTTTCTATTCTTGGATTATAATGTACATTGAGAGGAAACCGAAAACCGTCTTGTAACAAATCTTCTGTAAGCCAGCATAACTTAGGAAAAAGTCTTTTGCGTATATCTAAATGTATACTAGAATCAAGATACTGCTTGCCTAAAAAATAATTTGTAATACTAGGGGTGAAATCATGAAAAACGTAACCTAAGTCTGAAACTTTCATTTCTCCAACGAAAAGATCTTCAGACTTACGTTTATATTTGTAAAAGAATTCTACTCTTTCCTCAGTTCCACAGACGGGAATACAATTAAGATGAAAATGTCCTGTTGGGTTTAACGAGTAAGGGTAGAGCTCTTCCATACATTATTTAGATTCTTTCCTAGCGTTCTTAACTGCGGTAACATCGTTGCGAACGTCTTTACATAGCTTGGCTAGTTCTTGTAAGTGTTTGCGAACACGGGTTCCAGCTGCGCCAACTTCTTTGTCATAAAACTTTTCGAAATCGCTTTCCATTGCTTCTACGATTGCTGTGAATTCTGAATGTCTATTTTGTGCCATTTTGATCTCCTTTAAATGGTGAGTGTGTCACTCTGCTTGTAATTTAGCAGGCTGTAATACTTAGTGTCAATTTTTTTGGTGGGATTATCTTCCGGCAAATACGTTTGTACTGCCTGTATCAACGACGCCGCCGTCGCTCATGCCGTCACTTTCTCTGCCAATACCTTTGTCTTCGACAAAAACAGTAGTAGAAGAAGCAACTAATGTTCGGCCTCGAGAATTTGGAGAAGTATTGAAAACAGTACTTGAGTCGTTTGTAATAACAGATGTAGCACCGGAAGAGAATATCGATCTACTTCCGGTATCTTTACCAACTCGTGCTACACTATCTTTGCTCATTATGGAGTTTTAGTATTTGGTAACTGAGACTCGGGCACGCCTAGCAAGTTTGTTCTAACTTGTGCTTTTTTCTCAACTATGGCACCTTTAACTTCTTCAGCTGCGCCAAACAATTTGTTCCATTGTTTCTTAACAGTATTCCATAATCCTGCAGCGCCTGAACCAACCCATGCTTTTTCTATCAACCATTTAGATTGTTCTATTGCATAACCTTGTGCAGCAGCAACTCCATAATTTGTAGCAGATACAACTTGGCTTTGCAAGTTTAAGTTAGCAACATCGGCAACTGTTTGTGATACCATATCTTGAAGTGCTCCTGGAGTAACTACTGTAGGTGGTAAGTCTGCCCTTTTCAATGCAGCATTTGTTGTTTGCTGATTGAAAGCATTATTTTTAACTTGATCAATGTAGGCAAGTTGAGCTGTAGTCGTTTGTAGTTGAACAGCCGATCCCATTGCGTTTACTGATTGTATTAACAATTGAAGATTAGCATTTATTTCTTTTGTTTGTGTAACCAAGTCTACCATTTGGGAAGACATATCATTCAAAGACGATGCACATACATACAATGTTGCGGCAGGCGTCCCTGGCGTCTTTAAACCCATTGGGGATAAGTTTGCAGTAAGTGCCGATGTAAGAGAAGCAATGGCTGCAACTGCTACGTCGTCATTAACTGTGATTGATCCGCCTGTTGCGAATGTTGCTGTTAAAAGGGTACCTGGCATAATATATCTCCGTTATGGTATATTTATGCTAGTTTTATGCCCGAGGTTGACTCAATGAATTGATCAGCAAACTGCTTGTCTGTTGCTTCTGCTACGGTTACTGTAGTTTTAAGAAGTTTAACTTCTTTATCTGGATGTACTGTAAACAAGTAAGGCATCAATCCCGGTCCCTTTGCACCCATACCAATAACCATCGGTTTGCTTAGTTTGTAGTATGTTGCTGTTTCTTCTGTGAGTTTAGCAACGATTTCTTCTCCGCTTGTAAGTTTTAGTGTAATTACTTCACCTACTGTTACGCCTTTATCAATTAACATATTAGTCCTTTATAATGTTGTCCAAAATTCTTCTGGTTGGCCTGCAAGTCCTTGAAACCCGCCTGGTAATAGTACGCCGTCTTTAAAAATCTGCGGGACTGAACGTAATCCTTGATCTACTAAAAATTCTCGTTCTCCGGGATTTTCTTCAATATTTACGGCTATATAAACTTTGCCTTTGCTTTCTAACAGAGACTTAGCTCTATCGCAAAACGGGCAGTTATTTTTTGTATAAACTTTAATCATATTTGTTTCCTAAAACTTAATTATAATTCCGGTAATGCTTCGTAGTCAATAGCATCCGACATGACACCAATCACATAATTAGTGCTTTCGCTTTCTTGTAATGCTGTTTGCTTTTTGCTAGTATCTGAATGTTTGTTGAACCAAGGAATTGGAGTTGTTTTGGACGCTGGGTTCCAATACTTAATACCAATGTCCTTTAAAGCGCCAACTGCTGTATAATCGACAAAGTCCTTAAGAATATTTGCGTTGAGACCAATGACTGGGCCTTTCATGAACAAGTAGTCAGCCCATGCTTTTTCTTCAGCAATGACATCTCTGTATATCTGCAGAACTTCTTCTTGGCACTCTTGTGCTGCTCGAGCAAAGCGTGGATCTTCTTTAACAACTTGATTGATCAAGAAAGCAGTCCATCCTTTGTGTAGCAACTCATCTTGTAAAATCAAACTAATAATGTTTCCATTACCAATAAAGATTTTGTTCTCTACCATTGCTAGACTTGTAGCAAAGCTAACCATAAAGCGGAATGCTTCTAACGCATACGATGCGTGTAGTGCTAGATAAATTGCCTTGATATGGTAATCTTCTTCAACATGCAATCCGGACTCTACATTACAGTTAGCGACGTGTAGATTATCGTAATACTTGCCAACACTACTGGCCATATTAACAATCTCTTGTGTGTCGTGAATAGTGTTAAACACTTCCTTAGGCACATTGTAGATGTTGCGAATAATATGACTGTAACTGCGACTATGAATGTTTGTTTCAAAGAATGTCCAGTTGTAGACTAGTGCCTCTAACTCTGGCAAACTTATGACCGGAGTAAAGATTTGACTTGGGCCGCGGCCTTGCAGACTGTCAAGAGCAGTTTGCCTAAGCAGGTTACTAGTGAAGATATGTTTAACTGCATCTGATGCATCCTTAAAGTCTTGTGCATCTTTTGTTAGACTAATCTCTTCTGGCACCCAAAAGAAACCACGTGCTGTTTTTTCAAAGTCTGCAATTTTATTATATTTGACTTCTTCAAATCGTTGTATAGTCACTGGACCGGCAGGATCCAAAAACATTTTACGATTTGTATAGTCCGTCTTTGTCTGTAGGTTATATTGTTGGTTGCTCATTTCGTTTCTAGTTCAATTCTTCCGTCTATAATCTTAATGCCTGTTACTCTTTTACCATCAGCATAAACAGGCGTGTCATTCCAATCTTTTTTAACAGATCCGGCATTTGGCTTGTGGGCTATCTGTTGCCATGCTTTGAATAATTCTTGTTGTAAATCGTATGCATCCATTATAACTTACATGCCTCGCAATCTTCTTCTAATATTTCAACTTCTACATGGTGTCCGTTCATACCAGCAGTATGGTGTCCATTGACTTCTGTTGCCACTTCTACTGCTTTACTACCTGCCTTGTTAATTAGGCTGTAGTAAAAGGTTTTTAGTCCCCACATCTGCGCCTGCATTAAGTTCTTAGCAATTAATGTTGTTGGCACTTTACGCTCTGGGAAGTGTGCCGGATTGTAGAAAGTGTTTGTACTAATACTCTGATCCACATAGGCCGCTAGTACTGCTGCTGTCTTTAAGTAACCATCACAGTCTTTTTGTTCCCACATCAACTGATACTTGTTCTTTAGTTTATGATAGTCTGGAACAACTTGTGTGAATGATCCTGCCTTTGACTCTTTAGTACTGATAAGGCTCATGGGCATTTCTATTCCATTAGTACTATTAATAACAACACTACTAGACTCAACTGGAGCAATAGCCATAAGAGTAGCATTTCGTACACCATGTTCTTTCATCTCCTTGCGTAGTGGTTCCCAATCTAGTTCTGGTGTAAAGTCTGCCAATTCATTGACACCTTTGGCACGTAATTCCCACGGGAATATGCCTTTGCCATATCGAGTATGTGAGCTATGCTGACAAGCACCTCTTTCTTTGGCAAGCTCAACAGTTGCTTCTGTTAAGTAATAGGCTTGATGTTCCATCCAGCTCTTAACTTCTGCCAATGCATCTTTCTCGCCGTACTTGAGACTACGTTTGGCATGCCAGTAGGCTAAGTTAGTAACACCAATACCCAATGGTTGGATTTCATCGTTGCTTAACTTAGACTGAATGCTTAAGAAGTCTTGGTAGTCCAGTATGTTGCATAGACTACGCTGAAGGATGCGGCAAGCTCTACGCATATCCTCAGGATTGCGGAATGCTCCCCAATTAATGGAGCCCAGAGTACAAAGAGCGATACGACCAGCATCGTCATCAAGACGCTTAAATGGCTTAGTAGGTAGTAGAATTTCACAGCAGAGATTACTTTGGTAAATTGTATGATACTCAGGATCAAATGGTCCTTGGTTCATTACGTTGTCAATAAACACTAGATAGATACGGCCTGTATCTGTACGTTCTTTTAGTATTCCACTTTTGAATACTTCTTCTGCGCTCATTGTTTTCTTACGCAAGCCGGCTTGCTTCTCATACTTGACATATAGTTGTTCAAAACGTTCTGTGTTGCTGTAGAAGGCTTCATATAAGTCAGGCACTTCATTAGGATCAAAAAACGTAATGTTTTCTTTATTTTTGAAACGACGCCAAAAGAACGCTGATAGTACAACTCCGTAGTCCATGTGTCTAACGCGAGTTTCTTCAGTTCCTTGATTATTTTTGAGAACGATAAGATCATCAAACTGATGATGCCAAATAGGATAAAAGACTGTAGCACTTGCGTTACGTATTCCACCTTGACTGCAACTCCTTAAGTCACCAAACCATTTCTTTAAGAAAGGAATCATGCCAGTGTGCATGATTTCACCGCCACGGATAGGACTACCTAGTGGGCGAAGTCTTCCAATTTCTAAACCAATGCCTGCACGTTTGCTGGCATACTTGGCCATCATTTCTCCTGAGGCGAAAATACTATCCAAGTCATCATCAGAACGGATAAGAACGCAACTGCTGAACTGCTTGGTAGGAGTTCCCAGACCAGCAAGAACGGGAGTAGCGAGAGTAAACAGGCCATCACTTGCAGCATTATAATATTCCTTTATGTAACGCATACGAGCCGTATTTGGCTCTTCTTTGTGAAACACAGTAGCCGCGGCAACCATGTAGCGAATTTGTGGAGTTTCGTAAATTTCTTTAGTAGCACGATTACGTACTAGATACTTTTCAATTAACTGTTCAATTGCGGCATAACTGTACATCTCGTCCTTAGAATGATCTAACATATCATTCATGCGATTCCAATCTTCTTCACTATACCAGTTTAACAGTTCTGGAGTGTAAAGTCCAACTGCAATATTCTTTTTAACTATCTCATATAAATGTAAAGGAGTGTAGTCGCCGTAGACATCCTTACGTAACATACTCAATCGTTGTTTGCCTGCTACATATTGATAATTGGTATGCCCAACATCTGGATTGTGTTCTACATCGATTAAATCAACTATAGCTCTTAATGTTATTTCATCAATTTCTTGTGTTGTAATGCCGTCGTAAAAGTGTGGCTGACTTTTGATTTCAATCATACTCTGACTAACGTCAGCGATTCCACTACAAACTTTTGCTACCTGAGCTTGCCACTTTTCTACCGCTAGTGACTCGCGTTTTCCTGATCTTTTTATTACTGTAATTGTGTTCATGTCCTATCGCTCGTATTGTTGAAATGGTATCATTCTTTTTATTTTAGAGAGTATTTAGTGATCAATTGAAAAACAAAAATGCCTTATGACAATCAACGTTTAACTGTTGATTTTCTAAGGCTTTTGGAAATTTTTTATTATTTACGTACCTTATCACAATAGCGTATTAAATAATATACGTATTTTTTACTTAGGTCAAGTGGCTTTGGCGCATCATGACCCAATTAGTGAATTGCAGTATACGAATAAGAAATTGAACTTAACGATTCGCCGTCTAGTGGATGCTTATATCTCAAAGCAATGGAAGAAGGTACATCACTCAATCCATTAATCTCTCCGCCAGATTGATTTAGAATCACAGCAGAGAATTCCAATTTAAGTGCATCTTCTTCTGATAATCCAGTAACACTATACTCGTCAGATAATTGAACTACACTGGTATGCAATACTGTACTTTGATCAATGTCTGCAACTAATGAAATTGTTCCGTTTCTAGTGAAACTATTTGAATCACTCTTATATTGGTAATCAATTTTGTAACTGACTGATTTTACGGGGCCGCCATTTTGGTTTGACGACACTGGTAACACTGATAGTAGAGTCCAACCTGATGCAAAGCCGATATTTAACTGTTTGCTGGCGTAAGATTTGTATGTAACTGAACCCGCCATTTCTGGAACATAAGGAATCATTGTAAGTGCGCCAACCGTCGAAGAACGAATCTTTGGTTCGTATGTTCCTAACATTGTGATGCCAGCAGATGTTGTTAGCTGTCTATATGTTGGAGTTGGGTTAACTGAATCAAGATATGTGTTAGCAATTTTAAAATGTGTGCTGTCTACTACTTCCTGTACATAGTAAGTTGTTCCGATTACTACACCGCCAAACGTATTGTTAAATGTAATAGGAGCGCCAACTAATAATGCGCCAGTCAGTCCGTTAGTCTCAAACGCATCTGAAACTGAGCTCGAACTAATTACTTCTATTGTTGTACTATCGCCTGGGTTAAACACACCGTCAATAGTTAGAGTGTTCATAGTATCAAACGGTGCAGTAAACGGAGTCACTACTGTAATATTAGTTTCGCCGTCATAGTCTTCTTTTAGTGTTCCTTGAACGTGTGACACGTTTTGTCTTATTAAAGAACCTTTAGATGCAGTAATAGGATAATCAAGTTCTAAGTCGACGGTAAACAACTGTCCAACTAGGAATTCTTCTCTATCTGACTGATTATTTTCACATGCATTACCAATTGATTGATAGAAAATTTGTGGGTACTCTGGGAAGTAGACTCCAGCACCGTTGTTACCAACGTTTTCAAAACTCGAGTTACTAACTGAATTACCAGATCCTCTTATAATAAGTACTGCCTGTTGTTTAATATCTTGAAAGTCACAAGTATCAAATAAGTTTTGTCTTGGTCCGTATTGCTCACCGACTGTTGAACCATCAGCACCTTCGCCTAGAACAACGCCTTGTCGCAAATCTTGAAATTTACAATTTCTAAAAGAGTTCTTTTGAATATCTTGCTTTGACCAAACACCATAACTAAATCCAGAAACGAGAACCCTGTTAAAACGGTTTTCGCTAGAACTTACTAACGCCGACACAGCAGATAAACTGATCCCTCTGCTATTTGCATTATATGTGCCGGCCCATTCACCTTTGATAATCAAGTCCTCAAATAAACTGTTTCTTACAGCATCAAGTTGTAAACAAGTTTGGTTTGATGTTGCTGTATTAATTGTTAAATTCTTAATTGTAATAAAACGAGGTTGTGTATTATACAAGGTGCTAGTTATCGTACTTGGATTTCCAGTCACAGAATTGTCGTTTACAAATTGTATAGCTGTTCCTGAACCAGAGTATGAAATTATAGTCTTATTCGATCCTGCACCAACAATAGTTGCATAACTTGGAATATATAGTGTACCTGTAATCTTATAAATTCCTGGACCTAATTCTAAAACTACTCTAGTCTTAACACCGTCTGATGTATCTGAGGATGACTTGGTAGCAGAGTTTAAAAATAACTGATCAATGGCTCTTTGTAGTGCTTGAGTATCGTCTGCGGTTCCGTTGGCAATAGTTCCAAAGTCAGTAGCAGTGACTCTGTCGTCTAGACGTTCTTGTGTACTGCGAGAAACTGGATCGTTAACAGTTGGGCCTGTTTGAATGTCAGGGTCGTTGGATTTGTAAATGTGTTGAATTAGATTCAACAAGTTTCCCTGAACAGTTAAGTCTCGTTCAGTAAGAATCTTTGTATTTCCAACAGCAGGACTTCCTTCAGATACAGAACCGTTACCTATGTATAGTTCTTGTGTATCTAAACTCCACGCTAATTCGCCACTGGCTAATTGCGGGAGCCCTGTTCCTGATAATGATCTACCTCTGCGTATTTGAATACGGCTGATTTGCACAACTGCCATAATAATATCCTCTATATAGGATATTTATCAGTTGTTGCGGTAGTATTGCTCCACCCTGTCCCACCAGCGTTTTTCCCAGTAATCAAAGTCCTTTGTTTCAAGTATGAACTCCTGATATTTGGGTTCTTCTGTCATTATTAACTGCTCGTTTAACTTAGGGCTAACGCACATTAACACAACACCTTTGCGTATGTTTGTACCGTGTACTTCATTGTGTGCTAGAGCATAGGCAGTTAGTTGTAAGTAATAATCCTCAATCCACTCTTGCTTTTTAGGTTTATTAGTTTGTTTGTAGTCTAATATACTTTCATCGTTTAGATGTAAACCGCATCCATCAGTAGTTCCCGCATATAAACCTGGAAAATACAAAGGAACTTCTACCCCCCAGACTTCGTTAACATTTTTAAGTCCTTCGCTAATGATATGTTTAGCCATAGCGTGACTTTGTTTGCTGTAAGGATTAGTTCCTGGATCGTTTAGTACGCCATTAGTTATATAATCTTCTAAGAACTTATGCATACGTGTGCCACGTCCTGCAGCTTCTGTTACAATTTCCTGTGCTTTAACTTCGCCCACACGTTTTTTCCAATTCTGTAGTGCTTGGATCTTTTCTATAGGTTTAGTTTTATCTAGGATTGTTGTAACGGATGGAACTTTAGATCCGTCTGGAGTAGCATATAAACGTTTGCCTTCAACGCTTTCTCTGCTAATGGGGGTATAATTGAATTTGTTAGTTAAGAGACTCATGGTGCAAGTATATAGTCACTTGCACCATTTGTCAATATATTATTTGCCCAGTTTGGTTGCACGTTTAGCCATTTGGCTAACAACGCC
>JACCDW011200246.1_pt1 | contig 25896 bp, 3 predicted proteins | sample 7449781 | NCBI WGS metagenome assembly JACCDW01 (sample SAMN15323449, study PRJNA562643) | freshwater metagenome | isolation source: river surface water | place: USA:Blue River Watershed | collected 2017-08-18
AATGTCAAGCGGATTTTTGCCGTTGACAAATACTTTTAGAGTACAGCCATCATCCTGTAGCTCAAATTTAAGACGTTTAACTTGACCTACACCACGTACATATGCTCGACCATCCTCATCAATTACTTCAAAACGGTCCACACACTTCATACGCTGTAGGTCTTCACCTTCCCCAATAGCATTATGAATTGCCATATAGCCGCAGTCCATACCAGCACCATACATGCCAGGATCAAAACCAAAAACATCATAAAGAACATATCGGTAACTGCCGTTTAGTTCGATATCTCCTCGGTGAATACGCTTGCACACAGCATAGAAGGCATCTTCGCGTTCTTTCTCTGTTAAGCCGTTCCACCAAGTGTCGTTGTCGTGTTCGTATAGCTTACGCCCACGTTCCATTTCTTGACCTAGTTCGGCTAACTTTGCTAGTGCTGCTTCACGAGCGGCTTTTTCTTCCTCGTTCATTCTCGATCCCAATTAATCATCTGCGAAAGATTGATGTCGTTGCTCAAATCGCCATCAAAGTCTCCGATGTCTCGGATAGATTTATATGCTTTTGTGGCTGCATATGCAACAATACCTGTAATACCAAACACAGCAACAAATGCCGCTGCCTTTAGCGCCTGTTCCTTAGATACCTTCTTCAACGTTTTCCCTTTCTGTAATTACGAAACGGTCACCGTCTACAGTGACCATAACAGTTGGGTGCAAACTTGCACGAACATAATCTCGCCCACCATCAATCATACGTCCATCTTTGGTAACATAATCATGACGATAACGACTTACAATAACTTCACCGTCGTCTGTTGCAATACCCGAAATTGGATCACTAAAGGCACTACTGGCTTCGGTGATATATACACTACCAGTACCTTCTCCAGTGAACGGATCGTTCTTAATAAACATACCAAAATAGTGTGTATGTCCTTTGCTTGTATCCGGATTAGGCTGGTAGAAAACGTCTACTGGACTTTCATTCCAGTGCCCGCGACTGTTTTTAGTAGCCCAATAACCCATGTATTTGGCGCCATACTTTTCTTCAATTTTGCGGATACCATCCTTCTTGAACCAGTATCCATCTTCTGGAATCTTTACAAACATGTGCATAACCTTAAATTGCAACGATGTACAACTATAGCAAATTTTACGCTACGTGTCAAGCTCTATTTTGGTAGGTAATTAAAACAGTATTTAATTTTTTTGATAAATATTGTTATGGCAACATTCAAGGGATTCAGCACTATAAATCAAGTTAGAGCACCATATTCTCTAACTGATCAAGATCTCATCAAGCGAGATTTGCTCAACGAGTTTTATACTCGAAAAGGTGAGCGAGTTATGCGTCCAAACTTTGGCAGCATAATTTGGGATTTACTAATGGATCCTGAAGATGATACACTGGAAGCAAGCATTAGAGAAGACATTTTAAGAATTGTTCGTAAAGAACCACGTGTAGAACACGTTAAGACAATCATATACACAACTGATCACACTTTATCAGCTGAAGTTGTGTTACGTTTTCTTCCATTTGATGTTGTAGAAAATTTATATTTAATATATGAAAGAAACTCAATTGAGGGCGTAGAATAATGTCATTAGTTACTAGACAAAACAATTTGTTTGCTTCTGAAGATTGGAAAGTTGCATACAAAGCATATAGTGAAATTAATTTCAAGGCATATGATTTTGATACTATCAAAACAGCCCTTGTTGAGTATGTAAGAATTAATTATCCAGAAAATTTCAACGACTATGTTGAAAGCAGCGAATTTATTGCTATCATCGAACTGTTAGCATACCTATCACAATCACTAGCGTTTAGAATGGACTTAAACAGTCGCGAGAACTTCCTCGAAACCGCTGAACGTCGTGATAGTGTATTCAAGCTAGCACGTATGTTAGGTTACAATCCAAAGCGTAATGTTCCAGCGAGCGGACTTATGAAAATTGTTGCAGTTAGAACTACAGAGCCTTTGGTTGATAGTCAGGGTAACGATCTTAATAATATTAACGTTTTTTGGGACGACTCTAACAACGTTCAAAGCTACGAACAATTTATTACAATTTTAAATGCAGCAATGAGCAGCTCTAATAGATTTAGTGCTCCAGTTAAGAGAGGCACAGTGGGCGGCATTCCTACTGAGCTGTATCAACTTAATACTCCGCTTAGTGCGCCTATTGTTTATAATTTCAATTTAACTGTAAACGGCGGCCCAAAAACATTTAACGTTGTTAATCCAGAGTTTTTTGACAACGGATATTTTTACGAAAGACATCCTGATCCTACTGATTTGTTTAATTTAATTTATAGAAACGACAGTTTAGGATTAGCAAGTAAGAATACTGGTTTCTTTATAATGTTTAAACAGGGTGTACTACAATTTTCAGATTATAATTATACTACACCAATACAAAACAGATCAGAAAACGTTGCTATTTCAAATATTAACGAAACTGATGTGTTTCTACAAGAAATCAACTCAGCTGGTGTAGTATTAAACAAATGGGAAAAGGTACCTAACACTGTTGGTCAAACACTCAACTATAATAGTTTAACTTTAGGCACTAAAAATCTTTATGCTGTAGAAAATTTAAATAATGGTGGCATTAGACTAAGATTCCCAGACGGTAACTTTGGTAATATCCCATACGGCATTTTCCGTTTATGGTATAGAACTAGTGATCCTACTCGTTACACTATTCAACCTGAAGATGCACGTAATATTACAGTGACTATTCCTTATGAAAACAAACGAGGTCAAAGTCATGCGCTAACTATTACATTTAGATTAGAAACACGAGTAAACAACAGTTTACCAGCCGAATCATTATCAGCTATTAAAGAGCGAGCACCACAAGTTTATTATTCTCAAAATAGAATGATCAGTGCTCAAGATTATAACACATTTCCTTTAAGCCAAAGTACAAATATTACTAAGCTAAAAGCAATAAATCGTACTCACGCCGGACATAGCAGATATATTGATATTAATGATCCTACAGGAACATATCAAAGTCTAGATACTTTTGCAAGAGACGCAATTTTATATACCGAAGATGCGCCAACCAGCGAAAGAGTTACAGTAAATGATAACACAACTCCTAGAGAAATAGCAGTAAGTATTATACCTCAGTATCTTAAAAAGCAACCATTAAACAATTTTGTTTATAAGAATGCAAGAAATACAATTGGTGGTGACAGATTTAGATTAGATTTATACAATATTAGATGGAATCCTCTACCAGTTGCGCCAACCAGTGATACTGGTTTTATGACAGAAACATATTCTGACAGCGGTGCAAAAAATGTATTAACTAACGTATACACACTCTATAGTTTCTTAAAGGAAAATAATTTTATTAAATTTGTTAACCCATCAAATCCTAGCGATTACAAGTGGGTAAGAATTATTAGTGTAGTCAATAACGGTTTACTAGCAAGCGGTATGAGCACCAGCGTTGGTCCATGGCAACTAAGTGACGAAGTACCACTAGACTGGGTAGCAGAAGAAGTAATTGTAAGTTTAAGAAAATTATTTAATAGTCAAGAAGCTACTAATATATCATCTGCTATTTCTAACAGAGAAACATTTGGTCTAGGTTATGATTTATTACTTGACAATTGGTATATAATCGAAAGTCAAGATTTAAACAAGACCGGAGATTTTGCTTTTGACCCTCAAAATCCAAATGCAGAAGGTGCTAGCTGGTTAGTATTACTAGAATACTCTCCTGTAGATAATTTTAGCTATAGATACAATATAACATTTAGAGGCCAAAATTACGTAGTACAAAGTCGCAGTGACTTAAAATTCTACAATATTAAAAACGTTAAAGTTGTAGATAATAACAATAGATCTTCCAAAGATACAATTACTTTTACAACTATTAATACTAAACCAAGCGAAACTGAAACGTTTGAATGGTATCGTATAGGCAGTAGTGATTACTTCTGGAGAAATACTTCTACTGGCGGATTACATGACCCGAACGGATACACAACCAATATATCATTAAAAACAAGAGATACAAAATGGTTTAATGTTAATGTATTTTGGGAAAGCAATTTTGGTTTAATGAAACCATCTGCATCAGGTAGAGTACAAACAGTTACCGATAATTCTTACGTAGTATCAAATGCATCTGTTATGCTAAACACATATTTTGATGATGGTACCGGCGCAAGCATTACATCAAACGTAACTATTGCAAACAACTCAGGACAAATTACTAGAATACCAGGCACTATTAAAATTCCTTTTACTGCTGAAACTTTTGGCGGTAATATTTTAGACAGCACAGGTAACATTACATATAGACAATTTGATAGTTTAGGCACCACATTATTAATATTCCACGGCAACACTACTTGTTATAGTTACGGTACTACAGGTTCTACATTAGATGCTAATGTGTCAGGAAGAATGTATCTAGAGGATGCAAATGTTCAGTCTCAAACTGGAAATTTAGTTTATACAGAATTAAATTTAAATAGATATCACTTATCAGCTGATGCAACAGGTAAGTTTTATAGAGACAAAATTGTTGTTAACTATATTAACACTAGAGAAAAACTTGAGCAACCAGTTGTCTGGGACGTGGTCGATGTTTACAAATATTCAGACGGCTATACTGACCCAAGAAAAGTTATTGTGGCACCGATAGACAGCGATAGTGACCTAGTACCAAATAGACCATTACAATTTAATGAATATGTCGATGACGAAGACATACAGCTATTTGAATACTATACAGACTTTGATGGGTACACCTATGACCGACCAGTGCAAGCTGCGGTTGTAGATTTTAGAAGTGAAAATACCATAAGAGTAAACTTTACTGATGATGTTATATCTAGTGAAAGTTATGCAAAAGAATATGCTTTAAGTAGCGTAGACTGGTTAATTGCTAAAAACTTTTCTGCTGCACAAGTATTAGAAAACACCCAAGGTTATGAAAATTCAACCGGCATAAAAGTCTATTGTATTGAAGAAGACAAGGTTTACATTACAACACCTGATAGTACAGACATTGATGTTGTTACACTAGTTGAAACTGATCAATTTTTTGTAAGAACAGGTAGAGGTCCAACACAAGATACTTTAAGTCCTGTGCAAGAAGATTCTGTAATAAGATGGCAACATGCTGCGCCAAAAGATGTACGTATTGATCCTAGTATCAGTAATATCGTTGAAATGGTTGTATTAACAACATCTTATTATAATGAAGTGTTAGCATACTTAAAACAACCTAGTGCAACATTATTTCCTCTAGAGCCTACCAGCGATGAACTAGCTGTAGAGTTTCAGGGACTTAACGAGTATAAGAGTGCAAGCGATACTATTGTATTTAGAAGTGCTAAGTTTAAATTATTGTTTGGCGATTATGCAGATTCAGAGAATCAAGCAAAATTTAGAGTTGTTAAATTGTCTAACAATATGAGTGACAACGAATTAAAAGCTAAGATAATTCAAGCGATAAATAATTACTTTAATGTAACAAACTGGGAATTTGGTGAGACATTTTATTTTACAGAGCTCAGTAGTTACATACATCAACAACTAGGTAGTGCAATAGGTAGTATAGTGATAGTCCCTAAAAATACATCCGGCAGATTTGGTGATTTATTCCAAGTAAAGGCTGAACCTAATGAACTATTCGCCAGCACAGCTACAGTAAACGATATTGAAATTGTAGAAAAAATTAGCTCTCAAACATTAAGACCCGATCGTTAAAGGATTTAAAAAGTAATGTCAAATAAAATCTACAAAAAACTTCCGGTAGTTTTACAAACAACTGCAATTAAGAATTTTTTTGAAAGCACCGTTGAACAACTTTTCAGCAAAGCAAACATAGAACCAGTAAGTGGCTTTATTGGTTATAAAACCACAAACGATCTAGGTGTTTCGGGTTATTTAAATCAGGACACTCCTGCTAGAATTCAGTACGCTTTGAGTCCAGTAGTTAACACTGTAAACCTAGCAACTAACGAACCAGAAAACTTTATTTTCTTTGATGAGTTAATTGATACGCTAAACACATACGGCGTAGACACAAGAAATCAGAATAAGATCTTTGGCGCAAACTATTACAGTTTTATGCCTCCAATCGATGTTGACAAATTTGTTAACTATCAAGAATATTATTGGTATCCACAGGGTCCAACAACTATTGCAATTTCTGGCACATTAGAATTACCAATTGATGTTGATAGAGATGTTTTAGGCAAAGCTACATTTAGTTATGGTAACCTAACACTACGTAATGGAATGATTATTCAGTTTGCTGGTGATTATGTTATTCCTAGCACAAAGGTTAACGTTGAATATATTGTTCAAGGCGTAGGCGAAAGCATTTATTTGGTACCTAAAAAAGATAACTTTGCATCAAAGTTTTCAACTCCAGTAGAAAATCCATATGATGGATCAGTATATGCTCTAACTGATGAAAATGTTGTTTATAGTGCAGGAAATGTTTCTAGCGTTGTAATTATTAACGAAGGTATTGGATATGTTAATCCAACAGTAACATTTACAGGTTCTAGTACAAATGCCAGTGCAACTACTGCAAATATTACTGTAGAGTTAGATGGTTCTATTTCTGATATAAACGTTACCGCAGCAGGCGCAAGATTTAGTGGACATGTTGGTGTAACTTTAGTTGATGTTGATGTTACACATAATATTAATGTTTCTGCATATAGCGGCACTGTCCAGACAACTAATATAATTTATTTAGATTCGACTACTAATGTTAAAATTGGTCAATCAGTTACAGGAATTGTTGGCGGGATAGTAGAAGCTGTTTCTGCAGGATCTATTACACTAACAGAGAATGTTACATTTGATCTTAGTGAGGCAACAAGTTCACCAGAATTAAGTTTTGCTGGTAGAGATTTTAATGCTGAAGTCAGACTTGATGAAATCCATAGCATATCATCAGGAAACGTACAAATACTAAGCTCTCAAGTAAAAACAGGAATCAATCCTGTAACAGGAGAACATTACTTACTTGGTGGTACTTACGCATTTGATAGAAATAAACTTCCTTCCGAAGGTGTAGATTCTGATCTAAACGAAGGCGATATTTCATGGGACTCAGGTGTAAGCCAATCAACTATTGATTATCTTGTTATGGCTCGCGGTTCTGCAAATAAGAATATTTGGAGCAGAATCAACTTTTGGTATCATAAAGATAATTTCTTAGATGCAGGCGACGAGCTACCAAGTAGAGAATTTAGAGCTAACAGACCAATTATTGAGTTTGATAAAAATTTAGAGCTATATAACCACGGTGTAAAAGGCATTGGCGCTGTTAGCTCTGCATCAACACTGCTTTCATATGACGAGCTAAATGGTTCGCCATCAGGCACATTAATTGACGGTGTACCAAGCGAAGATGCAACATTTATTTTCCCAAGCGAAACACTCGACGTTGCAAAATATATCTACACTGCAAAAACTGTAGGTTCTAATTTAGTAATTTCTAGAGTTGGGCATCCAACATTAAATCCAGTTGGTGCTGTAGATGGTGATTATAATTTCGTTCCGTGGGAATTAGAAATTGGTGACGTCGTACAAATTGCAGGTGGAAATGTTAACATTGGTAGAGAATACAGATTCACAGAAACAGGATTTGTACTGTGCCAAGAAAAATTCACAGCAAACCAGGCACCATTATTTAATCTTTATGATATCAATGGTACTAGATTAGATGACGCCGGTGTATATCCAAATAATAATTTTACAGGTAACAAGATCTTCTCTTATGCAGAATCTACAACTGGACAACTTGACAGCGAATTAGGATTCCCTCTTACATGGAAATCCTTCAAAGCCGCAAGTGAAATATTGTTTGAAAATAACATTTATAATTATATCTTAGAATATACACCTTTTGGTAGCACTACTACAATTAATGATCCTGGTTATAAATTTTATAAATTATTAAGTGACACACCTGAATATTTTGCATACGCAAAACCAAGTAGCGGCCCTGCAAAACAACGAATTAAAACAGTTTACGAAATTGATCAATTTGACGTTGACGCAAAACTACAAGACTTTTATATTGGTTGTGTTCCTAATGTAAATCAATCAAAAGCATCAGGATATGATATTGATGTTACTGTAAATGGAGTCAAAAACATTGATTTTCAATATGGTGTAATTGCTGAAGGTTATATTCGTTTTGATGCATTTACGCTTTTATCAGGTGACTTAATTGAAATTAATGTTGTTAGTGACACCGGTTTGCTAGAAACAGGAACAATTAGTAACTTTGAATTACCAATTAGCTGGAAGAACAACACACGAAGCGAAGATATTCCTCTTATCGCAGAACCAGAATACCTTCCTCACTTTAAAAACTACATGCAGAGACAAGATGGTTTTGAGGGTGATGTTCTAGGAGCAAATAATTTTGCAAGCTCACCTAAAAATACTGATTTTGCTAAAGATATTGTATTAACTGATCAAAGCACGATTTTAGCAGCAATGCTACTCGATGATCAACCTTATAATTTAATTGAAGCTATTCGCTTCAATGCTAGCGAATACGATAAATTTAAAGCAAGACTAAAAAGTGAAATTACAAAATATTTTTCAATCTATGACATATCTAGTCTTTCAAATGAATATGTTTTAGAAAAAGTTTTAAGAAATGTAATTTCATATTCTGTAGGAAACAATGTATTCAACCAAACATACGTTGTTCCTTTTGGTGATAACTACGAAGAAGAAACATTTGTAATTAACGATGTTACTACTTCTGAATTTGCGTTAACAATTTATAATGATTTAGACAAGATTGAAAACAGTCTGTTAGTATATCAAGTAAAAGGTTTAAGCACACGATTATTATCTGTTGATTTAGATTATACCATTACAAGTTTTAATCCAATTACAGTAGCATTAACAAATGAAGTAACTGTTGAGCTTGACGATAAATTTGTATTCAAGCTATATAACAGCGAAAGAGATAGCGCACAATGTCCACCAACTCCTAGTGTACTAGGTCTGTATCCATTATTTCAACCTAGTATTGAACTGGATAATAGTTTCCAAACACCAGTAGAAGTGTTAATAGGTCACGACGGATCTCGTGTAACAACATTTGGCGATCGTAGAGATGAAATTCTATTAGAATTTGAAAAACGAGTTTATAACGGATCAAAGGCAGAATTTAGATCTGCAAACGCATTACCTGAACTTAACATTAATACAATTAAACCAGGTATTTTTAGAAATACAGGCTATTCAATCGCAGAGTGGTCAAGTTTCCTACGCCAGTATTTCTCAAACTGGGTAGTTGCTAACAAAGTTGATCCTGTAACAAATGAATTTTATGATCAAGAAAACGAATGGACATGGAACTATAGAGGTGATACGACTACTCCTGGTCACTGGAGAGGTTGGTACGAGTATTATTATGATACAGTAAGACCACATACCCATTCATGGGAAATGTTAGCATTCTTTGAAAAGCCAACATGGTGGGATAGTCAGTACGGCACAGATTATAGCAGTAATAACACTGCTATGTGGGATGATCTAGAAGCAGGTATTATTCGCCAAGGTCGAAGAGAGAATTTAACTGCTGATGCTTACCTAACAAATAATCCTTATCGCAGGGAAGGATTACATCTTGTATTACCGGTTGATAGTGATGGTAACTTAAAAACACCAAAAGAGATTATCAGTACAGGCAGTACAACAAAGACAGAAACATGGACCGGCGGCCGAGCAAATGTAACTGGTAGTTTCCATACAAGTATAACAGCAAAATCAAATACATTCTTAACTGTAAACGGTCTTAATGTTTCGTATGCAAATAGTAATATCTATGTTACCGGTAGAAATATCCCTAATCACACAGTAGATGTTGAAACAAATGCTGTTGGTTTTGGTCCAATTAAAGAACAAGATGTTGTTTATAATATTGCTAATATTAATTTAAATATTGCTTCAGAATCAGCTACAGCAATGCCTAATTATGCTGTTGCAGTATTAGTGAATGGTATTTCTTACTATACACCTAAGTCGGTTAAGAGTTGGAATGACGAAGGTTCTTGGCATTACAATAATGGAACCATTGAAAATTATAACGAGCTAGAAACCTACGCTCATAATACAGTTGACGGTTTGTTCCACTATCATGCTATTACTCCTGATGTTGTTGGATTAGAAAATTGGGACGAAGATTCGCACAGTCCAATCGTTGGCTGGGCGTTTGACGGCTTGCCAATTTACGGACCTTATGGTTATAGAGAATACGAGGCGAACGGACAAGTACGTGATTCAAGCATCACTAATATTAAGAGTCCATGGGTTCTACGCCAAGGATCAAGAACTACAGGCCCTGGTGGAGCATATACAGGTACGTTTGTAGAAGATTTTGTTATTGATTCATCAAAGAACGGACAGCCAGGTTTTACTAACCAATACAACCTTCGTTACGGTACAACACCAGACAGTCCTAATACACCAATTTATTTTTATGTTGTAACTATCGATGATAGTAAAAAACCAATGTTCCCGTATTCAGTTGGCGGAGGCTATGCTTCTCATACTGGTAATGACAGAACATGGGCAGGAAGTTATTATGCCGGCGGACACGATCTAGCTAATAATACTACAAGTTCAAGCATTGCAGATGCATCTGCAACATCATTTATTACTAACACCTTAGAAATAAGTTATGTTGCTTCATCTGAAGTCAGCGGTAGCTGGAAGTTTGGTGATGGTGCACCTGTTGAAAATGCATGGAAGTATACTGAACTATACCCCTTTGCTGTGATTGAAGCGTTATTACTAGCTAAGCCAGGTAAATTTGCTGTAGAATTTGCAGATCCTACTAAGCTATTCCGTCCAAACGTTAATAGAAAATATAAACTTTCAAATTCTACAAACGGCCCTTGGAAGTTTTATCAATTTGATGACTTTGCAGTACACGGAGAATTAGATTTCGCCGGAAACTTTGTAACAAATATTGGTTATACTCAATTTATCTATACATGGATGCGTTTCCAAAATCTAAATATTGCAAATGATTTTTCTATAAAGATGCGTTCACTAAACACACGTTTAGGTCATAGAATGGCAGGCTTTATTGATAAAGATACAATGGTATTAAGAACTGACCAGTACAGTTCTTCAGGTAATGCATCAAGTCAAATAGTACCAAAAGAAAACGTTTATGTAAAAATACACAATTCTCCATATAAGAGCCGTAACTTTTACAGTGGAGTTATTATTGAGAAAACAGCCACCGGTTATAAAATTAGAGGCTATGATAAAAATCTAGGTTATTTTAACACTTTAGCAAGTGATACAAACGGCCCACGTGAACGCATTTCTATTGGTGGCGACCCTGCACCATATATTGATTTTACTATTGGTGGTAACTATAAAACAGGAACTATTGTAAGATACAGAGGTGCATATTATTCTGCTAAAGAAAATTTACAAGGTGTAACATCGTTTGTACACACCCAATGGACAAGAATCGGTAGTTTACCGCAAATTGGCGGAGCATCAGGTACATTGTATCAAAAGAGTTTAAAAACTGTTGTACGTGTTGATTACGAAACTGTTTTTGAAACAGACCAAGAAGTATTTGACTTCTTAATCGGCCTTGGCCGCTATCAGGAAAGCCAAGGGTATAGTTTTGGCGAATACGATGCATCAATAGCTGATGTTAGAAACTGGGCATATGCAGCAAAACAATTCCTTTTCTGGGTAACAGGGCGTTGGGAAATCGGCAATACATTAGAACTAAGTCCAGCCGCAAGTAAAGTTGTGTTTGAAGCACCACGCGGATTTATTGCTAAGATTAATAGAAATGATAGAAATCAATTTACCATTATTGATCAAAACGGTGTCTCAATTGATCCGTCAGAATGTGAAATTGTTAGAGAAGATAATAGAATAGAAGTTTCACCTCCAGAAGGAAAACAAATTTACGGAACAGTTCTGTTTACTAAAGAAATAGAACATGCAGTAGTTGTTGACAACTTAACTAATTTTAATGATGTAATTTACAATGATGTCTTTAATCAAGGCCATACACGCTTAAAAATTAAGGCAACAAAGACTGCTGATTGGGATGGTAGATTAACTTCTCAAGGTTTTATTATCACAGATGATGAATTAAAATTAAACCTAGATAATATGGCAGAGTCTTTAGGTAGACTATATGACATTGGTTTTGTGCCTGTAGAAAAAGGGCTGTATACATTAAGCCGAGGAAACTTTGGATACGCAGATCAGGCATATTTACGTGAGCTTGACGTTACCGACGATCAGCAATTTGAATTCTACAAAGGATTAATACAAAATAAAGGCACTAGAGCAAGTTTAGAAAAAATTACTCGCAGTGAAGCAGTGATTCAAGGAAACGTCACAATCTATGACGAGTGGGCATTGCGTGTAGGTGATTTTGGTGATGTAGATAACGAGCAAAGTATTGAATTAAAGATTGAAAAATCAGAAATTGTTAACGATCCTCAGTTAGTAACACTAGCTTTCCCAGAAGATACAACAAATATTGTAGATAAGGTTGAAGTAATTGGCAGAAAACACAAGTATTACCAAGTACCTCAGATTATTATATCAGCACCTGAATCACTGACCGGTATTCGTGCAACAGCAACAGCAACATTAAAAACAAATGGCGAGCTTGACACTATTACTGTAACAAACGGTGGATCAGGCTACAGTGATTTCGTTGGTGTCAAAGTTATCGCTGGCGAAATTGCCGCAGATATTGTTGATACATCATTTAACGATGTTGTGGCTCAAAGTAGTAGCAGTTGGATTTCCGGTACAGGTTTAGTAGGCACTGTTAGCCACATTACATTAACAGATCATATTGCTAATGTAACAGCAAATATTAATCTAACAACTGCAAACACTATTAATGATATTGTTGAATTAATTAATGATAACGCAAACATTAATATTACTGCAACCGCTTACCGAACAGAATCTATTGTTGGTAATACAACTATCGATGTTTATACATTAGAATTAAGAGGCAATGATTTTACTATTGTTAGTGCCGATTCAGATTTAAATCTAACTACAGGATATAGATATCAGCCTCGTCAGCGTTATGCTATTCAAGCAGCTAACAATACTGTAGAAGCAAATATTATTGTAAAAGTAGATAATGTTACCGTAAACAACACATTTTGGGATTACGATGCCGGCGACAGATGGAAAGTTGAAAACTTTGCTGTTATTGAAGCTAATGCTAGCTATACAGCAAGTTTAAATACTGGTTTAATTAACAGTTCATCTGAATTTGCTACAGAAAATTATACAGCCTTAGAAAATAATAATAATCCATTTGTTGATGTTTATGTAAATGGTACACTTATTACTAATCTTCCCGACCAAAAATATGGTAATGGAGTTCCTTCAGTTGTAAGTATTAACAGTAATAATACTGTTCATTTCTCAAATATTTCGTTGTTACCAAGATCAGTATTAACACCCGTTGCTGATCCTTCAACAGGAAAAACTAGATTCGTATTAAACGCAAAATCAAATATCTACATTGTTGAAAAACCAACTGTAGATTTTACTGATGCATATCAGGGTGATTTAGTCGGTAAGAATTTAAACATTACTGTATTGACAAATGATTCTATTGCTATTAAATTAGGTAGAAAGCGCATTTATGAAATCACACCAGATTTACAAAACGATGACACTATATTAATAGACATTGACGATACTCAACGTTTCCTAAAGAAACCTAGCGGTGTAAGAGAACATAATCTATGGCCTACCACAAGTTTAGTTGACTATAATGGTTTAACTGATCCTAAATTTATTAAGATGCCTAACGCAGGTTATGTAGATCCTTCAAATGTTAACTTCCTTGCGTATGATGTAGCTAGCTTACCAGATCTATTTGCAGATAATGTAATAGTTAAGCCGAACGGCGGCCATCTAATTCATATGGCTGAAGCTGAAAATAAAGATTGGAATGTTTATAAGTTAAAAGGCATCAATTCTAACGTTTCCTTTGTAACTAACGAACTTAATACTGCGGTTCTTTATACAGATAAGAGCTTGTTCACTTATCTCGATTCTAATATGATTGGCGAAGGTAACACTAATCGCTATATGGATTATGTGTTAACACTAAAGAATGCTAACTTATCAGAAAATGTAGTTGTTTGGACAAATGAAAGTATTGTTCAAAGAAAACAAGCACAAGTTAGAGATGTTAAGGCACCTCGAATGATTGAAGCTAGAATTCAAAGCATTCGTCCAAACCCAAATAGCGTTCTATCAATTAGCAATATTTCACCCATTACCACAAGTATTTCAAAGGGTGCAACTGCTAGTGCAACTGATAGCAGTGGTATTGTAACTATCACAAATGCAAATCTTCGAGGTTTAAGCAACGGGGATGCTGTACAGCTAGTTGCAGGCGAAACTACAAGTTATACCTTCAATGCAGATGTAATTTACAACAGTGTAGGTAATGTAACATTTGCTAACGCAAACGTAGACTTTATAACTGCACCAGGATTTGTAACATTATTAACAAGTCAACAAGTTGAACAAGAATTAGGTAATGCAAACTTAACATACGTAGATCTAAGCACAGTTAATGTAACAGTTGACGCCGGCGATATTGATTTTGTTACAACCAATGTTTACTTGTATGCGGATCAACTATCAAACGTTACATTTAGAAGCAATTTAACACCATTAGCAAATACTGTTGTTACAATAGATAGTGCCAATGTTGATCATATAACAGCAAACAGCCAAGTAGTGCTTTATTCATCTTTAGATAGATATCTAAATGGTAATGTATTTAATGTAAGCACTGTAAACGTATCAGCAAAAACATTTACTATTGACTTTGCAGGAACAGATTATGAGACATATTATGATTCTGCAAACATTGTTGGTAACTTAGGACTACAATATTATGAAATTGGACCTGTTAATACAGGCCCAGCAGCTATTAGTGGTACAAGATTTACAGTAACAGATGTTAATAGCGGTACAAATACATTTACTATGGTAGGTAGCTACTTTACTACTGCCGAAACTGTATCTGCACTAACAAATGTAAGTATTTTTGTAAATGTTACATCAGGCGATCAAACTGCTAACGGAAAAGTTCTGTTCATTGAAAATGTAAATGTTTCTGCTAACACATTTACTGTAAGCGATAGCTACTTTGCTAATGCAAACGTTGTTTCTGATTTAGGGAATGTACGATACACAGTAGAAACTTTTGTTGATTACGGTAGTACAGATTCATATCAAATTGTTTCAAATGTTGGTTTAAATTCATTTACTATTGAATTAGCTAATATTGCTGGTGGTGTTGTAGATGTACGCCACATGAACAAATCAAAGCTAACATTTAGTAGCAATCATGGTGTGACAGCAGGTGAAGTTGTTAAAGTTTTTGCAAATGTTTGGTCAGGTACTTATACTGTCGATTCAGTACCTGAATCAAATAGCATTATTATCTCTGCACCATACACTTACGATGTTAATACAACTGGTACTGCACTTAAGAAGGGTATGCAGATTGTAACAACTGATCCGCATGGCATTGATCCAACATATGTTGGAAACAAAAAGCGTATAGCAGTTCACTTTGCTGAACCACGTTCGTATAATAAAGTTTATTACATTGATAGCATTGCACCTGATGCAATCAATATTGATAATAGATTCACTGACTCTCCAAATGCAGTAGTGTATTTTGATAGAGTTGACGGTTGGGCAAGCAATAGCAATGTTGCAACCAGAACTATAGAACTAGTTGAATATCCAGGATTAGAATCATCATATGTATTGTACACAGGTAATTTACAAGTTGTACAACCTGGCCGCTACACTATTAACCCAACTAATGTAATTATTTCAAGTTCAGCATTAGACTCTAATGCAAGTGTATACACTGCATTTACTGTTGTGCGTGAACAGACTAAACTTGATTATAGATATCCAGTACTAACAACCATTGACCACGATAAGGTATCTATTAATAACAGTCTAGTTTCAATTAATAGCTTTAATAATATTGACGGTGTTGTTGCGTCTATTAACAGAGCAACTGCTAACAAGCGTTCTGCTGTTTCTTTAAATAGATCAGGTGCGCTAAATGTTGGCTTTAATATGCTATCTCGTCCAGACGTTCAAGTAAGCGTTCCACAAACAAATGTTTCACTGAAACCTTCATTAATTGGAAATTATGGACCTTATGTAAGAGATGAGAATTCATTACAACCATTACTATCTAATCAAAAGCAAATTTTAGGTTCTAGACAAATTTCAGATGTCAAAGAATACAACAACGACCCATCATTTAATAAGGGCCCAATCTATGTTGGCCCAATAAAGGGTATGTCTTACACAAGTACTGAAGAACCATTTGTTGACATTCAAATGAAGTGGGACTTCAGCCTAAGAAAGTATGTTCCTAATTACTTACAGCTCACAAAGAGAAAAACTTTCTTAAACACTATCTTGGCTAACAATACAGCAGCAGCCGCAAACAATGCTAACATTGGTAATGCAGTCGATAACAGTGAACTTTATAATGATGACGTTTTTGCAGAATCTGCAGACACAGCTAATGAAACATCTGTTCCAGTTAATGAGCCCACAGGACATAATTCGTCGTACGGTATTCTAACAAAAATTGCTGGTTCGGCAGCAACTAATCCTAGCCCAACTACAGTTATGGGCAAGAAGTGGTTAGAATATGATATGACTGAAACTGTAGATTTAGGCTCACCATTAAAAACATATTGGCGCTGGAGATTAAAGACCAATGATTTAGGTGTGTATGAAGTATATGAAGCAGTTGAAAACAATGTAAATACTGTTTACTATATACTTGTTGATAGAGTATATCCAACAACAAGACCACATAACTACTACGGTACAGTAAGTGCATATAATAATTTTAGAACACTTCCAGATAATTCAGTTGAGAATTTAATTCTAGAAGATGCGTACTACTATTCAAACACTGAATATACAGGAACAAAATTTGATAAAGCATCAACTCTGCCTGCGGTATACTTTGATATACCCCCAGTAGAGCCTGCGTTCTTTGTTGGTAAGCAAATTATTCCTGAACCATTTGCTGTTGAAGGCGGTAACGGAACTGATAAACTAGCAAACTTTAGACACATTACTGATGTCTATATTGGTAATATAGGTTCTGGTAGAGAAACACATGTTCTTTCTCCTCTATCAGGTCAAAATTCATTCTTCATGTGGCAACCTGGTTTAGTTGCAGGCGAGTGGGCACCAACCAAAGAAAAATTACCAGTACTAAGAGGAAGATTTGATACTGGTGTAAGCTGGGGTTATGGCCGCGGCTATTACGAAGAAGACGATACTCATACACCTGATTCAATTTTAGGCGGCGAAAGTAATCCTTATCCAGTAGTGTCAAATGACGGCTGGATAACAAGACAGCCAAGATTCAAATATGGTAAAGAATTCAGTGTAAATCCTCTATACGGCGGAGATGTAGAATATGAATTTACCAGTGAGAATGACTTAACGGATCTAACTAATACAAAAATTAGACCTGAAGAAATTTTTGTTGCCTGTTTCTGGACTGAACCTTACACTTATGTGAATCAGCTAACTAGCTATGATTATGCATCAGTTGACGCTGATGGTAACCCTGCACCGGTATACAGCGATTATTTGGGTACAATTGTTAGAGTAAAATATATTAGATTAACAGAAGTGCCATGGAACGCAGTATTACGCAGACCAATTGCTGACACAGGTTGGGCAGGTAAACCATGGAAAAACATTATTACAGATGATATTGATCTACCTGGCGAATTTAGTCCAACAGTCGGTAGTGAAGATAGTCCATGGAGTCTATTTGATCCAACATATGTTGCAGGCGGTTCAACCGGCGACGAAGACGAGCCAGTAGTTCAATTTACAAATGCAATAGCTAATTCCCCAATTCCACCAGGCGTTGGACAAGGTTTTGGTAGAGAAAATAATCCAGCGCCATATGAAGCCGTTGTTATTTCGTCACCAGACAATAAAAATACTGGTACTGTTATTCACGGCGGTGTGCTAGAAGGATTACCTAGCGCATGTCAAGCAGGACCAAATCCATTACCACCACCTGATAGAGTCACAGGCCCATGTACAACAAGACCATCGGCTGAACGAGCAATATTAATTACTGAAAAGGCAAACACTGTTTCTCAAGTAGGTAATGTTATTCACGAAGATCACTTCTTACAGGTACTAGGTGATCATCCTGTAACAGTATTCTTTGACTTTAGTTCACCAGGTACACTTGTTAACGGTATAACAATTGAACAGTCAACTGACCAAGACTTTGGTAACGCTAATAATATTAAATTTATTTTAGATACTAGAATTGACAGCGGATCATTATTAAACGATAGAAACGGAAAACAAATTGGTGTGTACGGCTCAGACTACATTCCAGGTAAAAACTCTGTTATATTAGAAGATGTAAACCGTGCATTTGGTATTACCTCACTTGATACTGTTTATGCAAACCCAGCTAAAGCAGATATTTCTAATAAATCTAAAGCTGTAAGTCGTAAGACACATGAAGTTGGTGTACACGGTTACGGATTTATCAGTAGAAATGTAAACTGTGCATTAGGTCAGCATGTTAGAATTACTGTATCAAAGGGCGTAGGTAGTACTAGCGGAAGATACAATCTATACATTCTATATCACGGTGTTCCATTGAGTGGTCCTGGCGGTGAGGCAGAAAAGCAGCCATGCGTGGATTCACCATCAAAGGATTATATCCAAGGTGCAGTGTTTAGACAGTGGACTTACAAAAGCAATCCATGGTTTAGTAGTAAAGACGACGACGGATACTTTGGTGTATGGAACAGTAAAGTTACAGGCGCTGAATCATCATCATCAGACAATATCTATTTCCCATATCATCCATTATCTCAAACAGGTAGATCAGGCGCTAGATCAAATGCTTATGCTGGCGGGCCAAATATTCGATTAGTTTCTGAAAGTAGAATTAAATCCTTTAGTAGTATTAATATTCCAGAAGAAACAACTATGGAGATAAAGGGCTATATCTACGCACCTAAGAGCGGAACTTATCAGATAACAATGGAATCTGATGATGCTTCATGGTTATGGGTATCTCCAAAAGATGATCAAAGTGGAGAAGAAAAATATAAAAATGATGGTTACAACACAAGTGATCCTAACAATTATAATTGGGATAACGCTACTGTTAAAAATGGTGGCCGCCATCCAAAAGCGACAGCAACTGGCTCAGTATACTTAAAGTCAGGAAAATATTATTGGCTAAGAGCTATTTTTGGTAACGCTGAAGGTCCTGGTGTATGTAACATTCAAATCACACCTCCAGGTGGTACAGCACAAGGATTGTCATTCTCTGGTAGAGCATGTGACCCATGTACAGGTTTAGAAACAACTACTACAACAGGCCCTGGTGGAAGTTATGAAGATTATACTCACTTAATAAGTGAAATAACCCTCATCCCAATTGGTTATTCTACATTATTACCAGGTATTTGGACTCCATATACTGCAAACTCAACATCACAGGCTGCAAACGTAGCTTGTGCTAACAGTAGCGATACACCTACATTTAATCCTGCAACACAGGGTAACAATGATAATTCGTATAACCAAGGTGCAACTAGTGGATCATCTGGTGGCGGAACCGGTATCAACCAAGGATTTAATCTTAACCTTACAGATGGAGATGTATTCCCAAATACATTTATATTCCCAGTAGACGTATTCGATGAAGGCGGAAAAGTATCTAGATATACATACAGCACTAGTTCTGCAAACTTCTCAGGATTCTCTAGAAGTAACATGACTGGTACTGCATTTATGCCTTCTAGCTTTAAGAAAAAGAATAAGAAGAAGGTTGTTGTACCACAACGTTACGGTTATAGTGTAGGCTTAGATAACGCTAGGTTTGTTAATGCAACAAGTCAAAGAATTTCAGGAGGCAAAGTAGTTCCTCTAGCAAATAGCTCTGCTCCAGTAAGCAGATCACCTGCTCCTCTAAAGAGTTACGACATTGCTAATGAACCATGGTATTCAGCTGAAGGATTAAACAATCTCAATAAGACATTAAGAGATGTTAGCTATCAGCCAAGAAGAATCAGTAGTACAGTTAATATTAACGGAAATCAAGTTAATAATATTGCTGGTACAGGTTCAGGATCTCCAGCTACTTCAATTAACCAAGGTATTAATGACAGTTTAAGTATAGTTGGAAACGGCGTAAGTACTGGATCTATAGTACCGCAAACAACAACAGGTCTGAACAATTTAGGGCCAGCAGTAGAAGTACCGTTTGAAGAACAGCAGTTTGATAATGAAAATATCAGATACGCTAGAATTCCAACTATTAACATTACACCAATGATTTATGCACCAGATGGTTCATTAATCTCAGCTGGTCCTCCAGCAGTTACAAGTGTTTACAAACCAACACCTACTGCTACTATTGATGAAAATGATCTTCGCACTGTAGAGCCCGGTACTGAATTGTACTTCAATCAAAAGAAGGTACTATTTACAGCAGGCACAACAGCTAGAGAAATTTCATCACAAATTCGTTGCGGTGAATCAGGACTTGATTCTCAAGTTTATACAGACCCAGCAACTGGCGTAAAACAAGTAGTATTAACATCTTGCGATGATACAGGTTTTGCTGTAAGAAACGGCTGTGGTGGCGGAACACTAAAGCGTGTAGGCGACTTCCACGTTGTGCGCGGTTTTGAACAAACTACAACTATTACCGAAAGTAATATTTGTATGAGCAACACTACTATATTACCACCAACATCTGGTTATGGTGGTTACGCAACATCACAAGAATGGAATGATAGAAACTATGAAGTAGTTGCTCAAACACCTGAAGCAACTTATACACTTTATGCATGTGACGGATCTGTAATTGAAGTTGATCCAGCTAATGTAATCACTGATATTGAAACAGGTCGTGTACTAAGCGGTAGACAAACAGGCAATACTACATCAAGTAGTTATATGAACGGCGGCAGCGGCTACTCAGTAGGCGATAGACTACGTTTAGTTGGTGGTACTCCTGTTAATAATACCAGAGGACCATTAACTTCGCTATGCATTAATTTCCCGGGTGCAGGTTATAATAATCCTGCTAACCTAAGAATTTCGATTGGTGGCGATAACAGTCCTGGAATTGGTGCTTCAGCTGAAGTAACCAGCATTGATCCAAACACTGGTGCAATTACTGGTTATAGAATGCTAAACTATGGTGTTGGTTATGATCTTAAAAACCCACCATCAGTTGTAGTCACAGACATTAGCCAAAGATCAAACGGCTGGTCAACAATTGATGGTGACGAGCCAGATGATACGTTAACATATGACGCAGGCGATATTCTAGAAGTACAAACAGCCGTTATTAATGGCGATTCAATTACTTCATCAAGTAATTGGTATAGAGTTATTGGTTCTAATGTTGTGCTTGGAACAATCCATACTTATACAGCATCTAATGTATCATTTGAATCACAGCCAGACGGTCAGAATAGAGTAATAATTACATCAAATTCAAGCACTGCATTTAATTATATTGTTCCTGATAAAGTAGTAACTATGCTTTGTGACGGCGACGAAACTGCTAATAACAGAGCATACTTTGTTGAATCAGTTAACACTGCTAACGGCACATTTATAATTAAAGATTTCTACTTTGAAGATGCCAATGTTGTTAACAATTTAGGTAATGTTGAATTCAGTGTAAGAGAACCATTTGCAACAGCACTAAATGCTGGCGTTGTTACACCTATTTGCGATCAACGCTTACCTGTTATCTCTGCTGAAATTACCGGTAGAATAGGTATTGAAGACCGTGACGAAACTGGACAAATGCTAGAGAATGTTCGTATTAACGAAAACTTCAAAGCAATGGCAGGCCCATTACGTGTAGCTAAGTTTATTGTTACTGGTGTTGACGGTAACGGTGCTATTACAAGCCTACGTATTATTGACCGTGGATTATATTCACAATTCCCAGCAGATTTAACTCAAGGTATTCCGTTAGAATACGATTACGAGTTTGTAGGATCTCCTGGCGGTGGTGCACCAGATTCAAACAACTTTGGTGTAGTTGATCCATCTAGAAATAATATTCCTTACGGTCCAGGTCATCCAGACTATGCTGATCAAAATATATTCATTAGTCAAAGACATCCTAAATATGCAGCATATAATGAATACAGATTTAATCCATCAACAAAGACATGGGTAGCTTATAACGGTTCACCTGGTGGTTATGATCCTCTAACATATGTAGAAATTGATGGCGTTAAACTCAGCAAGCAATATGATGTTGAACTTAATCCGTTAAGCCCAGATTACGGTGGTTATAAGAGACCATTAATTGTTGGTGGTGGTACAGGTGCAAGAGTATTCTTAACAGCAGAAGAAATTCCAGACTGTTCAGAAAAAGGCCGTGCTAAAGAAACTTTAGGGTTACCTGACTATGTAACAGATATTGATACACCTTCAACCCTTAGCAGAGCTATTAACAATGCACTACAAGGCGCAGGTTATAAACCAGAAGACATTCGTGCAGAAGTTCTTCCAGTAGGACCTGGTGTAGGCAGACTTAATATTGTAAGTAGATATCCAAGTATTAATATTGATAGTAATACTCCAGGCTTCTTAGAAAAATTAGGTATTGACTCAGGTGATTATAACACAGGCATATTGTGTTTAGAAGCAACTCTAACTGAGCCTGATCTCACTCCATCTGAGTTTGAAAGTAAGATTACAGAACTATACAACAAAGAAGAGTTTGGTATTCTGTCACCTGAACAAATAGCTAAGAATTTACCTACAGGAACAGGCACATTACTACCAATTAATCCTCCAACAGTACTGTCACTACTTTGCGTGGATAATATTAAGTCAGATCCTAACAGTATTCTATATAACAAACTTAATGGTCTAAACTTTAACGACGGTGCAAACAAAAACGTATCGTTTGTTAAGGAATTATATAGATATGATATTGAATCTCTGTTTGGAGACAGTGTGTTGCTTTCAGGCAAAACAGAACAGAATGTTAATGTGTACGTTCTAGAAAGCCAGCGTCTTGCAAACAACGAACAATATAACTTTGTTGTAACAACTAAAGATGCAGATTTAGGCACACAAGATACTTTTGCAAATGCATGGATTGACAGCTATACTAACGAAGATCCAGCAAATGTTTCAATGGCAGGATTTGTGAACGGTGGTTGGGCATACTTAGAAAATGGTATTCCAAAGCGTTGGCAGACTCCTCTGGTAGACCCAGAGTTCATTCAAAATGCATTAGTTTATAATCAAGACACAGGAACCAAAGAAGTTGACTTAGACTTCTGGGATCCGTTTAAAGGTATTGTTCCAGGATTTATTGCAAACGAAATACATTTCATTAATGATGTAGATCCTGTAAATTACAACAATGCTAGAACAAGTTTTGGGCAGAATAATATTGGTAAAGTTTGGTGGGATACAAGTTCGATCAAATACATGTGGTACGAACAAGGTACTGCAAGAGAGCGTTGGCAGAATTGGGGTCGTGCGTTCCCAGGAAGTAGCATTACAATTTGCGAATGGGTAGAAAGTAAAGCACTACCAGAAAATTGGACTGGCAACGGTACACCAAGATGGCGTGATAGATATATCACAGAGCGTAGACTTGACCCTGAGACCAATCAGTACACAATGTATTATTATTATTGGGTACAAAACAGAAGTAAACTTGACGATAGAGTAAAACGTAGCCTAGGAAGAAAGTTTGACTCACAAACTGTTGCTAGATACCTAGCTAACCCAACTGGTTATGGATTAAACATGATTAGTTTTGTAAGCGATGATAGTTTTGTACTAAGCAACATTGGTCAAGTGTTAAAAGAAGATGAGAATATTATTCAAATCAACTTAAGCAGAAACTTAAACCCTGATGGTATTAAACATACTGCATGGAAGTTAATGCGTGAGGGTGATAACAATAGTGTTGTACCTGATCACTTAAGCGACAAATTAATTGACAGCTTAAGTGGTGAGAATGCTATTGGTCAAGCTGTACCTGATCCTCTACTTAGCGATGTAGAACGCTATGGTATTGCATTCCGTCCTCGTCAAACCATGTTTAGAGATATTAAAGCTGCAAGACGTGTAATGTATTCTGTATTAAACAACATTCTTGCTGGACTAAAATTGAATACTAACTACAGTGGTTGGGATGCTGATTTACCGGAATCTCTAACATATATTCGCAGAGTAAGTTGGTATGAAGTTGACAGAATTGACTCATTTGATAACACACCAATTAGATACGACAGTAGCTACAAGCCTGTGTTTAATGTTGCAAGCGTAGCAGAGCTATATACTCTAAACAATTTACCTGATGGAACAGTGGTTCAAGTTAAATCATCAGCAGGAGATCGAGCACAACTTTGGAAATATACTGCACCTTCTAAAGATTTTAAGTTGATTGCTATTGCAAACGAAACTGTAGAATTAAACGAGTTAATTTACTCCGATGATACTACAGCTACAATGTCTAACGAAATTAGACTATTACTAACAACTCTTAAAGATAATGTGTTTATTAATGATGCACATTGGAACAACTTCTTCTTTGAAATGTTGAAGCACGCTTATATGGAACAAAAACAATTAAGCTGGGCGTTCAAAACATCTTATCTCTACATTGAGAAAGAAGAAGAAGATCTAGTTGAAATTAACGGTTTTAAACCAGACAATTTTGATAAGGTAATAGACTACATCAACGAAGTTAAGCCATATACAGCTAAGGTTCGTGAATATAAAGACGGTAAGAAGGTTCCTATTGAAGTTGTAGGACCAACAATGGTTAGCGACTTTGATAAGCCTCCTTATGTTGATAGACTAAACGGCACAATTAGAATACTTGATGATTACAACGAGATTGATGCAACTATCATGTTTAATGATCCTGCGTATCAAAACTACTTCAGTATCACAAATAAATCTGAATCACCATTTAGACATAACAATACCAAACTTGTATTTGATAGAACTAACTGGCAATTAACTAAGTTTGGTTTTAATGCAAGTTCTACAACTGTTAATGAAAGTGTAGCACAAAATATTGCTATGCTTAATGGTATGTCAAATTCAGAAGTTTCATCAAACACAACTATGAGAAGTGCAGATAGAATCTTCAAATTTGATCCAGTTGTACGTGCAGCGTTTGCAGCAGAAATTAATACTTACTTTAGTAATAGTAATGCTAGCACAAACGTAGATATTATTACAAACTCAACTGTTATTCATAGTATAATTTCTGCAGGAAATCTAGCAACCACATTAGACCTTGTAAAAGAAAAAGTTGGTGGTGGCTGGAGAGGCGAAACACTGGATGCAAACATCTTCACTAGTTATGTTGAAGGATTAGATGCAACAACAGATTATATCACTAACTTTGGTTGGGACACTGATACTTGGGATGCATACGGATTTGACAGAAATATTGAAGTTATTAACTACGAAGGTGTATTTAATGGAAACGTAACATTACGCAGAAATGATACAACCTACGAAGGTTTTGACGGCGCAACATTTAAGAAGATTCTATACGGTGAAGAGCGTCCAGAAGAATTAGTATTACTTGATCCTCTAGAAAGCCTAATTATTGATGTTTATACAAATGCCTATCCCGTAGGAAACTCAAACACTACAATAGCAAATACTATTGTTGCTCCTGGTGCTGAATCTGTCCGCTACCAGATGCATATGAACTTGTTTGGTCAAACAGAGTTCCTACGAATCAGAGATGAAT
>JACCDW010460745.1_pt1 | contig 25884 bp, 18 predicted proteins | sample 7449781 | NCBI WGS metagenome assembly JACCDW01 (sample SAMN15323449, study PRJNA562643) | freshwater metagenome | isolation source: river surface water | place: USA:Blue River Watershed | collected 2017-08-18
TGTTGGGCATTTCCCTGAACCACAGTTTCTCGATGGTTTGCTTGACGTCGGCCGCAGGCGTTCTAAACACCATGCCCTGACAACTGCCGCCCGATAAAAGTGCAAAGACAAGTCCCGGGCATTCAGGCGAGCCTCGGTTTAAACGACTCCACATTTTCAGAGCCCGGTGCCAACCTTGAACTTTGGTCAGGTGCTGTTCTAAAACCTCAAACTCTGGTCGCCATATGAGCGAGGCGTAGCCAAAAATCCACAAATCTTGTGTGGCGGGCCAATCCGTCAGAAAGGCTTCTTTGGTTGGGGCGCACATGGCTTGATCGGGTCGCACGGCACAGGAGGGTGAAGAAAAGTTCAATTTGCTTGAATTCAAGGTGTGTTGCTATTTTGAGGGTAAACCAGAAGGTGTGGCGCATGCGTCATCAAAAATTCGTAACCTGTCTGTAACTGAAAATGCACCAAAGCGGAGGATGTCGAGTTACCATTGAATGTGTAACAAAGTTACAAAGTATTTTTAACTTCAAGGCAAACACCCATGACACTGAATGCCACCGTTGCCCAAGTGACCGCTCGCATTGCGCAAAGAAGCCAAGCCACTCGCACCGCCTATTTGCAGCAATTAGAAGAAGCCGCAGCCAAAAAGCCAGGTGCAGACCGTTTGGGTTGTGCCAACGTGGCGCATGCGTTTGCGGCCATGCCTGCCGCTGACAAATCGCGGGCAACGGGACTGTCTGCTATTCCCGTGGTGAGCGCCATCGAGCGAGGTCCCAACATTGGGGTTGTCACGGCCTACAACGATTTGCTGTCTGCGCACGCACCCTTGCAACACTATCCCGATTTGGTGAAAGACGAAGCGCGCAAGTGGGGCGCAACAGCGCAAGTAGCGGGCGGCGTGCCCGCCATGTGCGATGGTGTGACGCAAGGCACGCCTGGCATGGAGCTCAGTTTGTTCAGCCGTGACGTGATTGCCATGTCAACGGCTGTGTCACTCAGTCACGATGTGTTTGATGCGGCACTCATGTTGGGTGTCTGCGACAAAATTGTGCCGGGTCTCTTAATTGGCGCCTTGCATTTTGGTCATTTGCCCACCGTGTTTGTGCCTGCTGGCCCCATGGTGAGCGGTTTGTCCAACAATGAAAAATCCAAAGTTCGAGAGCAGGCTGCACAAGGTTTGGTAGGACGCACCGAATTGTTGAAAGCAGAATCTGCGGCTTATCACAGTGAAGGCACGTGCACTTTTTATGGCACTGCCAACAGCAATCAGATGTTGCTCGAAGCCATGGGCTTGCATGTGCCAGGCACCGCCTTTGTCAACCCAGGCGATGGTCTGAGAAATGAATTGACTCGCGAATCGGTTCGCACTGTTTTGCAATTGGTCAAAGGCAAGCGTTTTACACCCATCGGCAAGCTGGTCGATGAGCGTTGCATCGTCAATGCCATGGTGGCGTTGTTGGCAACCGGCGGTTCCACCAATCATTTGATTCATTGGGTGGCTGTGGCGCGTGCTGCGGGCTTGATCATTGACTGGGATGATTTTTCTGCACTCTCTGATGTGGTGCCATTGCTCTCACGTGTTTATCCCAATGGCAGCGCCGATGTGAACCAATTCCAAGCGGCGGGTGGGCCAGGGTATGTCATTCGTGAATTGTTGGATGCAGGCTTTATGCATGCCGATGTGTTGACCGTGCGTGCAGGAGGTCTGCGTGAATTTATCCAAAAACCTGTGGGTGCAACAGGCCAGTTGGCTTGGGAAGATGTGGGCGCATCGAAAGATGAATCGGTGGTTCGCCCCGCTAGCTCACCTTTCAGTGCCACGGGTGGATTGCGCTTGCTACAAGGCAATTTGGGTCGCAGTGTGATCAAGGTCTCCGCGGTACCTGAAGAGCTCCATGTGATTGAAGCACCCGCACAAGTGTTCAACTCACAGGAAGAATTGCTGAGTGCTTTTGAAGCGGGCAACATGAACAAAGATGGGGTGTGTGTGGTGCGCTGGCAAGGCCCGCAAGCCAATGGCATGCCCGAGTTGCACAAACTCACACCGCCCTTGGCCGTGTTGCAAGGCAAAGGTTATAAAGTGGCTTTGGTGACCGATGGCCGCATGAGCGGTGCGTCTGGCAAAGTGCCCGCTGCCATTCATGTCTCACCCGAAGCGGCATCGGGCGGTCCATTGGCCCGTGTCATGAACGGTGACATGATTCGCTTGGATGCGGTGGCTGGTACCTTGCAAGTGTTGGTCGATCCAGAAACTTGGAATGCAAGAACACCCGCAACCATGCCCACTGAATTGCAGGCGGCCAACAGCCGCGGCATGGGCCGAGAACTGTTTACCAATTTGCGCAAACATGCGCTGAAAGCTGAAGAAGGAGCCTGCACATGGCTGTAACCCCCACATTCACCGCCTTGCAGGTCATGCAAGACGCACCGGTTATTCCCGTCATCGTGTTGCACGATGTGGCTCATGCCGTCCCGATGGCACGCGCACTGGTGGCTGGCGGCATTCGCATGTTGGAAGTCACATTGCGAACACCACAAGCATTGGCATGCATGGAAGCCATTGCCAAGGAAGTACCCGATGCAGTGGTCGGTGCGGGCACAGTGCGCAGTGCTGCCGATGCCAAAGCGGCCGCCAATGCCGGTGCCAAGTTTGCGGTGAGCCCTGGTTATACAGCGGCTGTGGGTCAAGCTTGCCGCGATCAAGGTTTGTCGTTGCTACCGGGTGTGGCCACAGGCAGCGAAATTATGATGGCGCAGGAAGATGGCTATACCGAACTGAAATTCTTTCCTGCCATGCAAGCAGGTGGCCCCGCCATGTTGAAGGCGTGGGGCGGCCCGTTTTTTGATGTGCGCTTTTGCCCCACAGGCGGTGTCACACCACAAAACGCCAAGGAGTTTTTAAGCTTGTCCAATGTGGCCTGTGTGGGTGGCTCTTGGTTGGTGCCTGCTGATGCCTTAGCCCAAGGTGATTGGGCGCGCATTGAGCAGTTGGCCCGTGAAGCCTGTCAGCTGAAGTTGCGCTGAATCAGTTCTACTTTGTAGCCATCGGGGTCGGTGATAAAGGCAATCACCGTGGTGCCGCCTTTGACAGGACCTGCTTCGCGCGTCACTTTGCCGCCGGCATTGCGAATTTTGTCGCAAGCTTCATAAGCATCAGGAACTGCAATGGCCAAGTGACCGTAAGCGGTGCCCATCTCATAAGATTCCACGCCCCAGTTGTAGGTCAGTTCTAGCTCAGCATGGTCGGGATTGTTGCCGTAACCTACAAAGGCCAACGAGTATTTGTACTCAGGGTTCTCTGATGTTCTGAGCAGTTTCATGCCCATCACGTTGGTGTAGAAATCGATCGAGCGTTGAAGGTTGCCAACGCGAAGCATGGTGTGAAGTAGTCTCATAACTTGTATTGTGTCTGATTGAAAAAACCCAGTGGCATGTGGTGTTAAGTGCTAAAAGCTAAGCGCAAAACTTGCCGTTTATGAAGTGTGCCAAGCTCGGGCAAATGCGGCGGCAGATTCTCCGATGGCTTGAACTGTTTTGCCAGGTGCAAACAGGGCCGACCCAATGCCAAAACCTGAAGCACCGCATTGGCGGTAGTTCACCATATTGTGGGTGCCAATGCCGCCCACAGGAATGAGCCGCACTTGACTTGGCAATACGGCCCTCATTGATTTGACAACAGAAGGGCCGATCATTTCGGCAGGAAACAATTTAAGCGCATGTGCACCCAAGGCAATGGCACGAAATGCTTCAGTGGGTGTGGCCACACCTGGTATTGAAATGAGTCCCAAATTCACAGCTTCGCACACCACGTTGTCATCCAAATGCGGTGAGATGATGAGTTGTCCGCCCGCTGCTTTGATGTCGCGCACTTGTTGCGCGGTGGTGACGGTACCTGCGCCCACCAAAGCATTGGGAAATGCCTTGGCCAAGATTTGAATGCTGCGCAAAGGGTCGGGAGAATTGAGGGGGACTTCCAAAATATGAAAGCCTGCATTCACAATGGCTTGACCGACTTCTAAAGCATCTTCAGGTTTTAATCCGCGCAAAATGGCCACCAAGGGGAGGCTGTCCATGTGGTCGTTGAATTTGGCAAGCAGGGGTGTCATGCGCTTAGCTTAACTTGAAATCGTTCGGATACAAATGATGCGCCAAGGCCCAAAGTCCAGACCATGTGAGTTCGTCGGTAAGCGCTGTCGCATTCAAACCCAAGGCTTCCATGGCAAAGCCATAACGTTGGGTCAGTTGGCCATTGCCAAGTACGAAGAGCGGTGTACCTTCGTTTTGTATATGGGCTTTTGCGGAATTGATTTCTTCACCAATCAGCAAGCCCGAAATGTAGCTGCTCGACTGCGCAGGATTGAGTTTTTCAAACAGTGCCAGACTCCTTGCGCTGAATGCGTGGTGCAACAGCCCGCCTGGTTTTTGACTTTGCATGACGCCTTCTAAGAACACTTCTTTTTTGAGAGGCGCATCAGGCAAGCAAGTTTTGGCCAAGATGGAATGCTGACTCAGCAAGGCATAAAACTCACCCGTCATGAATGTTTTGAACGATGTAATTTTGCCGTCCAAAACCTGTGCCCATTTGCTGTGTGTTCCAGGTAAAACAAATTGAGCTGTTTGAATTTGTTGAGCGCTGAGGGCACCAAAGATTTGAATTTCTTCACCGCGCATCACATCGGGTGTGTCGTCATTCCAAGTCGACAAACCCGGCACAATGCCGATGCGATCTTTGTCAATCCATTGCAGGTGTTGGGCAATGTCTTGAAAACCGCTTGGGCATGGGCAATAGGGGGCTTCACGCCAACCTTGTCGGCTACCCGCCATGCCAGATATGAGACTCAAAGTATCTGCGCTGATCCAATCGCCAAAACGTTGTTCAAAAACATGTTGGAACTGCCCGTGGGCCACTTGCAGAATGCCTTGCGGAAAGGCGCGTTTTTCTAACACCACGCCCTCGCAGTTGAGTAGCGCACCTCTCAAGGAAGAAGTGCCCCAGTCAACAGCCAGCAGCTTGCGTTGCATGCTTACTTCTTCAAACCATCCAAGGCATGGGACGGGTAGTACGGCAGTTTGCAGTCGTCAATGTATTGTTGAACGATGTCTTTGAAGGAGGCATCGGGCGTTAAGCCCAAAGCCGCAGCGCGTTGCGCAGAACCACCCTTGGCCCAGTTGGCCACAATGCCAGCAATCTGTTCGTTGCGCACAAACTTCACGTGCTTGCGAACTTCAGGGCCCGCCACATCTTCTAGCGCTTGCAACATTTCTTTGACGGTCACATTGAGGCCCGGTAAATTCAAAGCCAAACGGCCTTGCATGGCCTCGCGGCTGGCTTCAAAGATGGTGATCAGGCACTTGATGGTGTTGTTGGGCGAAGAGACTGAGTGCGATACATTTTCGTCGACAGGGCAAATGGATTCCATGCCAGCCAAGGGTTCGCGAATGATGCCGCTGAAGAAGGAAGAAGCAGCGCCATTGGGCTTGCCAGGGCGAACAGTGACGGTCATCAAACGCGCAGCTCGGCCATCGACGAAGCCTTTGCGCGTGAAGTCGGCCAACAAATATTCCAACATGAGCTTGTGTGTGCCGTAAGACGTTTGCGGTGAGGGCAGGGTATTGTCGGTCACGATGTCGGGCATGGGGTTGCTGGGGTCGGGACCAAAGACCGCCACCGAGCTGGCAAACACCATGCGCGGTACGTTGCCAGCTTTGCGCAGACCTTCCAAGAGCAAGCGTGTGCTGTCTAGGTTGGAGCGCATGCCCAAGTCGAAGTCTTGCTCGCATTCGCCAGACACGGCCGAAGCCAAATGGAACACACCATCAAAGCCGCTTTCAAACAAAGGGCCTTGTTCTAGCATGGGGCCTGCATGGCCTTTAACGCGTGGATCGGCCAACAAGTCGGCGGGTGCGGGGAACAAATCGGCAATGTGCAACTCTGTGACATTTTTGCCGTTGAGTTCTCCCTTTTTCAGAATTTCGCGGGCCAGGCGTGCGCCCAAAAATCCTGCGCCACCAGTAACGAGTAATTTCATGATGAATGCTTTCTAAAAATGAGGATCAATGGTTGTCTTTGGGCACAAAGGCACCGCGCTTGCCGACCAAGAAGTCAAGGTCGCAGCCTTCATCTGCCTGAAGCACAGTATCAACATACAGCTTCCAGTAGCCTGACTTGAGCGGTGGCTCCGGGCGTACCCATTTGGCCAAGCGCGCTTTCAATTCATCGTCACTGATCAGTAATTGCATTCTGCGCTCGGGGACGTTGAGTTCAATCATGTCGCCATTTTGAACCACAGCCAAGGGGCCGCCGTCTGCTGCTTCGGGGGTGGTGTGCAACACCACTGTGCCGTAAGCGGTACCGCTCATGCGCGCATCGCTGATGCGCACCATGTCCGTGATGCCCTTGCGCAAAACTTTGGGTGGCAACGGCATGTTGCCGACTTCTGCCATACCGGGGTAGCCCTTGGGGCCGCAGTTCTTCAAAACCAAGATGCAGTTTTCGTCGACATCCAACGATTCATCGTCGATGCGTTTGTGGAAATCGTCGCTGTCTTCAAACACCACAGCGCGTCCGGTGTGCACCAACAATGCGGGTGTGGCTGCGCTAGGTTTGATCACAGCGCCACGGGGTGCCAAATTGCCACGCAAGATGGCAATGCCAGCCTTTTCTTTGAATGGGGCTGCCACGGTTTTAATCACGCGGGGGTCGTAGTTTTCTGCATGCGCCACGTTCTCCGCCACAGTCTTGCCGCTCACGGTCAAGATGTCATTGTGCAAGAACTGCTGAATTTCTTTCATCACGACGGGCAAGCCACCGGCGTAGCAGAAGTCTTCCATCAGGTGATCGCCTGAGGGTTGTAGGTTCAAAATGTTGGGCATGTTGCTGCCCAATCTTTCGAAGTCGTCAATGGTGAGGTGGATGTTGAGACGACGTGCCATGGCCACCAAGTGAATGACCGCATTGGTAGAGCCACCGATGGCCGCCAAAGTGCAGATTGCATTTTCAAAAGCTTCGCGCGTGAGAATTTGAGAAATCTTCACATCTTGGTGAACCATGTCCACAATGCGACGGCCTGCTTCACGGGCTAAAACATTGCGACGGCCATCGACCGCAGGGTAGGCGGCATTGCCTGGCAAGCCAATGCCCAATGCTTCCACCATGCTGGCCATGGTGCTGGCAGTGCCCATGGTCATGCAATGGCCGTGGCTGCGGTGCATGCAGCTTTCGGCTTCAAAGAAATCTTGAAGTTTGAGTGTGCCAGCACGAACTTGCTCGCTCATGCTCCACAGGCCCGTGCCTGAACCCAATTCTTGACCACGCCATTTGCCATTCAGCATGGGTCCCCCTGAAACACCGATGGTGGGCAAGTCAACACTTGATGCACCCATCAAAAGCGAGGGGGTGGTTTTGTCGCAACCCATTAACAGCACCACGCCATCGACGGGATTGCCGCGAATACTTTCTTCGACGTCCATAGAGGCCAAGTTGCGATACAGCATGGCCGTTGGTCGCAGCAGGGTTTCGCCCAAGGACATGACAGGAAATTCAAGCGGAAAACCGCCAGCCTCGTAAACGCCAATTTTCACTTGCTCGGCCAATGTGCGAAAGTGAGAATTACAAGGGGTGAGTTCACTGAAGGTGTTGCAAATACCGATGACGGGACGGCCATCGAATTGGTCGTGAGGCACGCCTTTTCCTTTGACCCAACTGCGGTAGGCAAAGCCGTCACGGTCTTGGCGACCAAACCATTGTTGGCTGCGCAGGTCTTCGGGTTTTTTCTTTGGGCTTTGTGTCATGGGGAATTCTTTGGAAAAAGGGGTTGAATGAACAGAAGCGAAAATACTATCGTATGATGATAAGGCAATTGAGATTTTTTGGCTTGTTTTGCATACTCGTGCAAACCCTCAATCCCCATAGCTAGGTAGTTGTCATTCTTTGAACTGGAGTTCCTCATCATGACCTTGGCCCGCGCAGAAGTTGTTGTTACATCACGCATCCCTCCCTTTCTGATGACAGGTTTGCAAGAGAAATACGTTGTTCATGAGCGTGAACACATCCGTGACCCCCAAGTGCTCGGTCGCGTCAAAGCCTTGGTGGGTGGGGGAGAGGCCAAAATTGACGCAGGTTACATGGCTTTGTTTCCAGCCCTGCAAATGATTTCAATTTGCGGGGTGGGTTATGACGGCATTGATGTCGCAGCAGCCAAAAAACGCGGCGTCATGGTTACACACACCCCCGATGTGCTGAACGACGATGTGGCCGACTTGGCGCTTGGTTTGTTATTGGCCGTTGCACGCAAAATTCCAGCGGCTGACAAATTCACCCGCAATGCCGATTGGTTGGATGGCCCGTTTCAACTGACCCGTAAATTAACGGGTGCCAAGTTGGGCATGGTCGGTATGGGTCGCATTGGTCAAGCCATTGCCAAGCGCGCTGCCGCCTTCGACATGGACATCGCTTACACCTCTCGCAATCCTCGCACGGATGTGAACTATCGCTACGTGGCCACCCCCGCAGCCTTGGCTGCAGAAGTCGATTTTCTGGTCATCATCACGCCGGGTGGTGCAGGCACTAAAAACCTCATCAATGCAGAGGTTCTCAAAGCCCTCGGCCCACAAGGATTTTTGGTTAACGTGGCCAGGGGCTCTGTGGTCGATCAAGCGGCCCTCATTGAAGCGCTTCAAAAGAAAATGATTGCGGGTGCTGGCTTGGATGTGTTTGTTGATGAGCCTAATGTGCCTGCAGAATTGCGCAAATTAGACAATGTGGTGCTGACGCCTCACATTGCCAGCGGTACGGTTGAAACACGCAAAGCAATGTCTGCACTTGCATTGGCCAATTTGGATGCATTCACAGGCGGCCAACCTGTTCTAACGCCAGTTCCCGAGTGCCGTGCTTGAAGTGCTTGCATGAAGTGATCTGAAACACACGCCAAGCCATCGATTGCATGATCAAAAACGTTCACGGCAACACCGTTGATTTTTTAGGCGCGGCCATCATTGCAGGAGAGTATCCTGTGGGGGCCAGCTTGCCGCCTGAACCCATCTTGTGTGAGCAGTTGGGTGTCAGTCGCACAGTCATTCGGGAGTCCGTTAAATCTTTGGTTGCCAAGGGGCTGATCTTTACGGGGCCCAAAGTGGGGACGCGTGTATTGCCTGAGGAGCAATGGAACTGGTTTGATCCAGACGTCATTGCATGGCAGGCTAAAGCCGGACTGACGCCCGAATTTTTAAGAGACCTGCAGGCCTTGCGTGAAGTGGTCGAACCTGCGGCTGTTCGATTGGCGGCTGTCCGTGCTACAGAAGCCGATATTCAAGCCTTAACGGCCGCATTCCTCGGCATGAAAAAAGCCATCGAAGAGGGTGGCGACTATGTGACGCACGACATGCACTTTCACACGGGCATGTTGGTTGCGTCTCACAATCGCATGATGGTTCACATGAGCAAAGCCTTGGGAGCATTGCTTCGAACCAGTTTCGAAATTTCAACCACACGCAAAGACGCGCCCAAGGCATCGCTGCCTTTGCATAAAGCCGTTTTAGACGCGGTGGTGGCGAAGAACCCAGACAAGGCCGAAAAAGCCATCCGTGTTTTGATTGAGGGTGCACATCAAGACATGGAGCATGTACTGAGTTCACGTCGCAAATTGCCGACGCTTGCGGGGCCGGCCAAGTTCATCAAAGCACCCTGAATTTTTAAAATCATTGAGCCAATCAATATGACTGAATTTACCAAAGTGGTTTTGTTTACCGATACCGATGGCAAAGCCAAATTCAAAGAAGAAACCATTGCCATGGCCGAGGGAAATCCTCAAAGCCAACTGACAGAAATTTTTTCAGCGGAAGGTTATCAACTGCGCTATAGCCCTGTTGGTTTCAGGAGTCAATTTCATGTGACTGGCAAACCTCAGTGGGTGTTTATCTTGTCAGGTCAAATGGAAATTGGTTTGCAGGATGGCAGCTCGCGCGTTTTCTCAGCGGGTGAGCACTTCTATTCAGCAGACACCTTGCCTGAAGGTGCAACGTTCGATCCCAAAGTGCATGGACATTGGAGTCGTCAGGTGGGAGATGAGCCTTTGAGAACTTTGTTTTTGAAAGATTGAGTTTTCTGAAGGCTGTCGATTCTTATGTGGGTCGATAAATCTTTATGAGCTGTTCTGGCCCAATGCTGAAGTAATCAGCCGGCCCGCCACCGCGAACCACATGCCGTGCATTGGCCGTGTCATAAATGCCGGCATTGATGAGACGTTCCTCAATGTGAATGCCAACGACTTCGCCAAAAACCATCCAAGTTTCAATCGATTCGCCTTGCAAATTTTTGAGTTGCATGATTTGGGTGCATCTGCACTCAAAACTCACAGGGCTTTGCGCCACGCGGGGAACTTTGATCAATCGCGAGGGCGCTGTTGAAAGCCCTGCAATGTCGAATTCACTGACCTCCGGTGCCACAGCCTTGCAAGTTTGATTCATGGCTTCAAGCTGCGGTTGCGTTACCAAGTTCCAAACAAACTCGCCCGTGGCTTCAATGTTGTTGAGTGAATCTTTTCTGCCAATGCTAGAAAACCCAATGATGGGTGGCACATAGTTAAAGGCATTGAAAAAGCTGTAGGGCGCCAAGTTCAATATGCCATCAGAACTTTGTGAAGAAATCCAACCAATGGGGCGTGGACCAACGATTGCGTTGAAGGGGTCATGCTTGAATGGATGACCAAGGCGTGGTTCGTAAAAGTGTGTCATGGGTTCCCTTTAGGGAGAATTTTTAATTAAGTTGGCTTGGGTGGCAATGTCTTCGCGTGCTTCAGGCGACAAGCGATTGAGGTTTTTCAACTGCATCAGCATGCGCGGATTTTTGGCCAATACATCGACATGCCTGTGAAGATAGTCCCAATACAAGGTGGTGAATGGGCAGGCGTTTTGGCCTGTGGCCAATGCAGGATCAAAGCGGCAACCTTTGCAATGGTTACTCATGCGGTCGATGTATTTGCCGCTGGCCACATAGGGCTTGCTGGCCATCACGCCGCCATCGGCAAACTGGCTCATGCCCAAAGTGTTGGGCAATTCGACCCATTCAACTGCATCCACATAGACGCCCAAGTACCAGGCGTGAACTTCTTTGGGATGAACGCCCAACAGCAATGCAAACAAACCCGTCACCATCAAGCGTTGAATGTGGTGGGCATAGCCATGGTTCAGGGTTTGGGTGATGGCATCGCGCAGGCAAGCCATCTCGGTGTTGCCGGTCCAATAAAACGCGGGCAGCTTAGCCGATGCCTGCATCTCATTGCGTTCTAAGTACTCAGGCATTTGGGTCCAGTAAATACCGCGGACATATTCACGCCATCCCAAAATTTGACGAATGAAGCCTTCAGCGGCCGGCAAGGGAACAAGGCCTTGTTGATAAGCTTTCTCGGCGGCACTGACCACTTCACGTGGATTGAGCAGCTTCAAATTGAGCGCGCTAGCAATGTGAGAATGGTAGAGCCAGACTTCACCTTCCCACATGGCATCTTGGTACAAACCAAACGAGGGCAATCGGTGCTGAATGAAACTGTCGAGCGCTTCAAGTGCTTGTGTGCGCGTCACGGGCCAACCAAAGCTGTTCAATGTACCGGGATGCTTAGACAGCCGATCGTTGACCACAGCCATCACTTCTTTCGTGATGGCATTGGGCTCAAAACGCGTGGGCTGAGGCAGCTGGCCTGGGCCTGCTTTGCCGAAGCTGCCACGGTTGTCTTCATCAAAATTCCATTGACCACCCGTGGGCTTTTTGCCCTCCATCAAGATACCGGTTTTTTGACGCAGTTCACGATAGAAAAATTCTTGCCGCAGTTGTTTTCGGCCTTTAGCATGCTCGGCAAATTCACGAACGGTACTGAAGAAGTGAGTGTCGTCTCTGACCTCCAAGGTCAAGCCATGTTGCTTGGCCACAGCGCGCAATCTTTGCAGCACTCGCCATTCGCCTGGTGCAGTCATCACCAGTTTTTGGGGCTTGTGCTCTGCGATGGCTTTGTCGAGCTCTTTCGCTAAAGTGCCTTGGTTGTCTGTGTCCTCTAAGCGTGTGTAATGGACAGTCCATTGATTGGCTTGAAGCGATTGCGCAAAGTGACGCATGGCACTCAGGAACAGCGTGGTGCGTTGCTTGGAAGACAGTATGTGCGTTGACTCTTCCATGACTTCCGCCATCCAGACAGCGTCCTGCTGAGGATCAAAGTCTGCCAACGCTGACGAATCCGAGTTGAGTTGATCACCTAGGATCAAGCACAAGTGACGCAAAGGTTTAGTCATTGGGTTTGGCCGTTTTGGGACTGCTTGATTTGTTTTTTCTGCAAGCCTCTGAGCAATACAAAACCTGATCCCAATTTTTGGCCCAAGCTTTGCGCCATGACATGTCGCGCCCGCACACCGTGCAAGGTTTGGTTGGAAGGCTTTGTTTGTTGCCCTTGAAAGTGGTCTTCATAGGGATATTTTGACTGCAAGCTGCAGGCCTTCGCAGGTCGACTTGATAATGTCCTTAGTCCCTTCGACATTGATCACAGAGTCTTGAAAACCATGCCTAAATCGAATGAATTTGCTGCAAGTCTGAGCCCCGGAGATGTCTCTGCGGTCATTCAAATGGCGTGGGAAGACAGAACCACCTTTGAAACCATTTTTGAAAGAACGGGCGTGACGGAGGCCGGCGTGATCAAGATCATGCGAGCCGAGCTCACAGCAAGTTCATTCAAAATGTGGCGAACCAGAATGCGTGGCAGGGTGACCAAGCACCGAGCACTCCGCAGTCCTCAGATGAATTTCGATGATCGGGCCATTGCCGATCATCGACGCGCAAATTGCTGATTTTGTAGTGATGCGCGGCTAATCAGCGACCGAACGAACGGCCACCACCATTGTTGCCGCCACCATAGCCACCGCCACCACCAGAGCGACCACCTCGGCCGCCACCACCACCGCCAAATCCACCACCACCGCCGCCGCCATGACGGCGAGGACCACCGCGCCCACCGCCAGCCAAGCTGTCAATACTGGTGCGTGTGGGATCAGGTTGACCACCGCCGCCACCGCTGTTGCGACGAGGTGCACCTTGACGTGCAAATTGGTTGGTCATGAGGGGATCAATGTGACGTGGCAACTCGTCACCCCGTGGGCCGCGGTCGTTGCGTCGGTCGTTGTAGCGATCATTGCGATCGTTGAATCGATCGGATGGCGCACCGTCAAAACTTCTTTCGGGACGATCTTGACGATCACCCCGTGGGCCTTGTGCAGGACCGCCGCGGCGTGAGGGAGGTGGGCCGTTGCGTGAGCGACCCGCACCGCCTTCAGGGCGAACTTGACCGCCACCCTGGCCGCCACCTGAGCGACCGCCTCGGCCGCCGCCTTCGCCTGCCGCGCCTTTGGATTCACGAATGCGCTGCATCATGTCGGAGCGTGCAGCTTTGGCAGCCGCCTGCATAACATCGCGGCTAGGTGGGCGACCTGCGCCACCCCACAAAGTTTGACGGCCCATGGCAATGGGTTCGGCTTTTTCGCCTGGCTCGGGGCCAAAGCCTTCCAAAATTTGGACAGGAATTTCTTGCTTGGTGAAGCGTTCGATTTCCATCATGAAACCTTCTTCGTCCAAGCACACCAAGCTGACGGCTTCGCCACTGGCGCCGGCACGGCCGGTACGTCCAATGCGGTGCACGTAGTCTTCAGAGACATTGGGAATTTCGTAATTGACCACGTGTGGCAAGTCTTCAATGTCAATGCCGCGCGCAGCGATGTCGGTGGCCACCAAGGCGCGAATGTCGCCGCTCTTGAAGCCGGCCAAGGCTTGTGTGCGCGCTGTTTGGCTTTTGTTGCCGTGCAAGGCCATGGCCTTGATACCGTTTTTAGTCAGGTAGTCAGCTACGTTGTTAGCGCCAAACTTGGTGCGTGTGAAGACCAGCACTTGGCTCCAGTTGTGTTGGTTGATGATGTGCACCAACACTTCTTTTTTCTTGCCGCGGCCCACAGGGTGAATCACTTGAGAAATGCGTTGCACCGTGGTGTTGCTGGGCGTGACTTGAATGCTTTGTGGGTTTTTCAAGAGCGTCGCAGCCAAGTCGCGAATTTCATCGCTGAAAGTGGCGGAAAAGAGCAAGCTTTGTTTATCGTTGGGCACAAGCGCCAGGACTTTTTTCACGTCATGAATAAAGCCCATGTCGAGCATGCGGTCGGCTTCGTCCAAAACCAAAATTTCAATGCTGGACAAATCGAGCAGGCCTTGACCTTGTAAATCGAGCAAGCGACCTGGGGTGGCCACCAACACATCGACGCCGCGCTTAACGCGTTCGACTTGGGGTTTCATGCCCACACCACCAAATACAACGGTCGATTGCAGGCTGAGGTATTTGCCGTAGTCCTTGACAGACTCTTCGACTTGAGCCGCCAATTCGCGGGTGGGGGTGAGGACCAAAGCGCGGATGGCTTTGCCGCCAAATTTGTTGCGACCTGCCTCTGTCAAGCTCAGTTTGTGCAGAATGGGCAGGGTAAAGGCTGCGGTTTTGCCAGTACCCGTTTGGGCGCCGGCCAGCAGGTCGTGCCCGGCCAGGACGATGGGAATCGCTTGGGCCTGAATGGGTGTGGGTGTGTCGTAGCCTTGCTCTTGCACGGCTTGCAGAATGGCCGGAGCCAAATTCAATTCTTCAAATGTCATGATGGCGCGCCAAAAAAGGCGCATGGCATCGGTTTGTCAGGCTGTTGGGTAACAGCCGCCAGTCAAAGACCGATGGGATTCACAGGTGGGCATGGAAACCACAGGCGATAGCCTGGGACAAACCCCAGCAGGAGTGCTGATGTTGCGGCAACTGGAGGCGGCAACGGGTGCATTGTCGCACGAAAAAATATTCATTAAAATTAATTCAAAAGAATTAATAATTGGAATAAGTGGAATTTTTTGGTTTTTAATTTAAAGTTACTACAAAAAGAATTGAGTGCTTCTACATGAGACCGCCCATTAAATTGCCCACATTCCATCTATTGCAGCACGTCACTGCTCAAAAAATCCAAGCTCTGGTGGTCGGACTGGTCATGTTGTGTGCAACCGCAAGCGCGATGGCAGAACCCACGCGCTTGGATCGTATTTTGAATAACAAAGAGTTGCGGGCGTGTATTTGGCCTGAGTACTACAGCATCACTTATCGGAATCCCAAAACGCGCGAACTCAGTGGCATCGACATTGCCATTACGCAGGAGTTGGCCAAGGAGTTGGGCGTGAAGTTGCGGTATGTCGACAGCAATTTTGCCCAATTGTTTGAAGCTTTAGAGCAAGATCGCTGCGACATTGCCACCCACGCCATTGGCATTACCCCAGAAAGGTTGGAAAGGCTGCAGTTTTCTCAAGCCTATTTGAAGAGCGGCTTGTTTGCCGTCAAACTCAAGAGCAAAGATGATTTGCAAAATTGGGACAGCCTTGATCAAAACGGCCGGGTCATTGCAGTGGCAGCGGGCACGCTCATGGAAAGTGTCATGACCAAGTCGCTCAAAAAAGCACGATTGATCAAAGTTCAAACGCCTGGCGCCAGAGAACAAGAAGTTTTATCGGGCAGAGCAGACGCCTTCATGACCGACTACCCCTATAGTTTGCGCATGATTGATTTGACCGATTGGGCGGCCGTCATTCCTGCACCCAGTTCGATGCCCACCACAGAATATGCCTACGCGTTTGCCAAAGGTGACACCAGTTTGCAGTCACGCGTGGACGTATTTTTAAATCAAATCAAAAGAGACGGACGTCTTCTGCGATTTGCCAAGCAATTCAATCTCGAGCCCATTGTGGTCTTGAAGTAATTCTTCAACCAGTAAGAGAGTCCATTGAAAAATTCGCAAGCCCAAACCGCGACACCCGCTGCCTTGGGTGTCTATCGCTTTGGGTTAGCGGTTGCAGTGTTCATTGTGCTGGTGGCCTCCACCTATTTGTGGCAAGACAGACAGGCCACCATGGACCGTGAGCAAGCGCGAGGCGAGTTACTCACCCGCATTCTGTTTAACCACGTCACCCGAACCTTAGAGTCCACCACGTCTCTCATGACGGTGGCCAATCAATTGTCAGAGAACTCTTTAACGTCCCAAGAGAAACTCAAATCTGTCATTGAAAATTCAAGCTTTATCCGCTCCATGTCCATGGTTTCAGAAAGTGGTGTGGTCTTGGCAAGCTCCGAAGAAGGTGTTGTCAATCAGACGATTGATTGGAAAAGTCTTGGCCTCGAACGCGATGTGGGCAAAGACTTGGCGGCAGGGCGGTGGCAACCCGCACGCAATTTATTGGATTTAAATCAAGGCAATGTGGGTCTAACAGACATCGCAGTTTTACCGCTTTCATTGCGCATGCAAAGGGCCGATGGTCAAGCCGTTCGATGGTTGGTATTGATTAATCCTGGCGATTTGATCAATGGGTTTGCTGAATCAGTCAATGAGGCTTGTGATGCGGTTTATGTGTTTGATTACGCTGGCCGCATCTTGGCCAGTAGTTCAGAGAGATGGTTTCCAAATGATCAGCTTTTTGCAGACATGCCTGCTGTTAAAGCGGTGGCCAACAACCAAGAATTTGGCCGTTACCTTGGTAAGCAACAGGACATTCATCAAAAATTTGAAAAGCTAGAAGTTCACTTCAGAACTTCTGCCAGCTTGCCTGTGACAGTGGCTGTGGCCGTTTCTCGAAGCCAGGTCGAATGGGAATGGTGGCTGTCGTCCAAGGGCATCATTGGCATGTCGCTGCTGATGTTGTTGGCAACCTTTTTGCTGACCCGACAAATTGCCAACATTTGGTTGCGCAGGGAAGACGATCGATTGGCCATGTCGGCCGCTTTGAATGCGGCAGAAGCGGCCAACCAAGCCAAGTCTTCATTTTTGGCACAGATGAGTCATGAAATTAGAACCCCCATCAACAGCATGGTTGGCATGACTGAATTGGCATTGGGAACCCCTTTGAGTCCAGAGCAAAAAGGCTATTTGGAAATGTCGCGCACAGCGTCCAAAAGTTTGCTTCGACTGATTGACGATATTCTAGATTTCACTCGACTTGGTGCCAACAGACTCACCTTAGACCGGACTTCCTTTGACCTTCATACGGCTTGTCAACAAGCGCTGAAGGGGTTCGCATTCCAGGCTGAGCAGAAAAAGATTGACCTTTATTTGGTCATTGAACCGGACGTGCCGCAACATGTCATGGGCGACCCTCTGCGCTTAGGACAGGTGCTTCAAAACCTGTTGGGCAATGCCCTCAAATTCAGTGATGCAGGTTGGGTCAAGCTCTATGTCAAAAAATTGAACTCAGACAGTGCCACTGTTAGATGCGCCTTTGAAGTGAGCGATACAGGCATTGGCATATCGCCAGAAAAAATGCAGATGATTTTTTCGCCCTTCAGTCAGGCCGATGCATCTGTGAATCGGAAGTATGGTGGCAGTGGTTTGGGACTTTCAATTGCCAAGAATTTGGTCAAATTGATGCAGGGTGAGATCAGTGTGGCGGCCCGTACCGAAGGGGGCAGTGTTTTTACCTTTACAGCCCAATTTGATTCAACCCCGCCATCTGAACAACTTACCAATGACTCAGGCTTGCTTGACGAAGTTGTGTCGCGAAAAAATTTCAGCGCAATTTCAAATTCAGTCGATGTGTGGTTGGTCGAGTCCAACCCCTTTGCAAGAGAAATTCTTAGAAATTTATTGTCCGCGCAACAAATCAATCCCCAAGAGGTGGTCACGCCAGCAACTTTGCAACAAAGTTTGGAAGCATGGCTCCATCAGGAAATCAATCGCCAAACTTTGTGGGTCATTGATCACAGTATGCTGGCCTTTGTTGAGTCTGCCTATTTGTTGGCACAAGACAGTACGCGTTGGAAAAAAATGAACTGGGTCGTTTTGTCTGATTTTGGTTTGAACCATGACGTGCAAAACCTGTGCGCATTGGCCAGAACTTTAGGCGTACGCGTTGCCAATTTGTACAAACCAGTGACCGCACAAGAACTACTGAATACGCTTCTTGAAATGACCAAACGCGATGAAGTCGGTGAGCAAATATCAGCATTAGCCGTCCCCAGTCAAAAACACATCGGCAAAATTTTGGTGGTGGAAGACACCCCTATGAATCAGCAACTGGCACAGTGGACATTGCAAAAATTGGGCTGCACAGTTGAAATCGCTGCCAACGGTGAAATAGCCATTCAAAAAGTCCGATCGGACAGTTACGATTTGATCTTGATGGACCTGCAAATGCCAGGCATGGATGGCATTTCAGCCACCTATGAAATTCGGAAGATCGAGATCACAGAAGCGCTCAAAATGACACCCATCGTGGCCATGACGGCTCACGTACTGGATCAAGACCGGGCCATGGCGCAAGCTGCTGGCATGCAAGACTTTTTGATCAAGCCCGTCTCGGCAGATGAATTTCAACGTGTTCTCAACAGATTTTTGTGAAGAGGCTCGTATCTTGAGCCTGCGCTGAGCCCATAATTCAGACAAGATTTACCGGCAGACCCAGCTTCACATTCATGGCCAACGCTTTTCAACCAGGATTCATGGTTTTTCATGGCAACCGCTTGGAAGACCTGCGCGATCTCACGGTGGGCTTGCTTCACAACAACCCCTTGCCCCCCTTGGTGCCTGAAACCTTCTTGGTCCAAAGCAATGGCATGAAGCACTGGCTCGAAATTGCCTTGGCAGATGACAGTGCCATGGGCATTTGTGCCGCCACTCACATTGAACTGCCCTCCAGTTTTGTTTGGCGCATGTACCGTTTGTTTTTAGGTCAAGGTGTGGTGCCTGCAGCCATGCCCTTTGACAAGCAAGCCCTCACCTGGCGGCTTTGGCGTCTGTTGCCTGAGTTTGCCAAGACATACCAAGTCGAACCCTTGTTAGCTTATGTCAACCAAGATACTTTAGGTCGACAACGCTATCAACTGGCGCAACAAGTGGCCGATGTTTTTGACGGCTATCAAAGTTACCGCGCAGATTGGCTCAGTGATTGGGCCAAAGGGCAATTTGTATTGAACCACCAAGGCCAACGCACAGCCTTGGAGCCCGAGCAACTTTGGCAAGCCCAGCTGTGGCAACTGTTGCAAAAAGATGTTTTGCAAACTCAACGTCCTGAGTTAGCCACCCAATGTCAATCGCGTGCAGAAGTACATGACCTGTTCATGCACAAGTTGAGTCAGACTAGCACCAGCCAACCCGCAGGTTTGCCGCCGCGCATTGTGGTGTTTGGTATCTCCAATTTGCCCATGCAAGTGGTTGAGGCTTTGTCCGCTTTAGGGCGATGGTCACAAGTCATTCTCATGGTGCAAAACCCCTGCCAAGAATATTGGGGCCATGACATGGACCTGGTGGCGCAAAAGCACGCCTTGCTGGCATCTTGGGGGCAACAAGGCCGTGATTACTTGCATGCGCTAGAGCGCTTTGACCAACCTGAAAATGCTTTGAGCTTCATGAGCAAGCAAAGCTTTTTTGTAGATCCCGGAGAGCCACTTGAAAATTCAGAGCCGACAAGACTACAAAAAATTCAATCAGACATTCTCAACTTGAATAGCCTGCCCAATGCGCCAGAGCCAGTGCCTGACGATGGCAGTATTCAAATGGTACAGGCGCATTCACCCCTGCGCGAAGTTGAAATTCTGCACGATCGACTTTGGGATTGGTTCGACCGCAATCCTTCTCTGAAGCCAACCGATGTCATGGTGATGGTTCCTGACATGGCTTCCTTTGCGTCGCACATTCACGCCGTGTTTGGCCGATTTGCGCCCCAGCATCCAAGGCACATTCCATTTTCTGTGGCCGACACCACCCCGCGGCAAGTGCCGCTGGTCCAAGCTCTCGAGTTTTTGCTCAACTTGCCTGAGGCGCGGGTCACTTTGTCAGAGTGGCTCAGCTTGTTCGAAGTCGCTGCCGTGCGTGACAAGTTTCAAATGGACGAAGCCGATGTTCAGGGCTTGAAAAATTGGCTGCAAGCGGCGGCAGTGCGTTGGGGTCTAGACCCTGCACATCGACAAAAGTGGGGCATCCCGACTGACATGCCCCATTCGCAACAAAACACTTGGGCCTATGGTCTAGAGCGTTTGCTATTGGGCTATGCAGCAGGGCAGGCTGAAGGCAATGCCCCGTGGCAGGGTGTGATGCCTTTGCCGCAAGTAGCGGGTTTGGCTGCACTGAAGGTGGGTCATTTGGCCACTTGGATCGATGCGGTGGCCATCAGCCTTCGGCAGTTGAATGCAACGCACACGCCCACAGAATGGTCTGTTGTGATGCATGACCTCATGGCCAGATTTTTTGAAGCCAAGAACGAGGCCGACGAGCGCATGCTGTTGCGATTGAAACAAGAACTGACCCAATGGCAATTGCGTTGTGACCATGCGGGTTTGTCTGAGGCTTTGCCACTCACCGTGGTGCGTGAACATTGGCTGTCGGCCCTTGAAAATGCGGGCTTGCAGCAACGGTTTTTTGGCGGTGGTGTTCAATTTTCCACTCTCATGCCCATGCGTGCCATTCCGTTCAAGGCGGTTTGTTTGCTGGGCATGAACGATGGCGCCTATCCGCGACAAAGCACACCGCGCGATTTTGATTTGATGACCGATCACTGGCGTGCAGGTGACCGCTCTCGACGTGAAGACGATCGCTATTTGTTCTTGGAAGCTTTTTTGTCTGCACGAGAAAAGCTCTACATCAGCTGGCAAGGACGACGCAGCACCGACAACCAAGCCATGCCCCCCTCGGTGCTGGTGTCCCAATTGCGCGACTACCTTCAAGCCAGATTTTCACCAGAAACACAAGCGGTGTTGCAACCCTTGCAAGCATTTTCTGCGCAATATTTCAAACCCAATGCGCTATTTTTTACCTACGCTGATGATTGGGAAAAAACGCAGCGGGGCCCTGTCATTTCATCTTCACAAGATGCCAGTTTTCCATCCGAAAGCAATACGCCTTCTATTTCAGAGTTGTCACTCAAGGAATGTGAACGCCTTCTTAAGCAACCCGTTGAGGTGTATTGGCGAAGCCGATTGGGCGTGCAATTGAATGGCCCAGAAGAAGCCTTACAAGACGATGAGAATTTTGCGCTAACGGGCTTAGATCGCTATGTGTTGGGACGCTCCCTCCTAGAAGCCACACACATCGAGCAACAACTCGAGGCTGAAAAATTGATGGGGCAGTTGCCAATGGGTGCGGCCGGTCAAAGTTTGCTCAAGCAACAGTACGAGGCTGCGCTCCGTGTCAAAGATCGTGCGTCAGCTTATTTAGAACGCTATGCCACCGAATTGCCCACACAATCTATTCAGCACACTGTTGGCATGCCCTGGGGGCATGTTTGTATCAGTGCAGAAATTGAAGGTTTGCGGCAAGGCCAATACGATTTTCTGCAACTCACTGTTCGACCTGGCGCAGTTGCAACTGGCAAAAAAGACCAGCAAACAGCGCGCACCGATATCTTGATGAACTTGTGGCCCAAGCATGTGCTTCTGTGCGCGGCAGGATGGTCTGTTCAATCGGTGGCTGTTGGACTCGATGGCGTTGCGTTACTACCAACCATCCAAGCTGAGCATGCCCAGCAATTGCTGTCCCAATGGATTACAACTTATACACAATCATGGATGCGTCCGTTGCCTGTCACCTTCAAGGCTGGATTGGCATTTGTCACAGAGCAAAACAAATTGATGCAGTCGGACAAAGAGCTTGAGCTTCATTCAGTCACAGAGCAAGCCTTAGAAAAAGCCAGTAAAGCTTTCGCCGACAGTTTCACTGACGATACCGACTTTGGGCGGTCTTTGTATGTCCAGCGATCCTTTGAAAACTTCGATCCGCTGCGAACAGGCTTGCCAGAATGGGCTTCTGTGCTCTATGCCGATTTAATTGCAACGGCGGTCATGGCGGGGGCCCCTGTATGAGCCCGTTGACCACCCAAAAGCTCGATGTTCTCACCTTGCCATTGCAAGGTGTTCAACTCATTGAGGCCAGCGCAGGCACCGGCAAAACTTGGACTTTGGCAGCTTTGTATGTCCGTCTCATTTTGGGTCATGGCTGGAACGGTCAGAGTTTGATGCCGCCTCAAATTTTGGTCATGACCTTCACAGAGGCAGCCACGGCCGAACTGAGAGACCGCATCAGGGCTCGCCTGACACAAGCTGCGCAATTTTTTAGAGGGCAGCATGACGACACAGATGATTTCCTGCTGAGTCTACAAGCCACGCTGGGTAGTGCAAACAGCATGGCGCACGCTGCTCGATTAGAAGAGGCGGCACAGTGGATGGACGAAGCTGCCATTTACACCATTCACAGCTGGTCGAGTCGCATGCTTCGCCAGCATGCCTTCGACTGTCAAAGTTTGTTTGATCAAAAGCGACTCGACGATGCACCAGCCTTGAAACTGAAATTGACCAAAGACTATTGGCGTGCGCATGTCTACCCATTAGAGGCCAAACAGTTGGGCGCTTTGAATGCCTTGGGTTCAACACCCGAGATGCTTTTAAAAAACATCCAATCGCTTTGGCAGAAGTTTGAAAAAACGCCAGGCGGTTTTCCAGATGCTTCATCAGACCCAGACCCGCAAGCCTGTTTGAATGCATGGGCGCTTTGGCAAGAAGGGTGCACCCAATTGGAGATGGCTGCTAGGCAGTTGCTGGCCGATCACTTGCAAACTGCATTAGCGCAATTGAGCAAGGCACTCGAAAAAGACCTTAAAGGTAATATTTACGTCGCTAAAAAACATGCCTACTTTGTTTCGCATTTGTCTGAGTGGGCCGCTGGTGAAGAAGCCGATATCGACACACTTCAAAAATTCACATTTGAAAAGCTCAACGCCAGTTTAAAGAAAGATGCCAAGCCCATTGACGACGCAAACGGCGTATGGACGGCCATCGGTCAATGGGTGGCTGCATTAGAAACTGAGCCTAATGTCGGTGAAGATTTACTCAAGCATGCGGCAGCCAAAGTAGGGCGTGCTTACTTGGAACAAAAGAAGAATTTAGCCAGTTTTGATTTTTCAGATTTATTGCAACGCTTGCATGCCGCCATTCATGTCCCGGGCAGTCGATTGCCGGCCATGATTCGAGCTCAATTTCCTGTGGCCCTGGTAGACGAATTTCAAGACACCGATCCGTGGCAGTACGAGTCCTTGTCTCAAATTTATCAAGTCGATGCGCCTGCCCCCAACATTCAAGACAAGCAAGCTAGCGCATTCTTGATGATTGGCGATCCCAAACAGGCCATCTACAGCTTCCGAGGAGCGGATCTTCAAACTTATTTGAATGCCCGCCACTCAGCCGAATCGATTTGGACACTGACAGAAAATTTTCGATCTAGTCTGGAGGTGGTCAATGCGGTCAACCACCTTTTTGGTTCAGCGCAGGCGCCATTTGGTGAAGTGCCCTTTGAATACGTTCAAACGCCCCAGCCGGCGAAGTCGCAATGCCTAGTGACGAGCCAGGGTCAAAAAGTGCCAGCGCTCACGGTTTGGCATTTGAATGCAGACAAGCCACTCAGTGGCACACAATACACCCATGAGATGGCCCAAGTTTGCGCAACGCAAATGGTCAGTTTGTTGAATGCGCAAGTTGCCCAACCCGGGCAAATGGCCGTGCTGGTTCGAGATGGCAATGAAGCTAAAAAAATTCGTCAGGCCTTGGCAAAGCGTGGCGTTCGAAGCGTGTACCTGTCCGACCGTGACAGTGTCTATGAGACACGCGAAGCACTCGACTTGGCCTGCATCATGGAAGCCGTTTTGCAAGCTCGCAATGCCAAGTTGTTGCGTGCTGCGCTGACCACTCGAACCCTGTGTCTAAGTCTGACTGAAATTGAACAAATATTTGACAGTGAAGATGCATGGGACATTTGGGTTGAGCGATTTAACGCTTGGCATGTCACTTGGCAGCGTCAAGGTTTTTTACCGATGCTCTACAAAATGGTTCACGAGCAAGGCATTGGTCAGCGGATGCAGGCAGAAGGCGATCACGCCGAAAGACGTTTGACCAATCTCTTGCATTTGGGCGAACTTTTGCAAACAGCCAGCCTGAGCTTGCAAGGTGAGACGGCTTTACTTCGATTTTTAACCGATCATTTGGCCAATCCACAGGCGCAGGGCGAGTCTGCGCAGATGCGCCTTGAAACAGATGCCCAGTTGGTTCAGGTCATTACCTTCCATAAAGCCAAAGGTCTTCAGTATCCATTGGTATTTTTGCCCTTCGTGTCCAACTTCAGAGAGGACAAGGACGATTCACTCAGAACGGCCGAAGAGCGTTTGCAAGAAGACATCCGCCTGTTGTATGTGGCCTTGACTCGTGCACAGCAAGCCATGTGGATGGGCGTTGCAAAGCGCAAAGACGACTTCAAGGCCAAAGAAGCACAAGCACAAAGTGCCATCAGCGTTTTACTGGGCCGCAAAGATGCGCATGATTTGCAAGAAAAATTGCAAATTTGGAACCATTGTGAAGACATTGTTGTTGTGTCTGCGCCTGAAGCCAATGACGAAAATTTTGTACCCCAACAAGAGGTGCAAACAAAGGCGCCCACAGCTGCAAGAAAGCCAACGCGCTCACTAGAACGTTCTGGCTGGACTGCCAGTTTCAGCGCACTGACCCGCAATTTATTTGACACGCATCTGCCTTCGTCCGATTCTGGCTTGGCGCGAGAAGCACGTTGGTTAGATTCCCAAATTGACAACCTGGTTGCCCTGCCTGCCGACTTAACGCTTGTCGATATGGCTGCCAATACAGATACCCATCAGCCCCTGTACAACGCATTCCCCGCAGGCAGCGCCTACGGCACCTTGCTGCACGATATGTTCGAATGGCAGTTGAAAGAAGGTTGGCCGCTGCTTCAAGAAGCGCATTTGGTTTCCCCCGAAACGACTGTCCGCTGGCAGCAATGGTGGCAAACCCAAGCCGACAGTCTTCAGCTCAGCCTCGAACACCAAAACCTGTGCCTCCAGCTCATTCGTCAATGCGCCAACACGCATTTGCATCTATGTGGGGCAGATCAAGATGGTTTGAGGCTGTCTGAACTCAACGGCCAAATCGCTTGGCCCGAAATGGGCTTCACTTTCACAACCCATGGCGTGTCCACACAAAACATTGACCGTCTGATTGGCAATGCAATTCATCCGGGACAAGCGCGCCCCAGTCTTCAATCCCAACAGTTGAATGGTTTGCTCACAGGCTTCATGGATGTTGTGTTCGAGCACCAAGGCCAATATTTCGTCCTCGATTACAAGTCCAACAAGTTGCCCGACTACACGCCAAACAGCATCGTTGGCAGCATGCTGAGCCATCGATACGAAGTGCAATACACGCTTTACATCTTGGCTGTTCACCGTCTCTTGAAGGCCCGCTTAAAAGATTACAACTACGAACAACACATGGGTGGCGCCATCTATCTGTATTTGCGTGGCATCGACCAAATGGGGCAGGGTGTCTATTTTTACAAGCCCTCATTCGAACTCATCCAATCGCTTGACGAGGCATTCACCGTGCTGCAGCCTAAAAAGGTGACAGCAAACGTGACAGCAAACTCGCCTGGCATGGTGCCTGGAGTCATCCCATGAGCCTTCAACCCAGCACCCAGCAATCTGACAATTTGGTGTCCATACCCCCTGACTTGTTGGCAGGATCTTGGACAGCTTTGGATGTGGCTTGGCTCAAATTTCTAAAATCACATCAGGAAAGTACCAACCCTTTGCACGATCAGTTGGCTTTGTTGGTGAGCCATCAAATGGGACTTGGTCATGCTTGCTTAAATCTGAATGCGCTGTCGTCCGACCCTCAGCAATTGACTCCTTGGATCGAGGCGGCCAAAACGCTGCCATGGGCCAAGGGTGATCATTCACCCATGGTGGTTTCTACCCAATCAGATGGCCAACCGCAGCGAATTTATTTAAGGCGCGCATGGCAAGCCGAACAAACCATTCAA
>JACCDW010881118.1_pt1 | contig 25884 bp, 51 predicted proteins | sample 7449781 | NCBI WGS metagenome assembly JACCDW01 (sample SAMN15323449, study PRJNA562643) | freshwater metagenome | isolation source: river surface water | place: USA:Blue River Watershed | collected 2017-08-18
AAATAGAATAACTGGATTTTAAACTTCAAATAAAAAAGTTAAATTTATGGATCTTGAAAGTTTAAAATCCATAAAATTAACTTCAAAATTGCGCTCAAAAAACAGCAAATTTTTTTTGTGCTCAGTTTATTTTTTTTGTCTTGAACAACGTGTGTACAACGCTGTTCCAATGTTGCTAACAGCGTTGTAACAGTGCAGCAATTTTTTCAAATCTCAAGTACCTTAGACTAATTTTTGCAACGTTTCGTAACAACAACGTTGTAAACGCACTCAATGATGCAGCATTTTTTTCAAATCTGAAATACCTTAGACTGATTTTGCAGCATTTTTTCACACCAACGTTGCGCGACGTTCCGTTCCGGAAATAAAGCGCAAAAAAAGAATCAAAAACATGTTTTACCTTAGGCTGCGCTGTGCAGACCTACGAAAATTTTTTCTACGCGAGCGTAACGGCAGTGCAGCAAAAAAAGCAAAACGTGAAGTACCCTAGGCTCCTGGGTGTAGCATTTGCAAAACGTTTTCTCCGCGGGCGTAAGCACGGTGCAGCAAAAAAAGCAAAAACGTTAGTACCCTAGGCGCGGGAGCGTTGTAGTACGCAAAAAACACACGCGAGCAGCACACGCAAACAAAAAATCCAAAACGACAAGCAGCCTAGGCTGCTACGAGTGGGATAAACAAAAAAAGTTCACACGCAAGCAAATTTCAGAAATGGAGACCGCAACCGTTACCATCCCCCTTTCCCAACTCCTTGAGCTCACAGAGGCGAAAGCCCGCGCCGAGCAAAAGGTGATTGAGCTGGAAGCCAAGGTGGCCGAGCTGATACTGAACCCGCCAAGGAAACCCCGAAAGCAGTCCGAACCCAAGGAGCGCACGCCCGAGGAGTTGGAAGCTCTCAGGATCAAGCGTTCCGAGGCAGGCAAGAAGGGAGCTGAGACCAAGCGACTCAGGAAGATTGCAGAAGCAGAGGCTGCCAAGGCCGAAGCGGAAGCAGCTCTCCGCGAGCAGATTCTGGCCCAGATCGCCTTTGAGAACAGCCAGGCCGAGACCATTGAGATGTAAATAAAAAAAACAAAAAAAAGGCAGCCCTTAGGGGCGTAAGACCGCACTTTTGCGCACTGTAAGCTATGCTCCAAGCAAGCAAGCAACCAAGCAAGCAAAAAATGCTAAGCTGTCCAAAAAATGCAAAACAGAAAGTGGTTTAGGCCACTACGAGCGTAGTTAACAAAGTTGTACACGCACAAGCAAATGGAATCCTCAACCGTTACCATCCCCCTGTCCCACCTCCTCCAACTCACCGAGGCGAAAGCCCGTGCTGAGCAAAAGGTTGCTGAGCTGGAGGCAAAAATCGCTGACCTGGTACTCAACCCCCCGCGAAAGCCCCGCAAGCAGTCAGAGCCCAAGGAGCGAACCCCGGAGGAGCTTGAAGCGCTCAGAATCAAGCGATCCGAAGCCGGTAAGAAGGGAGCCGAGACCAAGCGCCTCAGGAAGCAACAAGAAGCAGAAGAAGCCAGACTCAAGGCCGAGGACGAGCTCCGTGCTCAAATCCGTGAGCAGATTGAGAATGAAGCTGCTGCTTCTCGCCTCCAAGCCATCTTCACCGAAGACTCTGAAACAATTGACATGTAAATAAAAAAAACAAAAAAAGGCAGCCCTTAGGGGCGTAAGACCAAACTTACTAAAACAAGCACAAAAAAGCGGATGTGGCCCCCACCGAAGCAAATTACTCTTGAAGTTCTGTTCCAAGCCTGGAAGAACCAAGCCGAGATCACCAAAGCACTCCCCGAGGTTGATTTTGTCTTGGACTCCGACAACGAAGAGGACACCTACGACCGACTTTTGGTTGAAGGCAAGCACGAAGCAGCTGAAATATTCTGGAACCGATAAAAAAAACAAACGGCATTCACCTTAGGGTGGCGTAAGCCCGATTCAACAAAAGTTCCTCAGATTCCCACACAAATGGTTATTTGTAAGAACAGATGTTGCGCAAAGACGCTGAAAGGTACTCGGTGCAAGCTGAGTAATGCTTTCAATGGTGAATTTTGCCACATTCATGCTCCCAAGGTTGACACAGAAGCACCCGTTGCTGAAGTTGAACCCAAAGAGCCTGAAACAAAGCAAGCTTCTACCATTATGGTTCATCCAACGATGGATGACGACTTGTGGTCTCTTATCATTGAGTCTGTCGGTGTTAGCGGAGACAAGTTCAAAGAAACCCTGGAATGGGCCGCTTTTGAAGGGTTCTCTGACATCTCAGAGTCAAAGTTTGAGTTCTTGTTTGACAGGTCCTTTCCTGACAGGCTCATCAACAAAATGTTCACTTTCAGTGGTGAAGACCTGAAGGTTTCGTACACAAACTTCGGGATATTAAAAGTTGAAGCGATATTTAGATAAAAAAATACAAAAAACGGCAATCACCTTAGGGTGGTGTAAGCCCAGTTAAAAAACCTGTTTACACGTTAAAATGTCCTCTGTTTGCGTCGTTATCCCCGAATGCATGTGGAACCAAAATAAAGTTGCTATGCTCTCCAGCAAGGCAAGCTTTGTTGAGTATCTGAAGAAATATGCTTATTTCGGAAAGAATGAGAAGGTGGAAGTCTTCCTCCCAGCAACTGCCACGATCAAAGAGCGTCACCAAGTGCACAAGTACAGCAAGAAGAACAAAATTTCTGGTGTTTCTGCTAACTACAACGGCAAGAGAATCATGAAAATTGTGCTTGAAAAGGACTACGTCAATGAACTGAATAAGTAAAGAAAAAAAAATAAACGGCAATCACCTTAGGGTGGTGTAAGCCCGGTTAACAAAGAGTTTACAAAATGGACTATAACTGCGTGATCAAGACTATCAAGATTACAAATGAAGAAGGAATTTGGACATCTGAGGAATCTGAGCAATTTATAATGAAAAATTACAAAATTGACGAGCTTCCGTACGGCCAAGTTATCCATGTTTGGAATGTCAACGAAAGTGGCGACGAGTGGAACGATTTTTTTGTTGTGTATGACAACAAATTAGTTGATACACGCGGTGATCAGTACTTTCGTTTGCATTACGATTTTACCAAGAACATCACGGATATTTGTGCTAAGTATCCTGAGTACACCTTTACTGATATTCTCTTTGGTTGCTGTTTGCCCAAGGAACTTCAATCTCAAGAATATGAGTATCAGTCTATGAGTGGAGAAATTAGTGGAGAAGATGTTTATATTGTAAAGAATTATGGCAAAACTTTCGGCAAAGTCCCTGTTTCTGTTGATTGGGATGGATCGGTTACTGAAATCTAAAAAAACAAATCGGCGGTCATCTTAGGGTGGCGTAAGCCCGGTTAAAAAAGAGTTCACAACGTTAAATGACTGAGTACATTTACCTTGAATGTGGGCACAAGTTGCGCGGAAGCACGTTCAAGCTTTGCAATCAGCTTGGTACGTGCCCGAGGCAAACTTGCCTGTGTCAGTTGTCTGAAGCAAACAAAGAAAGGATAGCAAAGCAAGTAGAATGGAATTCCACACCGCTGTGGGAACTTCATATGTACGGAAGGCCTGCTACTGAAGCTGAAAAGGCATCCCGGGTGCTACCAAAGCCTTCATTACCTTTTTGCGCTGGTGTTACGCTCAAGGGTGCCAAGTGTAGCTGCGTAGTTTTAGCAAGCAACGGCAAGTTTTGCTGGCGACATGTCCCCAAGTAAAAAAATACAAACGGCGGTCACCTTAGGGTGGCGTAAGCCCGGTCACTCGTAGGAACTCATAAAAGTCAAAAAACGAACAATGGATTGCCCACCAGCTCCTAAGTTTGGCTACACTCAGTACTACGACCACGAAACTGGTCAGTGGGTGATGGTGAAGAAGTAAAAAACCAAAACGGCCTCCACCTTAGGGTGGTGTAAGTCCGATCAAAAAACGCTAAAACGTCCGCAAAAAAGATGGTTTTCGGTTACAAGTACAGGTGCTGTGCAAAGACGCTGAAAGGTACCCGGTGCAAGCTGGCTAACAGCTACACTGGTGAATTTTGCCATGTTCACGCTCCAGGTTCCAAGAGCTCAATCAAAAAGCAATTTGAAATTGAAAGTTCTTGGAGTTCTCCTCCTGAATCGGAATACAATTCTGAATCTGATACCGATTCCGAGTACAACCCATGCTCCAAGAAGTACTCACCACAGCACCCTGTTAATGCACAGGACCCTGAAATTGAGGCCAATAAGCTCTTTGAAGAAGTGTTTGGTGGCCTGAACGAAGGAATGGTTACAAGGAGTGACATCAGGAAGTTTTACGAGGACTTTGAACTCTTGATCTAAACAAAAAACAAAAAAAAAGGCAGTCCCCTCGGGGACGTAAGACCAAATTACCAAATTAAGCGCAAAAAATGTCTATCCACGAAGTTTTTAAGTTCTGGAGGCTGTATGCAGTTCAGAAAGCAGCTGAACGCGAAGGTCCGGAAGTAGATTCTGACATTGATGAAGACTACGGAGACCTTTGTCCAGAATCAAGCGGCGATTACTACCGCTTACGTTAAAAACAGAAAGGCAAAGGGCTTAGGCCCTTGTAAGTCCTATCACCGAATACGGGCACAAATGGTTAATCATCCGTGGGATCCGTACGTTACTAACGTTTTTTTGGAATGTGGACACTGGGTCAAAGCAACTGAGTTCAAAAGTTGTGCTAAATATGGTACTTGTCCGAAAGACTGGTGCCAAAAGACACTGAACCCAAGCGCAAAGTACTGCATTGAGCTTTACGCAGCAAGTTTCTTAGAACGAAAAAAATAAATCAAAATTGGCATCTTCCTTAGGGAAGTATAAGCCCAGTTAAGCAAAGATGGCAAAGATGGCCACCAGCGAGTTTATTAGCAACGAATTTGGCAAACTCAAGCAACACGAAATGTTGGCTCTCTTCACGGATACTGACATCATTTATGTGTTGAACGCAGGTGTCAATACTTTTATAGCTACGTACGTTTCAGGCAAATTTCCTATGAAGTTTGCTAACGCGAACGAGTTTTTAAGCTCAGTTGAAGAGCGTATTGCTATCGTGGAGCTTCCCGATGGTAAAATGTTCTTCGGCTAAAAAATACAAAAAACGGCGGCCACCCTAGGGTGGCGTAAGTCCGATTAACAAAAAGCAAACAAGCGAACCAGTTTTCCAGTTTCCAAGCCAAAATGTCTTCCAAAATTGACGCATTGATGAAGAAGCTGACTGAGGACCTCAAGAAGCTGAAAGTGGCAGCAAAAGAAGCTGAAAGTGGCAGCAAAAGAAGCTGAAAAGGCTTCCAAAGCTAAAGCAAAACCCAAGGCATCTGGTGCAAAGACTTCCAAGGCTGACAGGCCTAAGTCCATCGGAGCATGCAAGACCAAGGCTCAGCTGATGATGTTCACTGTTGCCGAGCTCAAGGAGTGGCTTGTTGCCAAGAAAGCCGAGAAAGTTTCAGCCTTGAAGAAGGAAGAACTCGTTAATCTTGTTCTCAAGAAGCTCAAGAAGGCTAAGGCAGCAGCTGAAAGTGAATCAGAGTGCTCCGAATGTTCTGAAAGTGAGGACGAATTCATGTCAAGCGACGAAAGCGAATAAATAAAAAAATACAAAAATGGCAGTCACCTTAGGGTGGCGTAAGACCAGTTACTAAATAACAGGACCAGTCAACAAAAACAGCCAAGATGTCAGGACTCTTCGTCAAGTTTGAAAAAATTGAGGAATGGTGCAAAGAACAGCGAAAGTTGGGTTATTCAAGTGTTAATTTACGAGATATCAAGTCAGTGATGCTGTACGACATACTCGGGATTGACAAGTGCGCAAATTGCCATGCCGAAATTCGGATAACTGAGTGCAATAAGCAACAAGAACTCAACCTTTGCATGGATTGTGAATAAAGAAAAAATTACAAAAACGGCAGTCACCTTAGGGTGGCATAAGTCCGGTTAACAAAAAGCAAACAAACAAGCTACGCGAGTCAAAGTTTTCCAGCTCAAATGTCTACCAAAGCCGTTGACAACATGATCAAGAAGATTACTGAGGACCTCAAGAAACTCAAAGTTGCCGCCAAGGAAGCTGAAAAGGCCAAGAAAGCTGCTGATAAAAAGGCAGCCAGCAAGGCCAAAGCAGCCAAACCCAAGGCCAAAGATGCTAAATCCAAGAGCAAAAAAGCTGATCGCCCCAAATCGGTCGGTGCATGCAAGACGAAGGCGCAACTTATGCTCTTCACAGTTGCTGAGCTCAAGGAATGGCTGATCTCCAAGAAAGAGGAGAAACTTGCCGCCTTGAAGAAGGAAGATCTCATCAAGTTGGTGCTCAAGAAGCTCAAGAAGCTGAAAGCTGCTGCTGAAAGTGATTCTGAAAGCGAATCTGACAGCGATTCTGAAAGCGATTCTGAGTATTCTGACTCTGACAGCGACTCCGATGACTCCGACAGCGATTGTGACAGCGACTAAACAATAAAAAAACAAAAAAAAAGGCAGCCCCTCGGGGCGTAAGACCACCTTTTCAAGCGCAAAAAGCAAATCCAATGTGGCTTCCATCTTTGGTCTACGAGATAACGGATGTTGAAAAAATCTTTTACAAATGGATTGAAAACGTCTGTTTGATGGATGTGTGTGAAGAACAAGAAATCATTGAGGACGAATTGGAATCCATAAACGGCTTGAAGGTTGAAGAACTCAATGAAGAAACCTACGAGGAGTGGATCGGTCATGAAATTGCACAAGAGTGGTTAAAATAAAAAACAAAAAATCGGCGGCCTTAGGGAGGCGTAAGACCGATTAAAATAAAAGTTAAAGATGGATTCCGGGCTTGTTTTAAATGTTTTGAGTTCTTATTTTGTTGGTGTTAGAAAACTTGAAGGTATTACTTGTTTTGAGCTTCGTAAGGCCCTTATTCGCCTTCGTGCTTGCAACAAGGCACTTTATAAGACGCAGTTTTACAAAGTTTACAACTTAAAGTTTGACTTCAGTGATTACCGAAAGATTGAGACCTTTGTAAAAAAAGAGTACACAGACAATTGGTACAAAAATTTGAAACTTATGCGCTCATTTGTCATACCAAGTCGGTATCAAGATTTGTCTTTTGATATTGACAAATGGACTCTGACGCAGTGGAGACTTCATCAAACAATTTCTCTTTATGGTATCGTGAAGTACAAAAAGTGGTGCTGGGTTGGACAGTGTGCTTGGATTAACAACGAGCCCTTTGAGAACTCTTTCAAGGCTATTGAAGACTATACGCCTGAAAATATTGACAATGCTTTGAAACTGATGACACTTAATGAACTTATGTCTATAGGTCTTTAAAAAAAATACAAAAACGGCAATCACCCTCGGGTGGTGTAAGACCGATTAACAAAAGCAAACAAGTAAGCAAACGAATGTCTTCCGGTGCCAAGATTGAAAAAATGCTCAAGAAGATTTCCAACGACCTTGAAAAGCTCAAAGTCGTTGCGAGAATATCCGAAACTGAGCCAAAAAAGTCTAAAACCAAAGATCGCCCGACTTGCATTGACTACTGCACCAAGAAGTCCCAGTTGGCTCTTTTTACCGTTGCCGAACTCAAAGCTTGGCTGGTTGGTAAGAAAGCTGACAAACTTTCTGGTCTGACCAAGGACGAACTGATCAAGAAGGTTGTCAAGAAGCTCAAGGAAGCTCGTCCGACGAGTTCAGCTGAGTCTTCTTCCGGTCCATCGGCTCCTACATGTACCGAGGTGACGTCGGCGATGAAGGCTTCTTCGGTTGATGACATTGACGATCTCATTGAACCGAGTGAGCTGAGTCATGAAACAGCGTCTCAGAATCTCATTGCTGAGATCATGAAGCTCATTGCCAGGTCAACCAACAACTAAAAAAGAAAAAAACGGCTTCTACCTTCGGGTAGTGTAAGACCTATACACACTTGTTAAAAGGATGGTGAAAATACCCAAACAACCCGATGTTGGAACTGTTGAGTTTATTACCCCAGACGATTACACTTTTACTTTGCCAAATGATACCACGCATTGGGCCAAGTATCAAGAAAGTCTTGACGTCACGATAACGATCAGAAGAAGTTTACCTTATGAGAAAGTTGAGTACTGGCACACCAAGAAAGTCGCAAAGTTGTATACCAATCCAATGTCAAGTGTTGCTGTAAGTTATTCTGAGCGCATTTCTACAACTGCCGAAGCTGCTTACAAGTATGGTAGGTTTCAACCTGGAACAGAGTTTACAACACCTTTGCTTACTGATAGCTTGGGAACTCAGCCAAGTTGCTTTTAAATTTTTCAAAACGGCTTCCACCTTAGGGTGGTATAAGACCCATTAACCAAGCAAAAGTAGTCTTAATGAGTCTTTATATCAATGATGTTATCTATGATTACGAGTATTACTACGTTGAAAACATGAATGACGAAGTGTATTACACTTACACTAAGAAATTGGAGCTTTATGAAGAACACAAGGCTCTTAAAATGGAAAGGGTATTACTTGCCGAATCTATTATAGTCAGACAAAAACTTAACGAACTTGGGACAGTTAAAGAGATCAAAGCAAACCCAGAACTCTTGGAACTTGCCAGGCCTTTGATAAGAAGAATTAAAGAACTCAAACGACTTTTAAATTTGTAAAATGAAATAGGCATCTACCTTCGGGTAGTGTAAGACCTGTTGTAAACTAACAGGACCAGTTAAACAAGCGCAAATGATGGGAATTACACAAGCACAGACGATGGATGAATTTAAACTAAGAAGAAATTATTTTCAAGTCTACAAGGATTTTAAACTAAAAACTTTAAAGTATCCTGATCAAGAAACATTTGAAATATTGAAAATTTCAAATTTTCAAACAATATTAAATTATAGGCGTGGTTATAATGATCTTCAGCTTCTTAATATGATAATAGCAAATGATTGGGCAGGTTTTACTTTTTGGGTAGATGATCCTGATGAATTAGAACCTGGGGATATAGAATCACCTGTATGGATTTCTTTCTACTCATTTAAAGCAACAAAAATGAATTACGCTGCTCTGTTAATTCAAAGAAACTTTAGAATTTATTATCTTAAATTACGTAAAGAAAAACTTGATCCATTGAAGAGAGAACTTATGGAATACTATTACCATCCATCTAAAGTTAATTTTCAAATTTAAATAGAATTGGCAATCTTCTTCGGAAGGTGTAAGCCCTATTAACTAAGTAACAGGATCAAAAGTAAGCGCAAAAAATGGAATATAATTTTGTTCTTAGAAACTTTCAAAATGAACCAGTTAATATTTCAAAGTTGATTGTTGACGACACTAGATTTACCGAATGTGTTATTGGATGTTTAAATTCAGTTTTTAATTCTTGTGAACTATGGAAAAAGAAAATAATGAATGAAACACTGGTAGTAGGTGATTCAAATGGAGAACAAAAATTATTCATTCATGTAAGTTATGATACAGAACACAATGCATTAATTGCTAAAACAACTTTTGTTTAATTTTTAAATGGCAACCTTCTTCGGAAGATGTAAGCCCAAATTAATAAAAGTAAACATAATGGTTTTATTTGTTGTTACTTATAATGAACGCAATTATAACTATGTCAAGGTTTATGGAGTCTTTACAGGTGTTATAAAGGCAAAAGAAGCCATTCAAGTTTTTATAAATAAAGAACGTGAACGTATGCTTAATGACCAGGATTGTAAACCAGATGAAATTGAAGAATCCCTACATTACCTTTCTCTTGATTTTGAAATTCATAAAACTGATGATCTTGATTCCGATAAAGATTTTAGATAGAATCTTTTTTAAAAAATTACAAAAATGGCATCGGGCTTAGGCCCTTGTAAGTCCTGTTAAACAAGCGCAAAAAGGAGTTTTATATCTTAGCCTAATGGTTTTATTTGCTGTTACTTGTATTGAATACAGAGCTGGTGAATATTACACCAAGATTTATGGAGTCTTTACGAGTTCTGAAAAAGCAAGAGATGCTATTCAAGTTTTGGTAAATACACAACGTGAACGTATCCTTAATGACCCTGACTTTCAAGAAGAACTTGAGCTTAATAAAGTTGATGAAGAGTCCAAAGATGATGATAGTTCTGTTGACGAAGAATCCGAAGACTCCGAAGATTCTGAAGAAGATTCCGATATTGAAAAAGGGTTGAAAGATCTTTCTCGCAATTTTCAAATTACTCAAATTGGCGACCTTGATTCCGATAACGAATTCAGAACACATATACCTTGTTTGTAAAAAATCCAAAAAGGCATCTTCCCTAGGGAAGTATAAGCCCTATTAAAAAACAAAAGGAGTCTTACGACGTTTACGGCATTAGCCTAATGGGTTGCTGTGTCTCTAAAAAAAGGTACGACCAAAAGCTTGAAACAATAAGACAATTAGAAAAACTTAATTGTGATTATATGCTTAATAATCTAAAAATGATGACAGAAGTGATTTCTTACGCTAAACGTGTAAAAAAACTTGAAGAATCTGTTTTAATTTATGAACGTATAAAGAAACTTTAGTTAAACATTAAAAAAAATAAAAATGGCGTCTACCTTTGGGTAGTATAAGTCCTGTTACTCGTAGGCTACTCGTAAGAGTAACAAGCACAAAAAATGGGTGGCTATATATCCAAAAAGGTATACAACGAAGCCCCAGTTTCTCCCGTTAGATTAAATTTTATCCCACCGACAGAAGGAAGAGTTGTTTTTATTGTCATAGGAAGACCTGTCCCGATGCAACCGAATTGAAAATAATATGGCAATCTTCTTCGGAAGGTAAGCGCAGCATAAAGCAGCGCATCGCGGTGCTTTTAAGACCAAGTAACAATGAGTAAAAGACCAAGAATGAGTTTAACTTTGAGTGATCTTATCGCACACCTTAATACAATTTCCAAAGAACAACCCGAGCTTTTGGGAGAACCCGTTGAAATTCTTTTTGACAGCGGATGTTTCAGAGAAATAAATGGAGTTGCTGTTAATCCAATAAGTAAACGAGTAGTCATTTCAGAAGACTTCATTGAAAGCAGCTCGTTTAAGTAAAAGCGCAAAACAGGCTTCCACCTTTGGGTGGTGTAAGACCTGTTAAAAAAGCAAAAAAAGATGGAATCTATTAAATCCAAGTTTGAATCCATAAATGTTGGTGAGACATTTACCTTTACGAACTCTGAAACAAAGAGGGTAATTATTACAAAGGGAGAATACATTTCCACAGCACGTATAGGTGAAAATTGTTATCTCTTTGAAACGATTGACCAACTTTGTTCTGAAGGTGAAGTTGAATTCTAAGCGCAAAAAAACAGGCAATCTTCTTCGGAAGGTGTAAGCCCTGTTAAAAAAAAAGTTAAAGATGATTATCAAACCTATGTTGCTGTCTAAGTTTTCTAAAAGTGTTTTTAATTCGGTTGATCGTTGGTACGTTTCTGAAAAGTACGATGGTTGGCGACTTATTTACTCTAACAAGAAGTTTTATACTCGCCAAGGTAATGAGATTCTCTTGGACCCCAAGATGTACAGAGACCTAGAAGATATTCCTGACGATATCATATTGGATGGAGAACTTTGGTCAGATTATTCCAAGGTTGGCGAAGTTGCTTCACTTGGAAAGGATCTGAAGTTTCTTGTTTTTGATCTTATTAACGACCAACCATTTTCTCAGCGTTTAAAGACTTTGAAGAAACTGATTGTACCTGGTAAACGTATCAAACTTGTTGATCATAAATTAATTAGTTCCGATGGTAATTATCCATTTGTTGAAGAATTACTATCGGAAGTAACTGCTCGTGATGGCGAAGGACTCGTTTTTAGACGAGCCGATCAACTTTACCAAATTGGTGCTCGTCCAAGTGATTTTCTCAAACTTAAAAAGATGGATACAACTGAAGTTGAAGTTGTTGGGTATTACACTACACCTGCTAAAAAAGCAAGTGAAGGCCCTGATTACATCAGTTCTTTAGTTTGTGATTACCAAGGATCTACTTTTAAGTTAAACTGGAGAGCATTTATTGCGCCCCCAATCGGTAAGATAATAACGATCAAGTTTAGCCAATTTACGATCAATGGCCTTCCCAAGTTTCCTGTTTATGTTTCTGAGAGAGACTCCAGAGAATACATACCTGAAAAACCAAAGAAAGTTCAAAAGGTTGTTAAAAGGAAACCCAAACAAGAAGAACCACTTACCGAGATGTCTGCTAAAGATTGGGCTATTCTTGAGTATCCTTTGGAAATTGGCGAATCCGTTGGTGTTGTCGGTACTACCGAAACCTGGAAAGTTACCAAAGCCAGAAATGGGAGTGTTTATTGCAACTGCCCGGCATGGTTGTACCAAAGGATGCCAGCGATCCAAAGAACGTGCAAACACACCAGGATTTTTACTTTTTAAAAAAATTACAAAACCGGCTTCCACCTTAGGGTGGTGTAAGACCTGTTAACAAAGTAATCAAAATGAATTGTTGGAACAAAAGCCCTGAGACAGACTGCTGGTCTTCGTTTATGACGATTAATCCTCCAAATGATTATCCAAAACCACCAACAAAGATACCAAAGAGTATTCTTTTTAAGAATGCGATAACATTTTCTATTCCCGTTATTGCTTATTTTTTGTTTCGGTGTAAATTACAATCTGAAGAAGAATACATTGAAGTTTAAAAAAAATTATAAACTGGCTTCCACCCTAGGGTGGTGTAAGACCGATTAAAAGCAAACGTTATGAATAACGGGTTTGAAGTTTTGATTAAGGCGATTGAATACGAAGAATACATTGAAAAACTTAATAAAAAATGCGAGTTCCTTGAGATGAAGAAATTACTTGACTATCGTATTTCAATTTTGGACAAAAAGTTTACTGATACTGAGCTCAAATTAGCATGTCCTTCTAAAAATTTTACAGATACCGATCTCAAATTAACATGTCCTGGTAAAAATTAAAAGAATTAATAATTTTACAAAAATGGCTTCCACCTTAGGGTGGTGTAAGACCCGTTAACAAAAAGCAAAAAGTTTTCAAAGTTTTCAAGTTTTCAAAGTTTTCAATGGCTACCGTTTCAATGAACGTTGAAGAGCTCATGTCCCTCACCGAGAGGCGCGTAATTGCCGAACTCAAGGTCAAGGAACTCCAAGCAAAGGTTGACGAACTCACCTTGGCCCTTTCCAAGAAGAAATCAGTTCCCAAGGAGTACACTCCTGAGGAAATTGAGGCTTTGAAGGCCAAGCGTTCTGAGGCCGGCAAGAAGGCGGCTGCCAAGAGGTCTGAGAAGGCCGCTGCCAAGAAGGAAGAGGAGCGCCTTGCTCTGATCGCCAAACTCAAGGATGAGATCTTGAGTGAATCCGAACGCTCAGCTGATTCAGAGTCTTCAGTTGAATCCGCTTAAATCGTAAGCGAAACATTGGCATCCACCCTAGGGTGGTATAAGACCCATTAAAAAGATGAATGAATTCACTCTGGCTACTAAGTTTTTTTACCGCTGGTACGATTTTGTTAGAAAATCTAAATTCTGTGAAGAAGCAGAAGAAGAATGGTACGAATGCGAATATGCAGCAGAAAATGGCATGGATTCAGTGTTATGGTGCTGGAACTGCAAGTATTCAGAATGTGAAAGACATCCGATAATCTGGGAACGTGAATATTTAAGTGATTCAGAATAAAATAAAAAGGCAATCTTCTTAGGAAGGTGTAAGACCTGTTGTTAAGCAACAATTTGTTAACAAGCTTTAGAATGGAGCTTCCTTATAAAAAGAGGAAAGGTAATGACGAAAATTCAATTCCATGCCCACCTGCTCCTCGTAAGGATTGTGAACAGCTTTTCAATGGGTATGTTTGGGTAATCATCAATAAGGATTGTTATACCATTCTTCCTAAGAAGTCTTTTGGAAAAGAAAACAATTAAAAGGAATTAGGCAATCTTCTTCGGAAGGTGTAAGACCTGTTAAAAAAGTTTCAGGTTTTCGTGCGCAAAGATGGACTCTATTTATAATTTAGTAAATTTTAATACAAAGGAAATTAAAGAACTTCGTGATGAAAATAAACAGCTTAAAAAACAACTTGAAGAAGTTGAAACAATGGTTCTTTATCTTTCTAAACAAGTTGAAAAGTTAAAAAATCCTGGTATTCACTTTGGTCTTGGATAAATATTAAAACTTGGCATCTCCTTTGGGTAGTGTAAGACCTGTTAAAAGCGAAATGGTCTTATACGAAAGTCCGCCGTCATCGGCAGTAAGTGTTAGTGTAGAGCCTGTTGATTTTGAATCGGGAAGTGAAGATGAAAGTGAAATTATTTGCTATATCAGAAGAAATCCCAAAAGAAGAAAAAGGTTATTCAAAAATTGTGCGTTTGTTTTAAAATCAGGTAATTGTTGCAAACTGAACGCAAAAGAAGGAACAAATCGTTGTTGGAGACACTCTTAAAAAATTTCAAAAATGGCATCTACCTTAGGGTGGTATAAGACCTGTTATAAAAAACAGGACCAGTTAAAAGGAGTTTACGACATTAAAGGAGTTCAAAATGTCAGGTTGTCATGTGATAAAGGCTAATGGTAAGCCATGTGGAAACTACGCAAGATATAAAATGACGTGCTGCCATTCCCATAGATCTTTGGAATATGAGAAATATATTGATCAAGAGACTGATACCAAGAAAGGTAAAGTAGCTGCTGATGCTAACAGGTGTGAGTTTATTAAGACTTGCGGTGAAAGATGCAAGAAATCCCATGGTTATAACAACAAGTTTTGTTCTCTTCATAAAGGTCTTGAAAATATTTCCAAGGCCAATGAAGAACGCAACAAATCCAAGAAAACTTTTTCTGAAAGCGATTCTGAATCGGATTCCGATGACCTCAAGGACAAGAGCTACAGGGCTAATATTCGCAAGCCGGTGGTAGCTAAAAAAGTGGAAAGTTTAAACCCCAATGGCGAACCAAGATGCCAGTACATCATCCCAAGGCGTGGTTCTCAGTGTCTCAAGGATGCTAATTGTGAAGCAGGCTTTTGCTACATTCACATGCCTCTTGGTACAATAATGAGTATGAAAGTTTAAAAAAATCAAAAACGGCTTCTACCTTAGGGTGGTATAAGTCCCATTAAAAGCGCAAAAGAAAAGTCTAACGTTTATTTTATTTTTAAGAAGATGGCAAAAGTTTGGATACTAACTCTATATGATTGGAGCAAAACACTTGAAATAATGGTTTTTTCTTCTGAAGAACTTGCAAAGAAAGAAATTGGGCGCATTCATGAAATTTCTCCTAGTATCAATTGGGGAATTATTGACAGAGAACTTGACTCAACTTGGTCTTAAATTTTAAATTAGGCAATCACCCTCGGGTGGTGTAAGACCTGTTAAAAAGGACCTGTTGTAAACTAACAGAGTTTACGACGTTAAAAGCAAAGGTAATGTGTTGTTGTAAACCTTCCGTTATTAAAGTTAAAAGTGAAACGTATCATTGGGAGATGTTTATGGAAATGTGTAAAATTAATGAACATAGATTTGTTGAGGCTCTTTCTATGATTACTAAAAATAAAAGTTGTTGTATACAATTTGTTGATAGATTTCCAGAAGAACTTGTTGATATTGTGCTTGGATATAGCAAAATAGGTACTGAAGTTATTTATAATGAAGGATTTATTGAAATTTTTTTTGACAAGAAGAAATAATAAAAGCGTCAGCGAGCGATGCTTCAGAAGAGCTATAAAAATTAGGCAATCATCCTCGGGTGGTGTAAGACCTGTTAAATGTCTAAAGGAAATTCTTGTTGTTTTTTTATTTTGTTTCTTATTTTTGTTGCGTTGATTGTAACATTTGTATATTACTTTGCTACTAAATAAATGAACTCGTTGGTTTTACAAGCAGCTGGTGCTCTTAACAGATTGGTTTCAAGTTTTCCAGTAAGACCATCTTCTTTACGATGTCCAATGACTACTAGTTTACTTCGTATACGTCTAAATATAGTTTTATCAAAGATATCCATCTTTAAAGAAGGTAACTACGCTGAAACGATTAGTTGTCTTAGAAATTTAGTTTATACAGCTGAAGATCTTGGTCCAGAATTTGAATATCTTAGGCCAAAGTTTGAAGACCTACAAATTTTAGTTTTAAGTTGTAAAGAAGATCTTGTTATAGCTGAAAATATTATCAAAGAAATTCTTCTTGAGATTGAATAAAATGTAAATTGGCAATCATCCTCGGGTGGTGTAAGACCTGTTAAATAACCTGTTAAAAAGTAAGTTTAAAGATGTTTGTTGTTTATGGAAAACCTTATGGATCAGTTTATGAAAACAAAGTTCAGATATTTGGCATTTTTTCAACTTTAGAAAAAGCCAAGGAATCCATAAACATTATTGTTGATAGATATGTTGATCCAGATGACTATGAACCTGATGAATATGAATTTACTGCTCAGGGGTATCGTGATCATTTTAAAATCGTAAATGTTAAAAGTGAAATTGATGATAATTCCTTTTTTAAAAATGGAGAACTTCCTCATTTTTAATTTTTTTCAAAATGGCTTCCACCCTAGGGTGGTGTAAGACCAGTTAAAAAAAGCTTAACGTTTCAAAATGAATATTCTTGTTTTTCACGATGCCGGTGAGGAGTGCGATGATCAGATTGCCCTTTGGAAACTTGATACTTACTTAAGCGGTGCTAAAATTTTTGCTGTTGTTTGCGGAAAGACTCGCGAGATCCAAGAACAGCGTCTTGCCAAGTGGAAGGAACTTTTTTCTAAAATTGATACCAAAAGGAATTTGTTTGTTAATGTTCTTTTATGTGATGCAAATTTTCCAGATGTTTTTAAGTTTGATGCCGTTTTACAAATTGCTCCTCTTTTTGGTTTTGACTCGGAAAATATAAAAACTGATCTGTATGTTCTTATGGGTTCTGTGGACAATTCTGTCAATTGCCCCAAGGACTCGGTTGATCTTTTTAGAAGATTTCAAGGTCAAAGTATCGTTGTTGAATCGGCTGAAGCTGCTAAAGTTCGCCCAACCAAGGACTTTCTGAAATCTGTTCCCCAGGTTCTTGTTGATGAAATGGTTTCAGTTGGTTTTCGTTTGGCACTTTGTCGTTGTGATCCGAATGAAGTGTATGCCGAGGGTCTTATCAATTCTAATGTAGGCCGTGGAGCAAACTTTACCACCATTTTTAATATGTATAATGCTGTCTGTGGTAAAATTGAAATAGAATTTGAATTTAATGAATGTACTGAGATTGAATGGTATATTGAAAGTTTAAAGGTAAAGAAGTTTCCAGAAATCACCAAGAATTTGATGTATACCATGTACAAAGCACTTGACACCATCTTTGGATTTGAAGTACCTGTAATTACTGCTCCAGGATGGTCTAAATTTCTTGAGTCGGGCCAGGGTATCAAAGCCTTTGCCAAGTTTAAGGAAGTAGCAATGGAGCATCCAGAAATTCTTAACCCCATGTATGACTACCACGCTGCTACCATACTTTTAGATAACTTTGACGTGAGTGGAAATAGAGTCTTTGATGGAGTAGGTTCATACATTACGTATTCAAATTAAAATAATTTATAGGCATAGGACTTAGGTCCTTATAAGTCCTATAACAAAGCGCAAAAAGCAAAAAAGGTCTAATGAAGGTAGACATAGAGCTAATTATTCTTTCAATGGTGTGTTGGGGAATGTGGTTGTTTATAATTTATTTTCTAATTTGGTATATTTTTTCACAATAATAAATAAACAGGCATCGGACTTTGGTCCTTGTAAGTCCTAATAAGAAATAAATGTGTAGAGAGCAACTCCAAGCGGTGCATATAATGGGTAAATATGAAGATTTTTTTAAACCTTGTTTAATTAAAACAGACCATATAGTCTTTGGTTATAAAGATATGTGTTTAGAAAAAATGTATAAATTATGTAAAAAAATGATGTATAATTCTCGTAAATGTTGGGAACTTAAGGAATATTTAAAATCCCAATATCCATAAACAATCATTAGGCATCTTCCTTAGGGAAGTATAAGCCCTAATAAAAGAAGTTTAAATTTAAAATGGACACACTTATTTGTACCTTGAATGATCTTGGAAAAATTGTTTACATCATTGACAAACCTGGTTGGAAGTACTCCGATCTTCAAAAAGACTTTGGTGAAGATGTTGTTTTTATTTTTGACACCTTAAAGATAGGGTGTGGTGAATTCGGTGAGCAAAACCCGCAAGAAGTTTCTTTAGACAAATGGAAAGATTCTTTTGGTATGATGCAATGTATTTTCAACAATGGTAAACAAAGCGCAATGTTTAGTGTTTTACCAAAGTTTGTTGTTGGTGAAACAGAAGTTGTCAAAAGGTTTTTGATGCTTGAACAACGTTGTAATTATTGTAATCAGATGAAACGCCATGTTAAAATAAAAAATTCTAATGGCGATATCATTTGCTCAGACTGCTTTGAAGCGTAAATAAACAAAAATTGGCACTTTACTTCGGTAAGGGTAAGACCTGTTAAAAGCGAAGCGTAACAGGACCAGTTAAAAGGAGTCTACGACGTTAAAAATGTTTGTTTATGTTGTTACTTTCAATGAACTTGTTTATGGAGTTTTTACAAGTAGAGAAAAGGCTCAAAGAGCAATTCGTAAATATGTTGATAACGAAGAAGAAGGAATTAATGAAAATTCCTTTTTTATAAATCAACGAGAACTTGATGAAGACTAACAAAAAAAATTGGCACTTTACTTCGGTAAGGGTAAGACCAGTTAACTAAGTAACAGGACCAAATTAAATTTAAAATGGAGACAAAAATGTACATTGCTAATTTATTGAAAAACTGGCCTTATATACATACTTTTTATATAGATATCTATGAAGGTAAAGATTTTGATTTTTTTCGTCTTAGAAGAAATAAATATCCTTTAACGACAAGGATATTTACCAAAAATAAATTAGATATACTTAATCATTTTACCATTATTGGTACATATATTCTCAGTGATCCTGGTGAACCAGATGAAATATGTATACAAGTAGTATATTTATCTTATGTCCTTTTAATTCAAAGGACTTGGCGAAAATACCGAGTTAGACGTCGTATAATTTCCAGAACAAATGTCATTTTTGAAGAACTTATAAAAACTGCCTGGGCACCTAAACGGCTTAAGTGGTGTTTAGAATACGATGATGAATTTTTTAATTCTTAAAAAAAATTGGCACTTTACTTTGGTAAGGGTAAGACCAGTTAAAAGGAGTCTATGACGTTAAAATGGAGACAAAAAAGTACATTTCTAATTTTTTGGAAAGATGTCGTTATATAGATACTTTTTATATATATATCTATAAAGGTAAAGATTTTAAGTTTAATCGTCTTATAACAGATAATTATCCTTTAACAATAAGGATATTTACCAAAAATAAATTAGATATACTTAATCATTTTACTGTTATTGGTACATATATTCTTAGCGAATATGGTGAACCAGATAAAGGCTGTATACAAGTAGTATATTTATCTTATGTCCTTATAATTCAAAGGACTTGGCGAAAATACCTTTTTAGACGTGTAATCCGTAGAACAAATATCATTTTTGAAGAACTTATGAAAACTGCTTGGTCACCAAAACGGCTTAAGTGGTGTTTAGAATACGATGACGAATATTTTAATTCTTAAAAAAATTACAAAACGGCATCGGGCTTAGGCCCTTGTAAGACCAGTTAAGCAAGCATAAAAAGGGATAAATGAATAATAAATTTATAAAGTTTCAGAAAATTGTATTAAATACAGGATTTATTCAAAAGATTATAATTAAAGAGAATGCTTACGAAATCCATATGAAACAATTAGAAAAAAGTGGTACAATAATTGCTGGATCTGGATCATTTCAAGAGGAACCTGAAATATTGACAATTAACAAGGGGGAAGACTACGACATTCTCAAAAAATATCTTAATTCTTATTCTTTTAGATAAAATTATCGGCTTCTTCCTTCGGGAAGTGTAAGACCTGTTGTAAACGAACAGGACCAGTTAAAAGCGCGAGCGTAACAGGACCAATAAGTATCAAATGAGTTCAAAAATGAAACAATTATATAGTTTAGCATATGATGGAAGGTATGAGCTTGCAGTTAAAACTTTTGAATTAATTGAATTAACTGGTGAAGAAGAAAAGTGGTATTATTCAATTATTTGTCAACCATTTATATGTGATATAAAGTACGCAATAAAAGAAAACAAAAAAGATCCATATTTACTACAATTTTATAATTTAATGATGAGTATAAAACCATCTTCAATAAATCAAGAACACGTAAAATATTTTGATGAAATACAAAAACTTATTGAATTTTTTAATTAAAAGCGCAAGTTTTCGGCATCTTCCTTAGGGAAGTGTAAGACCTGTTATAAACGAACAATTTGTTATTCAAGCACAAAAATGGAAATAGTATTAAAAGAAATGGTAAAAATCATAAATGAAATTGATGTCAGTAAAAGTTTTGTATATCTTGGAAGAGACCGCCAGCAAACGGACTTCAAGAATTATCTTTATGCAGTTGATATCGGTAAAACATTTTCATACTTAAATCATACAAATTTAGTTTATATTACTATTTTTTCAAAAGATATTGGCGAATGTTATTATCTTTTTATTAACGAATCTGGTTTTAAATGTATCCCTACAAGTTTTGCGCCAAAGCTTCAACGACAACAAAATACTTACAATGTTGACAAACTTGTTTATGGAATTTCAAAACAACTTTGTAAAACGAAAAAAATAAATTTTGGTCTTGAACTATTTGTATAACTTTTATAACTTTTATTGGCACTTTACTTTGGTAAGGGTAAGACCAATTAACAAAAGAAATGAACATCAGACGTACAATTTATATGTGGCCTGGTTATGACAAAATAGGTTGGAACTCTATTATTGAATCTGTAAATGAAGGTGTAATCAGTTTTTATAATGCTCTTAATTTATCAGTTATTGAACGTGTTCAAGTTGTTAAAAAAACGGGATTTCGTTTTAGCCCTGATTTTCCAAAAGATTTAATTCAAAAAGTACTTGAATTTGAACATCCTGAAATGGAATCTAGAATTATGTATGGACAACTTGAAGTACTTGCTTATTTTCCTTAAAAATCATTTGGCATCGGGCTTAGGCCCTTGTAAGACCTGTTGTAAACTACTCTTACGAGTTCCTACGAGTATCAAAACCAAATTATTTATGGAAAACTTTGGTCTTAGTGTTTTTAATCAATATTTGGCATCAAGGATAATTCAGTTAAAATCTGAAATTCCTTGTGCTCACTATAAAGAACTTAGACTGATAGCAACAGGTGAATGGAATACCATTAACAATAATCCTTTAAAATTTGAACAATTTTATACAATAGAATGTCTCAAAGTTTATCGTGGTCAAGATATCCATACAACAATAGATAATTTTAATTCGCTTGACAATGCAAATGCTTGTTTTAATACAGTTAAAAAATGGAAACAAAAAGAACTGGCAAGTTTAAAACAAAAAATACAACTTTTAGTATCTTTTGAAGAGTTACTTTACAGTTTACTTTAAAAAAAATTTAGAAATTGGCTTCTTCCTTAGGGAAGTATAAGACCAGTTAACTAAGTAACAGGACCTGTGTAAAACAAGTTAAAAGAAAAATGGCAGTTGATCATATTTATTCTGAGTTTCTTTCTTTGCACGATTACGGATTTTTTGATGTTTATACTGACTCTGCAAGGTATCGTATTAAGAATGACAAAGATTGTTATACTATAACACTTGAAGATAGTATGTCAGTCTTTCATGAATTTGACGAACTTATGAAGAACCAAGATATAAAGAATGGAATAAAGAGAGTAGATTCTCATAATTATCTTGATGATTTTCATTTTGAAAATGCCATTCTTGCATCGGTCGGAAAGATAAAACAAAATTTTAAAGATCTTATTACTATTTGTATAAGTGAACGTGGGTATAATCATATCCGTGTTTATAGAGCCGATCATGGTTTTATTGTTTATTCTGAAAGCAGGGACATTAATGCTTTTATTGAGAACATAGAACAAATTTTTGAAATTGTCCAAGGCACTCCTGCTATTGTTTACACGACTATTTATTTTTAATTTTTTTTTAAAACCGGCATCCACCTTAGGGCGGTATAAGACCACTTTAAAAAATGAATTATTATCCAAATAACGTGAGTATTTTGGAAAATAGATCTTTTGTAGTTGAAAATATTCCATGCGATATCACACGATTTGAACTTAGGGAAGGTTTTGAATACTACCTTATCGGTTCTGAATTTGAATGGGACACGATTGTAGATGTTTATATACCCTTTAGTATAAAAACACAAACTAATTTACCAAAAGCTTACATTACGGTAAAAACGAGTAAAGCAGCTGAATACATAATTAAAAATGTCAATGGACATGTATTTAGTAATGGTACAAGACTTAACGCTCGGCTTCTTACATGGAAACAAAAATACTAAAACTAAACAAAACGGCAAAGGGCTTAGGCCCTTGTAAGACCTGTTGTAAACTAACAGGACCAGTTAAAAATTTGTTAAAACATTAAGATGTCTCAGTGCAAAGGACTTACTCTTAAGGGCAGTCGTTGTAAAAGAATTTGTAAAAATGGTGAATACTGTTACGATCACATTATCCAAGATACCACACCCGAATGTTGTGTTTGTTTAGAAAGTACCAAGTGTGAAACTCTTGAATGTAAGCACACTATTTGTAATGAATGTGCTTACAAATGGTCTTTAAGTAAAAAGTTTAAAGCTGAATGCCCAATGTGTAGAACGTTTATAAAAAACCAAGGTTATTACCAACATTTAGCAATTGAACGTAGAGATGCTATTAAAGTTTTTATATATTCTTTTAATGGTATGACACAACAAGATTATTCTTCACTTGGAATAGAAATTCCATTTGACACATTAATAACACAATCCGAGTCAGAATTTATATTAAGGCAGATTTTAACTAAAAATGATTTAATTTATTCAAAAATTTCTAGAGTTAAAGAAATCCAAGTTCTTAGTACTGATTGTAAGTGTGCTGATTGTATCGGATACAAAAATGGTACAAATAATAAAGTTTGTTACTTCAAACGACCATTATCTATGGAAGAAGGTTCCCCAGATATACTTCAATTCCTAAATAGTTTAATTAGGAGTATTAACTTAAGTTAAAAAAATTTTAAAAATTAAAAAACCTTCGGGTTCCCGAAAGGGTTTAAAGAAAGAAAATGGATAAAGTTACTTTGGAAGCAATTTATTCAAAACTTATTGAATTATCAAATGAAGTAAAAGAATTAAAAGAAGACATTGAAATTCTTAAAGAAAATATAAAAGAACCATCTGAACATGGATATTGTATAATTGATGGATGTATTGAAATAAAATACGGACATCCTTATTGCAAATACCACACGTCAAAGGATGACAATAAAAGTTCTAGACTTAAATGTTTTAGATGTAAATTATCTGACCCTGGTGATTATTGTTATTATTGTGAAAGATAAAATCGGTTTAAAAGTTTCTTAAAAAGTCCGCTTGCGGACGCCCGAAAGGGTTAAAAATGAACGTTTGTCTTGGTACCAAGTTCAATGGTGAACCTTGTGGTAATAAAAGTTTTGGAAGTTATTGTTTTAGATGTATTATCAATGGCAATAAGCAATGTTGTGTATGTTTAGAAACAAAAGTCTGTGACACTCTGGAATGTGGGCACGATCTTTGTGAAGAATGTGCTTATACTTGGAACTTAAGTAAAAAACTTCAAGCCGATTGTCCAATGTGTAGAGCACCTTTAACTAAAGCTTTTCAAAATAAATATCGTTATCTTGCTTACAAACGTGGTGATGCGGCACTTATTAGAGCATGGGTTTTTTTAGGTGACTTAGAAATGTACACACAATTAAAAGATATAGACTTTAAATACGATACACCATTAAATTTTGGAGAAACTAATAAAATATTTGACGAAATTGAAAACATTGATCCCGATTTAGTGAGAGAATTTCATTTGGAAATTCAAGTAATTGTAACTACTACCGAATCCATACGTGAGAAATGGAATATCCCATTGAAAGAATATACATTTATAGAACCAGAATTTTAAAAATTATCGGCAATCTTCCTAGGAAGGTGTAAGACCATTAAAAGTAAAATGCCTCCTGTTTACAAGCATGTCAAGGCTGTCAAACACTTTGATGGAAAAAGTAAAATTGAAATGGAAAATCTTATTTACATTCCCAATGCACTTGACCAAGAAACCAGTACAAAGATATTTGATCTGTTGATGTCTGAAGAATCGCCTTTGGACCAACATGAATATCTTGGAAATTTTAAAAGGGTTATATCAGTCCCTCGTCTGACGTATGCTGAAGTTCCTGACAGACCTTTTTATCGTTACAAGGGTAAGGATCTTGTTATGAAACGTTCTGAAATAATTTCAGAAGTTAAAAGTTTAATTGATTGTAAATATAACTTTGACTCAGTAATTGTCAATGGTTATAGATACAATGGTAAGGACTCCATAGCACCTCACGTTGATGATGAGAAATTTTTGTCAATTGGTAATTATCCAGATATCAAAGGAAGTTGTGTATTTACTTATACGTTTCTTCGTAATGAGCCAATGAAATACTGCTCTGGAGACCCTGAAACGGGAATTGGATATTCTATTGATGCTCAACATGGATCTCTTATAATACAAGGTCCAGTTCTCCATGAAGTTTTGCCAGTAAAAGGTAATAATTTTGTCAACCGAATTTCCGTAACCTTGAGAAAAGTTATTGAAACTTGCAAACACGGCCAAGGTTGTAGAAAGATAAATTGTCCTCACATTTACGGCCCAAGTAATTATCTTTATTATTCATGTAAAGTTTGAAATTTAAAAAGTTGCTTTGGCAACGCCCGAAAGGGTTAAAAGGAGTCTACGACGTTTAATGAATGTTGTACAAGCATTAAAAACAATTGAAAGGATTAAAAGTGAAAATCCATACTTTGATAGAATATATATTTCTTGTCAAAACTCAATTGTAAAATCAAATAAACCTCTGTCTTATTTTGATAGATTTATTTATTATATTAAATATGATAATATAACTTATATTGAATTAGTTCCATCTAAATATCATACATATGTAGGTTATCATCAAGGTTTAGTTGATTTTTTAATAAAATATAAAATTTATGATATATTTGTTCAAGATGAAGAAACTATTGATTTAAGAGCAAAATATTACACTAAAAAACAATTTGCTTGTTTAACAATTATAAGATACTACAAAAAGTACCGGTACAACCTTTTTAAAAAACGACGAGACTCTTTGAAACAGGAACTTACAGCTTACATCTACCATCCATCAAGATTAAAGTTTGAAATTTAAAAGTCCACTTAAAAAACCCGCTAGCGGGTTCCCGAAAGGGTTAAAGAAGAAGTCTTATGAGAATTTCTTACATAAAAGCAATTAAACAATACTATCATTATGATCTTAAAAAAGATAATTATATTTATATAATATTTCCCAGTACTGATTACAATATTTCTCCTTGTATATTAAAAGTTTATAATGAAAATGAGATTATATCTACTGATGGTCAATGTGAATATTCTTTTAATGGTACTATGATAGATTGGATAATAAATTACGGAGTTTTTTATTTTTATGAAGATAGATATGGATACCCAACAGCCCAGTCAATAGATAATAAACGTGATTATGCTAGTATAATAATACAACGTTATTATAAAAAGTATCGGTACAATCTTTTTAAAAAACGACGAGACACTTTGAAACGGGAACTTACTGCTTACATCTATCATCCATCAAGACTAAAGTTTGAAATTTAAAGTTGCCTTGGCAACGCCCGAAAGGGATACCAATTTACGAACGTTAAAAGGAACGTTAAAAGAGTCTAAAGTATGATTAAACACTTTTCAGCACCCGCTTGTATATCTTGCCGATTTTTTCGTATAAATCCCCAAGCCAATG
>JACCDW010299880.1_pt1 | contig 25879 bp, 26 predicted proteins | sample 7449781 | NCBI WGS metagenome assembly JACCDW01 (sample SAMN15323449, study PRJNA562643) | freshwater metagenome | isolation source: river surface water | place: USA:Blue River Watershed | collected 2017-08-18
CCACGCTCAACTTCTTCACGGCCAACGCCGCGGATGAGAGCGCCAATGTTATCGCCAGCTTCACCCTGATCGAGCAGCTTGCGGAACATTTCAACGCCGGTGACGACAGTCTTCTTGGTGTCCTTCAGACCGACGATTTCAACTTCTTCGCCAACCTTCACAACGCCGGTTTCGACGCGGCCGGTCACAACCGTACCACGACCCGAGATCGAGAACACGTCTTCGATCGGCATCAGGAACGGCTTGTCCAGCGGACGAGCGGGCTGCGGGATGAAGCTGTCGACAGCAGCCATGAGCTTCAGAATAGCTTCACGGCCGATTTCCGGGTTGGTGTCGTTCAGCGCGCAAGTTGCGGAACCCTGAATGACGGGGATGTTGTCGCCGTCAAAGTCATAGTTCGAGAGCAATTCGCGGATTTCCATTTCAACGAGCTCGAGAATTTCGGGATCGTCAACAAGGTCAACCTTGTTCATGAACACGACGAGCTGCGGCACGCCAACCTGACGAGCGAGCAGGATGTGCTCACGAGTCTGCGGCATCGGACCGTCAGTAGCCGAAACGACGAGAATGCCGCCGTCCATCTGGGCAGCACCGGTGATCATGTTCTTCACATAGTCAGCGTGGCCCGGGCAATCGACGTGCGCATAGTGACGGGCAGCGGTTTCATATTCAACGTGTGCCGTCGAAATGGTGATGCCGCGCTCGCGCTCTTCAGGAGCCTTGTCGATGTTAGCAAAGTCAACAGCGACGCCGCCGTTGGTTTCAGCCAGAATCTTCGAAATGGCAGCCGTCAGCGACGTCTTGCCGTGGTCGACGTGACCGATGGTGCCGATGTTGCAGTGCGGCTTAGTCCGCTCAAATTTAGCCTTCGCCATTGTTCTAACCCTCGTTCTTCGATTGGTTCACAGTTTTCGGATTGCGGGCGCTCGCCTGCGAAATCAGGCGCGCGCCATAATCCGTCTTTTACGATCAGGCAAGCTTTGCCTTCACCTCTTCCGCCACGTTCGCAGGAACTTCGTCATAATGCGAGAACTGCATCGTGTACTGCGCACGCCCTTGCGTGAACGAACGCAGCTGGTTGACGTAGCCAAACATGTTCGCAAGCGGGACCATTGCCTCGACCGACTGCGCGTTGCCGCGGCTGTCTGTGCCTTGGATTTGGCCACGACGTGAGTTCATGTCGCCAATCACGTCACCCAGATAATCTTCCGGAGTGACGACTTCAACGCGCATGATCGGCTCAAGCAGCTTGATGCCGGCCTTTTGGGCCACTTCACGCATTGCCGCACGACCCGTGATTTCGAACGCCAGAGCGGACGAGTCAACGTCGTGATACGCGCCGTCATAGAGCAGAATTTCAAAGTCGATGATCGGGAAGCCAATGAGCTGGCCCGATTCGGCCGTTTCACGCATGCCCTTTTCAATCGCGGGGATATATTCCTTCGGAATGTTACCGCCCTTGATTTCGTCCTTGAAGACAATGCCCGAACCGCGCTCACCCGGAGTGACCTTGACCTTCACGCGACCAAACTGACCGGTACCACCGGACTGCTTTTTGTGCGTGTAATCAACGTCGACAGGCTTGGCGAGATATTCGCGATAGGCCACCTGCGGCGCGCCGACATTGGCTTCCACCTTAAATTCGCGCTTCATGCGATCGACAAGGATTTCAAGGTGAAGTTCACCCATGCCCTTGATGATCGTCTGGCCCGATTCATGGTCGGTCGACACGCGGAACGACGGATCTTCAGCGGCCAGACGATTGAGCGCGATGCCCATCTTTTCTTGGTCAGCCTTGGTCTTGGGTTCCACCGAAAGCTCGATAACCGGTTCCGGGAATTCCATGCGCTCGAGAATGATCGGCTTGGCCGGATCACATAGCGTATCGCCGGTGGTTGTTTCCTTCATGCCGGCCAGCGCCACGATGTCGCCTGCATAAGCAACATCAATGTCTTCACGCTCGTTCGCATGCATCAAGAGCATACGGCCGATCTTTTCCTTCTTGTCCTTCACCGAGTTCAAGTAGCTGCCCTTCGACAGCGTGCCCGAATAAATGCGGCAGAAGGTGAGCGAGCCGACAAACGGATCGTTCATGATCTTGAAGGCCAGCGCGCTGAACGGCGCATCGTCAGCCGTCGGGCGGCTGTCGGGCTCTTCAGTCGACGGGTTGATGCCCTGCACGTCCTCAATGTCGAGCGGCGACGGCAGATAATCGACAACGGCATCGAGCAGGGGTTGAACACCCTTGTTCTTAAAGGCCGAGCCACAGCAAACCGGAACAAAGGCCTGCGCCAGCGTACCCTTACGGATCAACGCCTTCAGCGTCGGAACATCGGGTTCGTTGCCTTCGAGATAGGCTTCCATTGCATCATCGTCTTGCTCAACGGCAAGTTCGATCAGCTTCTGACGATAGTCAGCGGCTTGATCCGCCATATCCGCCGGAATTTCTTCGTAGAAGAATTCAGCGCCCAGCGCTTCGTTCTTCCAGATGATTGCGCGGTTTTCGACCAGGTCAACCAAGCCCTTCAGGCTGCTCTCAATGCCAATTGGCAAATAGAGAATAGCCGGGGTAGCACCCAAACGCTCGATAATCGACTTCACGCAGAATTCGAAGCTTGCGCCTGTGCGGTCCAGCTTGTTGATGAAGCACATCCGCGGAACTTTATACTTGTCCGCCTGGCGCCACACGGTTTCCGACTGCGGCTCAACGCCGGCAACGCCGTCAAAACAGGCAACAGCACCGTCAAGCACGCGCAGCGAACGTTCAACTTCAATCGTGAAGTCAACGTGGCCCGGCGTATCAATAATGTTGATCCGGTGGCCCTTCCATTCGCAGGTCGTGGCAGCCGATGTGATCGTGATGCCGCGCTCTTGCTCTTGTTCCATCCAGTCCATGGTGGCGGTGCCTTCATGGACTTCACCGATCTTGTAGGACTTGCCGGTGTAGTAAAGAATGCGCTCGGTCGTCGTGGTTTTACCCGCGTCGATGTGCGCCATAATACCGATATTGCGGTAGCGTTCGAGAGGATGGCTGCGTGCCATGATGCTATCTCCGAAGGGGTGGAGCGCCCGTTAAGACGCTCCGATTGTTACAGCGCTATTACCAGCGATAGTGCGAGAAGGCGCGGTTCGCTTCTGCCATGCGGTGCGTGTCTTCACGCTTCTTGACCGCATTGCCGCGATTATTGGCCGCATCCATCAGCTCACCCGACAAACGGGCAGCCATGGTGTTTTCCGAACGCGAACGCGCCGCACCGATAAGCCAGCGAATGGCCAGCGCCTGAGCACGCTCTGCACGCACTTCGACGGGAACCTGATAGGTTGCACCACCAACGCGGCGTGAGCGGACTTCGATACCCGGCTTCACATTGTTCAGCGCTTCATGGAACACGCCGAGCGGTTCCTTCTTCGCCTTGGCTTCGATGGCTTCCAAGGCACCATAAACAATGCCTTCAGCAACCGACTTCTTACCGTCAAGCATGACGGAGTTCATGAATTTCGAGAGCACCACATCACCAAATTTGGGATCGGGCAGAATTTCCCGCTTCTCGGGACGACGACGACGAGCCATGTCAGCTTATCCTTCTTAAAATTTCTTGCCGGCTTACTTCGGACGCTTCGCGCCGTACTTCGAACGGCTCTGCTTACGGTCCTTCACGCCTTGCGTGTCGAGCACGCCGCGCAGAACGTGATAGCGCACACCGGGCAAGTCGCGCACACGACCGCCGCGGATCAGCACCACAGAGTGCTCTTGAAGGTTGTGACCTTCGCCGGGGATGTAGCTGATGACTTCACGACCATTGGTCAGACGAATCTTCGCAACCTTACGGAGAGCGGAGTTCGGCTTTTTCGGAGTCGTGGTGTACACGCGCGTGCAGACGCCACGCTTTTGCGGGTTCTGCTCCATCGCGGGAACTTTAGATTTCGCCTTTTGAGCGACGCGGCCCTTGCGGACCAACTGATTAATTGTTGGCATGAAGCCCTTCACCTTTACGAAGTTACTCTGATGCCCGGCAAAGGTGCTTCCTTTTGAGAAAACACGAATCGGCCCCAAGGCAAAAGCCCGGGGAAAATTCCCGCACAAACAGTGTTCAAGCGCTATGTAATGCCCGAAATTCCTGGGGTTTGTGAGTCGATCTCACGCGCACCATTCCAGTCGAGCGAGGCGGTCCCTAGTCTCGTGGGCCGAAAAGGTCAATGGCTGGCGCAGGGGAAGAGCCCCGCTTTTCTGCCCCTGCCCCGCTTGCTGGCTCGCTCTCCATGCGCATCAACTGTGACGGATAGGGGGCAACGAGCCGAGAGGCTGTCTTCCAATCTGCTGCAAGCCATGTCTCATAATCTTCTGGGTGAAGGATCAACGGCATGGCCTTGGGATGGACGCTGCTGACCAATGGATTGGGGTCCGTCGTTAGAAACGCAAAGCTTGGCACTTCGCTGTCCCGCCATATGCCAGCAAAGGCAAAGACCGGCTGGCTGGGCAGCGAAAACCAATGCTGTGTACGAGACCCCGCTCTCCCGCCCCATTCATGAAAGCGCGTCACCGGCACAAGACAGCGCGACCCCACATGGCGCAGATTACCAATCCAAAATGGGCTTTCCAAATTGCGGATATTGGTAATGGGCTTCTCCACCCGCGGCGGCGGCGGCACGCCCCAGATGCGCGGCACAATGGCGCGCACCCGGTTATCTTGCCGCACAATGACAGGGGCGGGCTTTCCAGGCGCGACATATCCGCCGGCCCATATATCTGCACCCACGTCGGCTGAAAACACATCGCCTAGCACAGTCGCAGGCACATCAAGGCGATAGAGATTGCACATAGCCTCCTAGTGACGGCGCTCCACCCCCGGCGTCAAGGCTGCGCACATCAACTCTATCCCTAGCTCTTTTTGATATGCTTGCTGATCTCGGCTGTCATTTTGAACATTGAGAGGCGGTCTTTTCCAACCACTCTGGCTAAAAGAGCATCTGGCTCAATCTGACGCTTATCGTCGGCGGCCTGCAACTGATGCGCCTTGATATAGTCCCAGACTTTGGCCGTAATGTCCGATCGAGCCATCGGTCCTTTGCCAATCACCGCTGCCAAGTCGTCTGAATAATCGACTTTTGCATTCAAGCCGTTGTTCCGGTGACCGGACTTAGCCTTCCGCCCCGCCCCATTGCCCCCAGTCGCCGGGATGTCACCTGCCTTGCCCGCCATATGCCGTCCTCTCCACCAAGCTGAGTGTTGGTTGCACCACAACAGCGGCAAAGCGGGGTTGTTCCCTCCCGAAGCCCCTTCACTCACTTGGATCGAAAACGGACCAGACACCGCTTGTCGCGGCTGCCCCACTCGGGAATGAATAGGGCCGGACCCGCCATCTGGTCCGTGCAACCCCGGCAGAAGGCACATTCCCCGTGCCTTCTGCCTTTCGGTATTTAGACGGATGGACTGCGGTGGTGCCGCCACAAAAAGGCAAGAAAGCCCAACGTAAAGAGCAGATCACCTGCCAAAATAGGCGCAGCGCCCGGAGCCCCCCGACCCCGCAGGACGTCTGGCCCCAAAATCACCAAAATGCCCAATTTGCCGATAATCCCTGCCCAAAGCATCGGCGCAAAACGGTGGGGCTGCCAACTGACCAACGCATAAATCAGCCCAAAGCAACCGACGAGTAGGCTGACAATACGGTCTGAACTGGGCGTTGCCGAAGCCAAGAGCTGCGGCAGCGCGACAAGCAGGTTATACGCGGCCGCCGCGCGCAGCATCCAGACCCAGCCAGGGGCGATGGGCTTAGCCTCCGCCATATAGGGCTGCCTCAATCCCGCTCCCGGTCGCCAGCGCCGAGATAGAGCTCGCGGCCATGTTCATCATAAACCTTGCTCATCTGCGCCATGCCAGCTTCCGCCTCTTCCGCTGCGACAAAGCCATCCGCGCTTTGGTTCTGCAATTTCGCAAAATCACGCACTTCTTGACTGATCCGCATGGAACAGAATTTGGGCCCGCACATCGAGCAGAAATGCGCGGTCTTGGCGCCCTCTGCGGGCAGGGTCTGGTCATGATATTGTTCAGCGGTATCCGGATCGAGGCTAAGGTTAAACTGATCGCGCCAGCGGAACTCAAACCGCGCACGGGACAGAGCGTCATCACGGACCTTGGCCGCTGGGTGGCCCTTGGCCAAATCAGCGGCATGGGCGGCAAGCTTATAGGTAACGACACCCACTTTCACGTCATCGCGATCCGGCAAGCCCAGATGCTCTTTGGGTGTGACATAGCAGAGCATCGCGGTGCCATACCACCCAATCATCGCCGCCCCGATGCCGCTGGTGATATGGTCATAGCCCGGCGCAATATCGGTCGTCAGCGGCCCAAGCGTATAGAAAGGCGCTTCGCCACAGGCAGCAAGTTGCTTGTCCATATTTTCTTTGATCTTGTGCATCGGCACATGGCCGGGCCCTTCGATCATCACCTGAACATCCTGTTCCCAAGCGCGCTTGGTGAGTTCACCCAGTGTATAGAGTTCAGCAAATTGCGCTTCATCATTGGCATCAGCAATCGAGCCAGGACGCAGGCCATCGCCCAGCGAATAGGCGATGTCATAGGCCTTCATGATCTCCGTGATTTCATCGAAATGTTCGTAAAGGAAGCTTTCCTTATGATGCGCGAGGCACCATTTCGCCATGATTGAGCCGCCGCGCGACACAATGCCCGTCACGCGCTTGGCCGCCAGCGGAACATAAGCCAACCGAACGCCAGCATGGATGGTGAAATAATCCACCCCCTGCTCCGCCTGTTCAATCAGCGTATCGCGGAACACCTCCCATGTCAGATCTTCGGCAACGCCGCCGACTTTTTCGAGCGCCTGATAAATTGGCACAGTCCCAATCGGCACGGGGGAATTGCGTAAGATCCATTCGCGCGTGTCATGGATGTTGCGGCCCGTCGACAGGTCCATTACTGTGTCCGCGCCCCAGCGGATCGCCCAGACCATCTTATCGACTTCAGTCGCAACGTCCGATGCAACAGCTGAATTGCCGATATTGGCATTGATCTTCACCAGAAAATTGCGGCCAATGGCCATTGGCTCGCTTTCCGGGTGGTTGATATTATTGGGGATGATCGCTCGGCCACGCGCAATTTCATCGCGCACAAATTCAGGCGTCACATAATCAGGAATGGCAGCGCCAAAGCTTTCGCCATCGCGGATATATTCGCGCAGGCGTTCCCGGCCCAGATTTTCGCGTTCGGCCACATATTCCATTTCCGGCGTGATGATGCCGCGCCGGGCATAGTGCATTTGGGAAACATTCATCCCCGGCTTTGCACGCAACACCTGCTTACGGACATTCGGGAAAGGCGGCACACCACCTGACCGATCAGGCCCAAGCTGGCCATTATCCTCAGGACGCACTTCGCGCTGGGTAACTTCTTCCACATCACCACGGCTGCGGATCCAATCGCGCCGGATTTCAGGCAAGCCGGCCGCGATATCAATAATGGCATTAGGATCTGTATAGGGGCCGGACGTATCGTAAACGCGCACCGGCGCTTCCCCAGAGCCAGGTGCAAGATGGATTTCGCGCATCGCCACGCGGTGCGGACCAACGTAAATCTTCTTCGATCCACGGATCGGGCCTGTTGTCACACCAATTTCCGTGCGCGCCGAAATATCTGCCACAGCTCGTCTCCTCAAATTCATAGTCGAAGAAAGCGGTTGGCGTGCGCCTGTTGGATCATGGCGCGCTCCGCTCCCTCCGCCGGTGTTAGCCGGATCAGGTTCAGCGGGTCGTGTGGCGCCTACCCACACCTCTCAGCCAAAGCTGGCTCCCCGGGGATGGGCACAAGATAGTCGCTCAGGCCGCAAGAGGAAAGGCCAGGCGGTATAAATCTTTTGTTAGGGCAGCCGTTTTATTGGGGAAAACCGGCAGGAGCCGGTGGAGATGCAACCAAGGATGGGCTTGCGTGAAGGGCATCATGTTCAATCTGTTGGAGGACGTGCTGGGTGAGGCCTATGGGCCGGACGCCTGGGATGACTTGCTCACAGCGACTGGCGCCAGTGGCGTCTATGCTGCTCTTGGCGATTATCCCGATGCCGATTTCTTCAAACTGATTGATACAGCAGGCAGCTTTACCAACCGCGACCGGGAGCAAATGCTGATTGCCTTTGGCGAAGCTGCCTTTGCCCGAATGGCAGACCGTTATCCCGCGATACTGGAGGGGATCTCGGACAGTCGCACCTTTCTTCTTTCCCTCAATCGCATTGTGCAGGCTGAAGTCCGCAAACTTTATGCAGGAGCAGGCTGCCCCCATTTCCGCTTTGCGATTGCGCCGGACATGTTGCGCATTGGCTATAGCTCGCCCCGAAAGCTGTGCGGACTGGCACAAGGGCTGATCCAAGGCGTGGCGCTTTACTTTGGTGAGGAGGTAGAGGTGACACACCCTGAATGCGCCCACCGAGGCGATGGCGCCTGCCGCATGGAAGTGGTTTGGCCAAGATGAACCGGCTTGCCAGCACTCAAACTTGGCAGACACGCGACGCAGGACCTGATGCCCGGCTTCAGCAAGCACAACGCCAATTGGCGCGCGAGAAGCAGGCCCGTCTCGAAGCCGAAAAACTGGCCGAGCGCGGTTTGCGCGATTTGAGCACCAGTCGGTCACGCATTGAGTTGCTGAACAAGATCGCAATTCTCGCAAATGAAGTTGAAGAGCCGCAAGAAGTGATGCGGCGCGCCATTCGCGATATCTGCACCTCGCTGGGCTACGCCTTTGGCAATGTTCTGGTTCCTGATGCCACAAACCCAAAACTCTTGCGCCCCGCCAATATTTGGCACGCCTCCACCTGCGCCTCTGCCGAAGACTTTATCAAAGCGTCGCAAGAAATCCGGCTTACGCCCCCCGATCCTGGCTTCATCCCAAGGACCATTGGCCTCAAGGGCGTTGACCATGTGCCGATTTGGACACCCGGGATTGACCGCCTTCGCGGCTTTGCACGCGCTGTTCTAGCAAGACAGGCGAGTTTTAAGGCGATGTTGACCGTCCCCATTGTTTCCGGGCGGGAATTGCTGGCCTTGCTGGAATTTTTCTCAATGGATGAGCGAGCACCAGAGCCCGAATTGCTTGATGTGCTGATGCAAGCGGGCTTGCAAATTGGTGGGGTGTTCCGCCGCCGCCAGCAAGCAGACCGGCTCCGCGACAGTGCGCTTAAAGACTCGTTAACTGGCCTGCCCAATCGCGCATCATTTGCGCTGCAAATTGAACAACGCTTTGCCGATTGCCGGCAGATCGGCGCGCCTGCCCCATCGCTTATCTTCATTGATTTGGATGGGTTCAAGCTGGTCAACGATACGCTAGGCCATGGCGCAGGCGACCAATTACTGATTGATATGGCGAACAAGCTGCGGGACATTGTGAGCCGAGCCACTGCCAGCGAGCCGGGTGCGCCCGAAGGCGATTATGTTGATCTTGCCCGCCTAGCAGGCGATGAATTCACTTTGATTGTGGATGGGCCTGATCGCACGCGATTAGCCGAGCAATTAGCAGCAGAGATCCATTTGGCGCTGCGTCAACAAAAATGGCTGGAAAGCAGCCCTGTGCGCGTCACAGCCAGCATTGGCGTCGCGCATGATGATGGGCGCTATGACTCGTTTAATGCCATGCTGCGCGATGCTGATTTGGCGATGTATGAGGCCAAATCACGCGGACATGAACGGACCGTGGTATTTGATCAGACAATGCGGGAAAACTTAGAGTCCCGCCTGACAATGGTCAGCGACCTGCGCATGGCGTGCGACAAAGGGGATTTCACCCTTCATTATCAGCCAATTCTAGCCCTGCATGAGGAAAAGCTGGTTGGCTTTGAGGCGCTTGTTCGCTGGGAACAGCATGGGAAGCCGGTATCCCCGGCCGTTTTCATTCCGGTGGCCGAAGAAAGTGGCGTCATTGTGCTGCTGGGCCGCTGGGTGCTGCAAGAAGCTTGCCGTGCCGCTGTGCGCTGGAACAAAATGCGCCCCGCCACAGATCCGCTCCGCATTAGCATCAACGTATCCCCTCGGCAGTTTCTGCAACCCACCTTTGTTCAGCAGATTCGGGACACTTTGGCCGAAACTGGGTGCGATCCCAGCTGGATTGCGATTGAAATTACAGAAACGGCGGCTGTGATGCAGCCCAATCGTGCTGTCGTTGCCCTTGAAGAACTTCGTGCGCTAAACATCCATGTCGGGCTGGATGATTTTGGCACCGGCTATTCCTCACTCAGTCGATTGCAGGCCATGCCCATCGATACGATTAAAATCGACCAGAGCTTTGTCCGTGTTCAAACGGAACAGCGGTCTGAGTGGACGGTAGTACAGGCCGTATTGGCGCTTGCCCGATCACTCAAACTCAAAGTGGTGGTGGAAGGCGTAGAAACAGAATTTCAGCGGCGCGAACTTATGTCCTTTGGGTGTGAATTTGCCCAAGGCTATCTGTTCAGCAAGCCCTTGACTGAAACTCAGGCAACGGAATTGCTCGCCAGTCCGCCAAACAATAGTTTTCGACATGCGGAGCAAGGCCAGACAGCAGCAGCCTGACGTCACCCTCCCGTCACAGCATATACCGCATCATGATCGGCAGCCTGATATTGCTGCCACTGACGACAAATTGGGCGTTTTTGAACTTGGGCGGGCCCATACCGATTTTTGGATTCTGCGACATACCGAACCCCTCTTTGGGGAGGAAAAGCGCCAAATCCATTCGGTTGTTGCCGTTCTCATCATGGATCAGAGCAATGGCATAGGTGCCTGGGGGCACATCTTCAAAACGCGCAGTTAAAGTCGCGCTGGCAGGCAAAGCGAGCTTTCGACTGGCCGGATCCTTGCCGCAATCGGGATAGGTCTTGGCATTGCTTGTCAGGCACACAAGCACCTTGCCTCTCGCGTTACGGACTTTGGAAATATCAACTTCAACAGTCGCGCGCTGAGGCTCATTTGCCGCTTGAACGCTCATGGGGAAAAGTGCCGAGCCCAATATCAGTGCCGCAGAGCCGATCCCAAAAACGGAAGTAGAGCCCATAATTCCCCCTATACGCCTGATGGTGTTTTTCATGATGCGTTGCCGTTATCAGCCATTTTCCTAACCGACCATGAACCAGCCAACGGGGAAACATCTCCCACCCCATATGGTTTCCGACGCCCATGATTGTCATAATTGTGAGCACAAGGCCAAGCCCTGCAACATGAATGGGAATGGCAAAGACCAACGCTGGAATGACGATTGCTCCCGTCACAGCTTCCCAAGGATGAAAGCTCATGGCCGCCCAAGCTGTCGGCGGGCGGCTCTCATGATGCACGGCATGGGCAGCGCGAAACAGCCAAGGCTGGTGCATCCATCGATGCGTCCAGTAGAACCAGCTGTCATGCAGTAGCAGATATGCAAAGACTGAAACTGGCACATACCATAAGGGATATGCCTCGATGTCCGTATAAACTCGCGTCCAGCCATGGGCCTGCCAGCCCCAAGCGACAATGCCGGCGGGCACGCCAAAAATGGCAGCAGAAGCCAGGCTCCACAGCACTTCACGGCGCATTTGCCGCCCCTGTCCAGCATATAAGCCGGGATGACGTAACCGGGTTGCCCAGGCAAAGGCCCCGCTCGTCACCAAATAGCGCACGCCGACAATAAGTGTCATTGCAAGGGCAGAACCGAACAGGCTGATCGACGCAGTCATATCCTATCTCTAGCGGATCAGCATGGTGCCGCAAAGGCGCATCAGGCGAAGATTGCCACGCATTGACGCCCAACTAGGATTGGCGCGCCAGAGGCATCCCACATCATCATGGATTGGCCGGAATAGCCATGCTGCACCGCCTCATCACTGGACCGCATGAGAACCCATTGGTTAGGCTGATAGCGACCAGCATCCACCAGATCGACCTGCCATGTCATCGAGCTGATGGCAGCAGGTGCCGAAAAACGCGAGATAGAGGCGGGCGGCAGCGCGTCTGCCAAGGCCAGCAAGCTAGTAAGCCCAGCAGGTGCCTGTGGATCACGATGTCGCGCCCAAACCAGCAACTCCCCGGCAGCAGATCCGGTCACAGGCCGTGCCCCGCCAGCCAAACGCATATCGAAATTGGCAGCAAAGGCTGGATAACGGTCTCCGAAAAAGGGGTCGCACGCCTCAGGCGACGGAACCGAGGGCGCAGCCGCGGCGTCCAGATGGAAGGCCGATGGACGCTCTCCCCCAAAAGCAAAGAGGCAGCGGGTCGCCAGCGCGCCTTCCGCGATAAGATCACAATTGAGATAGCTGACCGACTTTCCCTGGCGCAGGATAGAGGGCCGCAAAACTGCCTCGCCCGTCGCAGGGCCAATAAAGGCAATTTGGGCAGAGCGAAGCGGTGGCAAATCTGGCGCGAATTCCACGCAAGCCGCATGACATAAGGCGGCAGACAATCCACCATATAGCGTCCGGCCCTGCCGCCAATCCTCACTTGCATTGACGGACCATTGCCCCTCGCCTGCAAAACTAAGCCCAGCAAGCAAGTGATGAAACGGCGTCATGCTTTCCCTTTCGCTTTTCGTCCGGGGCCTTTAAAGCGCGGTTGTGGAAAAAGTCACCCTTGATTGCGATATCGCGCTTGCAGGCGGCGGATTATCTGCAGGATTAATCGCCTATGCCGTGTCACAACGGCATCCTGAGCTCGATCTGCGCATCGTTGACCAAAGCGAAAAATTGGGTGGCAACCATGTCTGGTCCTTTTTCGACAGCGATATTGCACCCGAAAATCGTTGGATTGTTGAACCTCTCATTTGCCATCGCTGGCAAGGCTATGACGTCCAGTTCCCGGCACGTAGCCGGACCTTAAATGCGGTCTATAACAGCATTGAATCAGAACGATTGGATGAGGTTCTGCGCGCAGCTCTGCCCGCAGGGCATATCCTTACCGGAACGATTACGGATCTGAGCCCCACTCAAATTTCGCTTGCTGATGGACGGACGATTTCTGCCCGGTTGGTAATCGACGCGCGCGGGCCGAGTGACCTTTCTGTCCTGCAATCAGGCTGGCAGAAATTTGTTGGCCAAGCCCTCACAATAAAGGGCGGGCATGGCTTGCTCCGGCCCATAGTGATGGATGCAACTGTGCCGCAAATTGACGGCTATCGGTTCGTCTATTGCCTGCCCTTTGATGCCGAGACGGTGTTTGTTGAAGATACATATTATAGCGACACGCCCGATTTGGACGTGCCTGCCATCCGGGCACGGATTGCGGACTATGCGCATGCCAAAGGCTGGTCGGTTGCTCAGACGGGCCGGGAAGAAACCGGAATTTTGCCCGTAATCATTGGCGGCAACTTTAGAGATTATTGGAAGTCATCAAATCAAGATATTGAAAAAGCAGGACTTCGCGCCGGGCTATGCCAGCCGGTGACGGGCTATTCCTTGCCCGATGCGGTCCGCCTGGCCGCCCGTTTTGCCGCCAACCCGCAGCCCAGGCCGGGCATGACATTTGAGTATGCTGAACAGGTTTGGCGCGCGCGCGGCTTTTACCGGATGCTTGATGCAATGTTGTTCCGTGCCGCAGAGCCCCAAGAGCGATATCGGATCCTTCAGCGCTTCTACGGACTTTCGGAGGGGTTGATTGCGCGCTTCTATGCAGGGCATTCCACATGGGCCGACAAGCTGCGCGTGCTGGCCGGCAAGCCCCCCGTGCCTATTGGGCGCGCCATCCGGGCGATATTGGAGAAAAGACAGTGAAAACGGCAATCGTGATTGGCGCAGGCTTTGGTGGCCTCGCTTTGGCTATTCGCCTGCAATCTGCAGGCATCCAAACCGTGATTGTCGAAGCGCGCGACAAGCCAGGTGGCCGTGCGTATCACTGGAATGAAAAGGGCTTCATCTTTGATGCAGGCCCCACTGTCATCACTGACCCGCCTTGCCTTGAAGAGCTATGGGCGCTGTCTGGTCAAAACATCTCTCGCGATGTGGATTTGCTGCCGGTTAAGCCCTTTTACCGGCTTCACTGGCCCGATGGCACAACCTATGATTATGCCAATGATGAAGAGGCGTTGCGCGCCGAAATCCGCAAAATCGCGCCCGATGATCTGGCCGGATATGAGGGCTTTCAGGAATATTCAAAAGGCGTGGAACGCGAAGGCTATCAAAAGCTAGGTGCAGTTGCGTTTCTGAACATAACCTCCATGTTGAAGGCAGCACCTGCGCTGGCGCGTTATCAGGCGTGGCGGTCAGTTTATTCTATCGCCTCATCTTATGTGAAGAATGAAAAGCTGCGCCAAGCGCTATCGTTTCAAACCTTACTCGTCGGCGGGAATCCAATGACGACCAGTTCCATCTACGCCCTCATCCATACCATTGAGAAGCGCGGCGGCGTGTGGTTTGCCAAGGGCGGCACCAACAAGCTGGTCAGCGGCATGGTGTCTTTGTTTGAGCGGTTGGGCGGCACGCTGCGCCTTAATGATCCAGTTGAAGAAATTGAGACTGATGGCAACCGCGCAACTGCGGTGCGCACCAAGAGCGGCTGGCGGCAGGAAGCAGATGCCATCGCCTCCAATGGTGATTTGATGCACAATTACCGAGACTTGCTTCGCAATCATCCGCGCGGGGCAAAGCAAGCGCGATCGTTGAAGCGCAAGCGTTGGTCCCCCTCGCTGTTCGTCGTTCATTTTGGGCTGAAAGGGAGTTTCCCAGACATCCCGCACCACATGATCTTGTTCGGCCCGCGCTATAAAGGGCTGTTGGATGATATCTATAAGAACGGCCGCGTGCCCGAGGATTTCTCGCTCTATCTGCATCACCCCAGCGTGACGGATCCCAATATGGCACCCAAGGGCCATTCCACATTCTATGTCCTCGCACCTGTTGCGCATCTGGGCAAAGCCCAAGCAGATTGGGACGGTGAATTTGGTGAGAAATTTAAACAATCAATCTTAGAAGAAGTTTCTAAACGATTGATTCCAGACCTAAAAGATCGCCTCGTCACCAGCTTCCATTATGCCCCGACAGATTTTGGGCGGGATTTGAATGCCCATTTGGGCAGCGCCTTCAGCTTGGAACCCGTGCTCTGGCAGAGCGCCTATTTCCGTGCGCACAACCGCGATGATGTGATCCCCAATCTCTATTTCGTGGGCGCAGGCACGCATCCGGGGGCTGGCATTCCGGGCGTGGTGGGCAGTGCAAAAGCAACGGCGGCGCTGATGCTGGAAGATCTTGCCTGACGCGCGACTTGCGGTCTGCGTCAGAGCGAGGCATGGGGCGGGCAATGAAACGCATTGCAGTCTATTGCGGATCAGCAACGCCCGCTGACCCCTTTTATATCGAAACCGCACAGCTGGTGGGCCGCACACTGGCTGCCCGCGGCATTGGACTTGTTTACGGCGGCGGCAAGCTGGGCCTGATGGGTGCGGTGGCCAACGCCGTGCTGGAGGCTGGCGGCGAGGTAATTGGCGTGATCCCCGAGGCACTGGTTGGCAGCGAAGTCGCGCATACAGGCTGCACCGAATTGCACGTGGTGCCAGGGATGCATGAGCGCAAACGGATGTTTACCGATTTGTCTGATGGGTTCTTGACCATCCCGGGTGGCGTCGGAACAATGGATGAATTGTGGGAGGCGATCAGCTGGGCGCAATTGGGCTATCACCAAAAGCCCGTTGGCCTGCTCAACGCCGCAGGCTTTTACGACAAGCTGCTCGAATTTAACGCACATATGGTGTCAGTTGGCTTTATCCGCGCGCAGCACAAAGATATCCTGATCGCCGACAACGATCTCGATCACCTGCTGCAACGCATGGCGACATATAAGCCCCATCAAACAATCTTTGCCATGAAGGCGAAAGACCTCTGAGCCGGCAGCTGGCAGATCGGGCCGTCCTTGTCGCCCATGCGCGCGACAGCATAGCCTTGGGCTCCAAATCCTTTGCACTCGCGTCGAAGCTATTTGATCCTGTTACGCGGGAACGCGCGTGGCTGCTCTATAGCTGGTGCCGCGCCTGCGACGATATTGCCGATGGGCAAGATCATGGCGGGGCTTTGCGCCGGGTCGATAATCCCGAAGAACGTCTAGCCTATCTGCGCGACATGACCGAACGCGCCTTGGCAGGTGACGTGACGGGCGTGCCCGCCTTTGATGCGCTTGGGCTAGTGGTGGCGGAATGTAACATTCCGCACCAATGGCCGCGTGATCTGATCCAAGGCTTTGCGATGGATGCGGCAGGCTTTTCCCCGCGCAACGAAACGGACTTGCTGACCTATTGCTATCATGTTGCAGGCGTTGTCGGCCTGATGATGGCCTGCCTAATGGGCGTTCGCGCTGATGACACGGACACTTTGGGCCGCGCCAATGATCTCGGGCTGGCGTTCCAGCTCGCCAATATCGCGCGCGATGTGAGTGAGGATGCCGACGCCGGACGTTGTTACATCCCAATGGATTGGCTTGCTGAAGCTGATATTGCACCCGGCGAGCATATGAAAACCCATTCTCGCCCGGCAATGGCGAAAATTGCAGAACGCATGGCCCATATGGCAGCAGGCTATGAAGCAAGCGCACGTATTGGTGCCCGCCGCCTGCCCTTTCGCTGCCGCTGGGCGGTGCTGGCCGCTGCTGGCATTTATGGCGATATCGCCCGTGAAGTTGCTCGGCGAGGCGCATCGGCATGGGACCACCGCGTTGTAACATCCAAAGCAGCGAAGGCCGTCTGGGTCGCCCGAGCACTGGCTCAGGCCCTGTAATCGCTTTTTCCGCCCCTCAACTTTTGGGTCTTTGCTATGTCATGATGCAGGCGGTATAGCGGCATCCATGTCTTCAATACGCCCTTGGCGCGAGATTGCGCGCCGCAAGTCCCGTCAGATTATGGTTGGCAGCGTGCCCGTGGGTGGCGATGCCCCGATCAGCGTCCAGACAATGACCAACACCCTCACGTCAGACGCCAAGGCGACGATTGACCAAATCCGTCGCTGCGAAGAGGCGGGCGTGGACATTATTCGGGTTTCTTGCCCCGATGTGGAGTCGACTGCGGCGCTGAAGCAAATTGTGCGCGCGGCACGTGTGCCTGTCGTTGCAGATATTCATTTCCATTATAAGCGGGCCTTAGAAGCGGCAGATGCGGGCGCCGCCTGTTTGCGCATTAACCCCGGAAATATTGGCTCTGCTGAGCGGGTGAATGAAGTCGTCAACGCTGCAAAGGCGAATGGGTGCGCAATCCGCATTGGCGTAAATGCGGGCAGCCTCGAAAAGGATTTGCTCGAAAAATATGGCGAGCCCTGCCCCGAAGCACTGGTGGAATCGGCACTGGACCATATCAAGCTGCTGCAAGACCGAGATTTTCATCAGTTCAAGGTCGCGGTGAAAGCGTCTGACGTTTTCCTAGCTGTGTCCGCCTATATGGGCCTTGCGGAAGCCGTGGATTGCCCGTTGCATCTGGGCATTACTGAAGCCGGCGGACTGATTGGCGGCACAGTCAAATCCGCCATTGGCATTGGCAATCTGCTCTGGGCAGGCATTGGCGATACTATCCGCGTCTCTCTCTCGGCGGAGCCGGAAGAGGAAGTGCGTGTTGGCTATGAAATTCTAAAGGCGCTGGGTCTACGCACGCGGGGCGTCCGCGTTGTCTCTTGCCCCAGTTGTGCACGGCAGGGCTTTGATGTCATCCGCACGGTCCAAAAGCTGGAAGACGCACTCCAGCATATCAAAACGCCGATGTCGCTTTCGGTCCTTGGCTGTGTGGTCAATGGCCCCGGTGAAGCGCGCGAGACGGATATTGGCATTACCGGCGGCGGCAATGGCAAGCATATGGTCTATCTGTCCGGCGTGACCGACCATCATGTCGAAGATGCGGATATGATTAGCCATATTGTGAAGCTGGTGGAGGCCAAGGCCGCCGAAATTGACGCTGGCACATCCGTCAGCATGGACACACTGCACGGGCGCGGGGCATGAGCCTTTCGACACGCGTTGCGACCCGCGATGATCTGCCGCTGATCGCCCAATTCATCCGCGCATTGGCGGATTATGAAAAGCTGCTCCACGAGGTGCGTTTTGATGAGGCTGTGCTCGCCGACAAACTCTTTGGCGCGCGGCCCTATGCCGAAGTGCTGATTGGCGAAATTGATGGCGCCCCCCAAGGCTTTGCCCTGTTCTTCCACAATTTCTCAACCTTTGAGGGCAAGCCGGGTATCTATCTGGAAGATTTGTTCGTCACCCCAGAAGCACGCGGGAGCGGGCTGGGTACGGCCCTACTCGCGCGACTGGCGCAGCTGGCCGTCGAGCGGGATTGTGCGCGGCTGGAATGGTCTGTCCTTGATTGGAATGAGCCCTCAATTGGCTTTTACAAAGCCTTGGGCGCCAAACCGATGGATGAGTGGACCGTCTTCCGGCTGGATGGCACCGCGCTGACAGGGTTAGCCGCACGCGCTTGAACCCAAGCCAGACGACCCCATTTATGCCCCATGCCAGCGGCAACACCCCGCTGAAGTGAGATAAAACATGATTGATGTTCGCCCCTTTGCCAGCCTTGGCCATGCCAATCATGGCTGGTTGAATGCCCGGCATCATTTTTCCTTTGCCAATTATTATGATCCGGCCCGCATGGGCTGGGGCGCAATCCGCGTGTGGAATGATGACCAAATTGCCCCGGAAACAGGTTTTCCGCCGCATGGCCATGCCGATATGGAAATCATCACTTATGTCCGCACCGGCGCAATCAGCCATCGCGACAGTCTGGGCAATGCTGGCCGCACGCCGGGCGGCGATGTGCAAGTGATGAGCGCCGGAACTGGCATTCAACACGCAGAATATAATCTGGAAAGCGAAGAAACGACGCTTTTCCAAATCTGGATCTTGCCTGACGCCCAAGGTGGCGCGCCATCCTGGGGGCAACGCGCCTTTCCCAAGGGCGATCGTGCGGGCCAGTGGGTGACATTGGCCAGCGGCCAAGGGGAAGGCGATGCCCTGCCCATTCGCGCCAATGCCCGCGTGCTGGGCGCGACGCTGAAGGCGGGCGAGAGCCTAACGCTTGAGGCAGACCCTGCCCGCCATATTTACCTTGTGCCTGCAACTGGCGCGATCACCGTTAATGGCATTGCCGCCCAAGCCCGAGATGGCATAGCAATTACGGGCGAGACTGGCCTGACCATTCACGCGTTAGACGAGGCTGAGCTGGTACTCGTCGACGCCCGCTGACCCAGCAATCACCCCGTCCGGTAATCGGCAATAATATCCCCACAGGCGCGAAGTTCTTCCTCATGGCTGACTTCGCGCCAGCTTTCGGCAAGCGCTTCGGCTTCCCATTGCTGCATGGCTGGGTGGGCGAGAATATGGTCCACCCACGCCTGCCCTGAAGCGCCAACATCGAGGCCATAAGTCCGCACGCGAAAGGCAACAGGCGCAAAAAAGGCATCTGCCGCGCTGAATTGGGGCCCTGCCAGATAAGGCCCGCCAAAGCGCGACAGGCCTTCTGCCCAAAGTTCAGTGATCCGCGCGACATTGGCCTTCAAGGCATCTGACATGGGCTTGGGCCGAACCCGCACGCCGACATTCATCGTGCAATCATTGCGCAAGGCGGAAAAGCCTGAATGCATTTCTACCACCGCGCATTGCGCCCATGCCCGCGCATCCGCATCCTCAGGCCAGACGGCGGGGTGGCGATCTGCCAGATAGAGCGTGATGCCAAGGCTGTCGTAAATCGTCCGCCCCTCATGCTGCAACACTGGCACTTGACCGGTGGGCGAAAAGGCGCGGAAATCCGCATAATTATTGGGCTTGAGGAACGGCTCTAACCGATCTTCAAACGAAAGGCCCAAGGCCTTCATCAACAGCCAAGGCCTGAGGCTCCAGCTCGAATAATTCCGGTTGGCGGTAATCAGCGTATAGGTCACTTACCCCTCCAGCCCAATGGGACGATCCAAATCGGCTTCAATATAGCGCGCGGCTCGCCAGTAATGAAAGGCGGCCCAGACATAGAGGACTGCCGCAGTCGCAATGGCCAGTGCCAGACCTTCGCCATTATTGCCTGTGAGCCCAGTATAGTGATCACTCATCGCGCCAATCAATACGGGGCCTAGCCCGCCGCCGACCAGCGAGTAGATAAGGTTGCCAAAGGCAGAGCCTGTAGCGCGCATCCGGGGATGCAGCATATTTTGAAACGTCCCAAAAGTCGGCCCAAAATAGCTATATTGAAACAAGGCCGCCAAACCGACCAGAGCGATGGCATAGGCCGCATTGGTCTGGGCCATCGCCAAGAGCAGCAACGGCACGGCGATGACGAAGCACATGGCAGGCAGCAGCGCATAGCCCCGGCGATTTGTTTTGGCCCAGCGATCCACCAACAGACCTGACCCAATAATGCTGATCGAGGCAGGCAGTGCCGCGACAAAGCCCGACACCAGCCCTGCTTCCAACAGCGAAAAGCCAAATCGCCGCATGAAATAAGACGCAATAAAGGCATTAATTCCATAGCCAATCAGCGCCGCAATGGCCGAACCCGCCAACATATGCCGCATGGTCGGCCACGTCAGGTAGCGCGCAATAACGGCCTTCATGGGCGGGACAGGATCATCCACGGACACATCATCAAATTGCCCGCGTACTGGCTCTGCCACATAAATATGGACCAGCCCGGCCAAGATAATCCCCGGCACAGCCGCAGCAAACAGCGCCATTTGCCAGCCATAGGCTTGGGCAATGAGCGACCCGCCTGCTGCCCCAATAAAGGCGCCTAAAGGCGGGGCCAAATGCAGCGTTGCAAGCGCTGAGGCCCGCTTTTGCGGCGGAAAATAATCTGACACCAAAGAATTGGTTGAGGGCAGGCCAACCGCCTCCCCCACCCCCACACTCATCCGCGCGACGAGCAACTGAGTAAAGCTGCTTGCCAAGCCTGTGGCCGCTGTCGCCAGTGACCAGAAAAAGGTGCCAATGGCCACCAGCGTCAACCGCCGAACCCGCTCTGCCAGCCGCGCCACAAAAAGCCCCAGCACGACATTGAGCACTGCAAAAGCAAGGCCATTGACGAGGCCAATTTGCACATCACTCAAGCCAAAATCGGCTTTGATCGGCTCAACCAGCACATTCATGATGATGCGATCAACAAAGCCAATCACGGCAATGGCCGTGAGCAGCGTCAGGGCCAGCGCAGGGGAGGCGCGGCGGCGCCATTTTATATCGGGCAAATCACTCTCCGGTTTTTTGCCCTTGTGACGCGCCGGGGCCGCCTGTGGCAAGCCCCGGCTCATCAATTAGATCAGATAGTGCGCTGTCGTCTTCGCCTTCACCTCATCCGCCGTCACGCCGGGTGCCATTTCGATCAGCTTGAAGGGCGATTGATGGTCTGGCCGCTGGAACACCGCCAAGTCCGTAATGATCATATCGACCACATTCTTGCCCGTCAGCGGCAGCGTGCAGGCCGGAATAAATTTCGGGCTGCCATCTTTGGCATTATGCTCCATCACCACGATGATCTTTTTGACACCGGCCACGAGATCCATCGCGCCGCCCATGCCCTTGATCATCTTGCCGGGGATCATCCAATTGGCAATGTCGCCGCCTTCGGAAATCTCCATCGCGCCCAGCACAGTCAAATCAATATGCCCGCCGCGGATCATCGCGAAGCTCTGCGCGCTATCAAAATAGGCGCTTTGCGGCAGTTCACTAATCGTCTGCTTGCCCGCATTGATCAGATCGGCATCTTCCTCGCCCTCATAAGGGAAAGGCCCAATGCCAAGCATGCCGTTCTCACTTTGCAGCGTGACAGTAATGTCCTTGGGCACATGGTTGGCAACCAACGTGGGGATACCAATGCCAAGGTTCACATAAAAGCCGTCTTGCAGTTCCTTGGCCGCGCGCGCGGCCATCTCGTCCCGAGTCCAGCTCATAAGGCGGCCTCCTTCTGGCGGGTGGTTCGGAACTCAATCTTCTTATCATAAGGCGCACCCAATATGAGGCGCTGCACATAAACGCCGGGCAGATGAATGCTATCCGGATCAAGGCTGCCCACCGGCACAATCTCTTCCACTTCCACCACGCAGATTTTGCCACAAGTGGCAGCAGGCAAATTGAAATTGCGGGCAGTTTTGCGGAACACCAGATTGCCGCTTTCATCGGCCTTCCACGCCTTCACAATTGCCAAATCAGCAAAAATCCCGCGTTCCAAGATGTAATCCTGCCCGTCGAAATTCTTCACCTCTTTGCCATCGGCCACCGCCGTGCCAACGCCGGTCTTGGTGTAAAAACCGGGAATGCCAGCACCCCCGGCCCGCATCCGCTCTGCCAGCGTGCCTTGGGGGCAGAATTCCACCTCCAGCTCGCCTGCCAGATATTGCCGTTCAAATTCCTTGTTCTCACCGACATAAGACGAGATCATCTTCTTAATCTGCCGCGTGCGCAGCAGCTTACCCAGCCCTTCGCCATCAATGCCTGCATTGTTGGAGGCAACAGTCAGGCCCTTCACCCCACTCTCAACAATCGCGTCAATCAACCGTTCGGGAATGCCGCACAGGCCAAAGCCGCCCGCCGCAATCAATAGATCATCGCGCAACACGCCCGAAAGAGCCGCCGCAGCACTGGGAAAGAGTTTGTTCATGGTGGACGAGTCTCCTTACCCCACCACCATAGCAATGCTGCAGTGCAGCGCAACTTGACCTGTATCAAGCAATTGGCGCGTTAAACAGCGATCCAATCAAGGCAGTGGCCGCCATAGCAAAAGCGCCCCAGAAGCTGACGCGGACAACGGCTTTCAGCACCGGCGCGCCGCCCAGTTTGGCGCCTGTGGCGCCCAAGGCAGCAAGGAAGGCGAGCGAGCCGCCCGCAATCCAGATTTCCATGCCCTGGCTTGGGGCGAGCCAAGCCGTCATCAGCGGCAGCGCAGCTCCCACCGAAAACGCCAGTGCCGAGGCCCAAGCGGCTTGCAGGGGCCGTGCGGCCATTTCCTCCGTCAGCCCCAATTCATCGCGCAGATGCGCCTTCACGGCATCTTTGGCCATCAACTGATCGGCCACTTGTTCCGCCAATGCGCGATCAAGCCCGCGCGATTGGTAAATGGCTGTCAGCTCCTCCCGCTCAAAAGCGGGATTGGCGACCAGTTCTGCCTTTTCCTTTGCGATATCAGCACGTTCGGCATCGGCCTGACTGCTGACCGAAACATATTCCCCCGCCGCCATCGACATGGCCCCGGCGACCAGCCCGGCCGTGCCTGTCATCAACACAGCCGAGGGGCTGGCCCCAGCGGCTGCCACACCAATCACCAGGCTGGAGGTGGAGACAATGCCATCATTCGCCCCCAGCACAGCAGCGCGCAGCCAGCCAATCCGATCAAGCAGATGATGTTCGGTGTGGATGCGCGCCATGGGCTTAATATTCCAGCTTTAGGCCGGGGCGTTTCCACCGCGTTTTCGCCAATCGGCCCGTGCCGGACAGGCAAATCCACGCATCCATCATATCGTCCCCGCCAAAGCAGATATTGGTGGTGAAAATATCATCGGTCGCCACGAATTCGACCAGCTCTCCCTCTGGCGAAATGACGGAAATACCGCATTCCCCAATGGTGGCAACGCAGATATTGCCGCTGGCTTCCATCGCCAGACTGTCAAAGAATTTATAGCCCGCCGGGCGATAAATGGGGATGCCGGGGCCGCCGGGGCCGGCCGCATCATCCACCTTGCCGGGGGCAATGATGTTAAACGCCATCAACCGGCAGGTATAGGTTTCCGCCGCGTAAAGTCGCTTGCCATCGGGCGAGAGGCCAACGCCATTGGGGTTGTTTGATGGGAAGATGACTTCTTCCAAATGGCTGCCATCCGTCTTGCCATAGAAAATGCCGACAATGTCGTGGCAGCGGGCCGCGTAATCCACCTTGCCATGATCGGTGAACCAAAAGCCGCCATGGCTATCAAACACAATGTCGTTCGGCCCGCGTAGCGTGCAGCCGAAATCGCCCGATTTATAGAGAACTTCGACTTCGCCCGTGTCGATATCAATGCGTTCAATCCGTCCGCCCGAATAGTCACTGGCAATGCCATGCGGCGCGCGCATCCCGTTCGCCTCATTCCAGTTAAAGCCGCCATTATTGGTGCAATAGAGCTTACCATCCGGCCCAAGCGCCAAGCCATTGGGGCCGCCGCCGGGCCGCGCCACCACCTCTTTCCGGCCATCGGGAAAGACGCGCGTGATCTGGCCATTGGCAATTTCGGTTAGGATGATGCTGCCATCGGGCATGGCGACAGGGCCTTCCGGAAAGGCCAGACCTTCAGCGACGATTTCCATGCGCATACTCTCCCTTTTTTTCGTTGGACTGAAATCTGGCACTCAAGCCGCGCAAAGGGAAGCGCAAATCGCGCGATGGCTTGCGTCCGCCCCCACTGGCGGGCATGGCGAGAGCCATGACGATCCGTTCGCTTTTCGTGACGCCCTTTTATGAAGGGCAGTTGGAGAATCCGGCCCTTATCGAAGAGCTGGAGCATAGCTGCTATGCGTTGGCCGAGGATGATGTCGCGGGGCAGACTTGGTCCAAAGACCATGGCTATAAGGGCTATACCTCCTATGCCTCGCTCAACGATCTGCCGATCCGCGACCCTGCCTTTGAAGATTTGAAGCGGCTGCTGGACAAGCATGTCCGCGCCTTTGCCAAGGCGTGTCATTTTGATTTGGGGCGCACACCCAAGCTGGATAGCTTGTGGGTCAATATCTTAAAGCCCGGCGGCACACATTCAGGCCATATCCACCCGCACAGCATCATTTCTGGCACCTGCTATATCTCCGTCCCCAAAGGCTCTGGCGCGCTAAAGCTGGAAGACCCGCGGCTGGCGCGAATGATGGCGGCCCCGGCCCGTGCGACGGATGCGCCCGAAGAGTTTCAACCCTTTATCTATGCCGAACCCAAGCCCGGCACGATTTTCCTATGGGAGAGCTGGCTGACGCATGAAGTGACGCCCAGCAAAGCTAAAACAGATCGCATCTCGATAAGCTTCAATTACCGCTGAGGATGCGGTAAGCCTGTGCGCATGACACAGACTTATGACGCAGAGCTGAAGCTTTTCATCAATGGCAGTTGGCGCACCGGCGAAGGCCGCGATGCGCATGCCGTGCTCAACCCCGCAACTGGCAATGCCATTGCCGAACTTCCGCTCGCCAGCGCAGCGGATTTGGATGAGGCGCTGGACGCCTCGGCCAAGGGCTTTGCCGCGTGGCGCCAGATGGATGTCGAGGCGCGCGGGGCGATCCTTCATAAAGCCGCCGCGTTGATCCGAGAGCGGACGGAGGTAATTGCTCTGCTGCTGACGACCGAGCAAGGCAAGCCGCTGGTCGAAGCACGTGGCGAAGTTGCCTCATCGGCGGCTCTGTTTGATTATTATGCGGAAGAAGCCAAGCGCGCTTATGGCCGCGTGCTGGTGCGGCCCAGTGGCCAGCGATCCATTGTCATCAAACAGCCCGTTGGCCCAACGGCAACGTTCACGCCGTGGAATTTCCCGGTTTATCTGATGGCGAAAAAGCTGGCAGCGGCATTGGCCGCTGGCTGTTCCGTCATTGCCAAGCCGCCTGAAGAAACGCCGGGCTGCACCTCTGCCTTGATGCGCTGCCTGAGTGATGCGGGTGTGCCTGCCGATGTCGCGCAGCTGGTCTATGGCGTGCCAGATAGTGTGAGCCGCCATTTGATTGCCTCCCCCATCATCCGCAAAGTCAGCTTCACAGGCGCCATCCCCGTCGGCAAACATTTGATGCGGCTGGCAGCGGATGGCGTGAAGCGGATCACCATGGAATTGGGGGGCCATGCGCCCGTCCTCATCTTTGACGATTGTGATCTGGACAAGACACTCGACATGGTTGTCCCGCAGAAATTCCGCAATGCCGGGCAGGTCTGCGTCTCGCCCACACGCTTTTACGTGCAGCGCGGCATTTATGACCGCTTTGTGGAAGGTTTTGCCGCGCG